>ENA-UESU01002455-UESU01002455.1-human-gut-metagenome-genome-assembly--contig:-NODE-2455-length-11910-cov-3.787966_pt1 | contig 11910 bp, 10 predicted proteins | sample MGYA00243007_ERZ508008 | MGnify/ENA primary metagenome ERZ508008 (study PRJEB26167, sample SAMN06115399) | human gut metagenome | host: Homo sapiens | place: China:Henan | collected 2016-06-23...
AAGAAAGCCTATATCTACTCACCGTATGTAGGTGTACCTTTCATAGAGACAGAGGTTACTGCAAGCAGGATTTCTGCTGGCATAGAAGACCCCAAAAACAGAAGCGGAAACACCAGAGCCACGACATACACCTATCCTTCCGATATGCTGGTATTAGGAAATTGGAACGAATCCGGTTACCCCAGCTATTTACTATCGGAGCGTTTCATCTTCCCGGAAAACGAACTATACAACATTACCAAAGCTACTACATCTCCATACAAAGAAGAAATGCAAAGTTATTTTCCACAATATTTCACACCGGGAGTAGAAACAGGCATTCCCATTATAAAGGAAACAAAGGTGAACTTGGCTATGATAGGAAAATATGCACCTTCAGTAAGTAATACGATTCTCTATTATACCTACCCCACCGGACAGCTACCAAGTTCTATCAACGACATACAAAAAATTATTGCTTTCCCTGTATCGGCAGGTATCTCTTGTGGAAGTACGATACAATTACATTATTGGAATAAGGAAACCAATCAATTCGAAGATAAATTTCCAGCAGGAGTTACTATTGGTTGGGGAGTCTCTTCGAGTGCTTTTATCAAAGGAAATATCGGCCACTCCAGTGGAAATCATAACTATTACTCCGTCAATGCACTCAATACCAAAAACGGCGATGAAAACAATCAGCACACAATCGCTATTTTTGATAAGGCCAACAGCTCGGTTACCATAGGGATAGAAGACAGACCATTGGAAAGCCAGCGACCAAACTATACCGACGTTATTATGTATTGTCATGCAGATGTGGAAGGAGCTATTGATGGGAGCAACATGGCTGAATTGGAAAAGCCAGAAGATCCGGGTCCTTCCGAAGAGGATAACTATACAACCTATTTCGGATTGCTCGCTTTTGAAGATCTATGGCCAGATCAAGGAGACTATGACTTGAACGACGTAGTGGTATACTATCAATCAAGAGTATATAAGAATATGCAAAACCGGATTACCTCTACTATAGACGAATTCACTCCCTATTGGGATGGCGCCGGATACAATAATTTTAACGGATTCGGATACCGCCTATCAGTTACTCCCGATAAAGTAACTGCCGTAAATATTGCTTATGAGAACTATACATTCACAGCAAGCCCCCTGTTCCAGTTTGACAATAAAGGTTTGGAGGAAAGAGCAGATAATGACAATGCCATTATTATTGTTGCAGACAACATGAAGCAAGCTGTAAAACAAAAAGGTAAGTTTACCGTCACTACAACTTTCGGAACTCCACAGATCGAATCAGCAGCCATGCTCCCCCCTTATAATCCGTTTATCATTATCAATGCCTTGAATGAAAGAGGTAAAGAACTGCATCTTCCCAATTATGTACCCACTAAACGGGCAGACAGCAGCCATTTTGGAAAAGGAAATGATCTGACCGATGAGAGCCAACAAATGTATTATATCTCTAAAGACAACATGCCTTATGCCATACATTTGCCTAACATCAAAGACTTCGACTGCTCAAATGAAGGCATACGAATTGACGAGATTTATCCGAATTTCACAAATTGGGTAAAAAGTAATGGTAATGAAAACACTGACTGGTACTTACACAAGAAAGAATAATCAGAAACATCATTCATCCCTGTCAAAAAAGTCTTTCTAACTTCACTTAAAACACTAACTGGAATAAAAACAATATACGGGAACTCTTCAGCAAGTCAATCTTACTTGAAGAATTCCCGTATGTTCTATATTAGCTCACATCAACTCTTACATCCTGGCCGGCACTTCAATGCCCAGTAAGCCCATTCCCAAACGTACTACCTTAGCCACATTGGCAGATAATGCGATACGGAATATCTTCACCGCTTCATTCTCTTCGCGCAGGATGCTAAAATCATGGTAGAATTGATTATACTCCTTCACCAAGTCATAAGTATAATTGGCAATAACAGACGGACTGTAATCTGTCCCGGCCTGTTTAACAATTGCTGCAAAATCAGCTACCATCTGGATTAATCCTTCTTCTTTTTCACTCAATTCAACTCCTAAAGGAAGTTGCTCAGGAATAACGATACCGTTCTCTGCCGCCTTACGAAGTACAGATTGTATACGTGCATAGGTATATTGGATAAACGGCCCGGTATTTCCATTAAAATCGATGGACTCTTTCGGATTGAATGTCATGTTCTTGCGGGCATCCACTTTAAGGATAAAATATTTCAATGCACCTAAACCGACAATGCGGGCAATATCATCTGCCTCTTCCTGTGTCAATCCATCCAGTTTACCAAGCTCCTGAGAGGTTTCTTTAGCAGTTGCAATCATCTCTTCCATCAGATCGTCGGCATCCACCACTGTTCCTTCCCGTGATTTCATCTTACCTTCCGGAAGTTCGACCATACCATATGAGAAATGAACCAAGCTTTTACCCCATTCGAATCCTAACTTATCAAGCAGGATAGAGAGCACTTGAAAGTGATAATTCTGCTCATTACCCACCACATAAATCATCTTATCGATGGGATAGTCGGCAAAACGCAATTTGGCTGTCCCGATGTCTTGAGTCATATACACAGAAGTACCGTCAGCACGTAGCAGCAACTTATGATCGAGCCCTTCTCCCGTAAGATCAGCCCATACCGAACCGTCTTCTTTCTTATAGAAGAAACCTTTTTCCAATCCTTCCATTACCTTTTCCTTTCCCTCGAGATAAGTATCCGACTCATAATATATCTTATCGAAACCAACTCCCATCTTACGGTAAGTCTCGTCAAATCCGGCATACACCCAATTATTCATCATAGCCCACAAAGCACGTACTTCAGGATCTCCCGCCTCCCATTTCACCAACATTTCACGGGCTTCATTCATCAGTGGAGAAGCTGCCTCCGCCTCTTCCTTCGTCATGCCCTTCTCCATCAGCGAAGCTATTTCCGCTTTATAATGCTTATCGAAAGAGACATAATAATCCCCAACCAAGTGATCTCCCTTTTTACCGGATGATTCGGGAGTCTCACCATTACCATAAAGTTTCCAGGCCAACATAGACTTACAGATATGGATACCCCGATCGTTTACAATATTGGTTTTTACGACCTTATTGCCATTCGCCATAATAATATTGGCTAATGCATTTCCAAGCAGATTATTGCGTACATGCCCCAGATGTAGGGGTTTATTCGTATTAGGTGAAGAATATTCAATCATCACCAGTGGAGAATCAGCATCGGCAGCCATTATACCATACCGTTCGTCAGCATGAATCATATTCAGCAATTCAATCCACTCAGAAGAAGCTATTGTCAAATTCAAAAAGCCTTTTATCACATTAAAAGCAGCTATTGCCGGCTCATTAGCTTGTAAGTACTCACCGATCTCCTGTGCAGTTTGTTCCGGTCCCTTCTTCGACATACGCAGGAAAGGGAATACAACCAAGGTAAGATGTCCTTCAAATTCCTTTTTCGTTTTCTGCAATTGCACCTGTACGGCAGGAACATCCTGACCATAAAGAGCTTTCAGTCCGCTTATTACGGACATTACAAGTTTATTCTCTATATTCATAGCTTACAATTATTTTCTGCGCGCAAAGATACAAAAAAGGAGGCGTTAGCACGCCCCCTTTTTTTAAAATCTTTCAACTATATAGTTTATTCAACAGCCTCAGAGAGTTCTGCACCTGCTTTAAACTTAGCAACCTTCTTTGCCGGAATAGTGATAGCTTGTTTTGTAGAAGGGTTAATACCGGTTCTTTCAGCTCTCTCAGAAACAGAGAAAGTTCCGAAACCAACCAAAGAAACCTTGTCACCACCTTTTAAAGCGCCAGTAACTGAAGACACAAAAGCATCAAGTGCTTTTTTTGAGTCAGCTTTGCTCAAACCAGACTCAGCTGCGATAGCATTAATAAGATCAGCCTTATTCATAATTCGTAAATGATTAATTAATATATGTGTTACACAAAAAGATAGACGACGTAAAATCCTCACAAATATAGACTAACAAAACAATATATCAAATAAAAACATCAAAAAAACGCATCAATTTGCTGAAAAAGAGCTAATAGGGATTCATTTTTCTGCTTTAAAACAGAATTTATTCGTATTTTTGCAACCATTACTCGTAAATTAGCATAAAAGAGATTCAAATATATGATGCCTACAGTTACTAAAAACCTGATAATTATCAATGTACTGTTTTATTTAGGAACAATCGTTGCACAAAGTTATGGTATAGATCTCGCAAACTATTTAGGTTTGCATTTTTTTATGGCCGAAGACTTTAATCCCGCCCAGTTGATAACCTATATGTTCATGCACGGAGGATTCACTCACCTTTTCTTCAATATGTTCGCCGTGTGGATGTTCGGACGCATTCTCGAACAAGTGTGGGGGCCGAAACGTTTTTTATTCTACTATATTCTTTGTGGTATCGGTGCAGGAATTATCCAGGAGATCGTACAATTCGTTGAATACCAGACTGTCTTATCAGGATATTCCATGGTCCAGACTTTTAGCGGGACAATACCGATGAGCGAATACCTGAATATGATGAATACCGTAGGAGCCTCAGGAGCCGTATATGCGATCCTGTTAGGTTTCGGAATGTTATTTCCTAATCAACAATTGTTCATTTTCCCGCTTCCATTTCCTATCAAGGACAAATATTTTGTCATCGGATATGCCTTAATCGAACTATATTCCGGATTTGCCAATAATCCTAATGATAATGTAGCTCATTTTGCCCATTTAGGAGGAATGATATTCGGTTTTATTCTGATTATGTATTGGAAGAAAAAAAACAATGATCATGGGACATATTATAACTGATCTTAAAGAAGCTTTTCGCAGAGGAAATGTCTTTATACAACTCATATACATCAATGTAGGGATTTTTGTAGCAACTGCATTGATAAACATTCTATTGCAACTATTCAATAGAAGCGCTGCCGGAATATTCGAACTGTTGGCACTTCCGGCCTCCTTTACCCGGTTTATCCTGCAACCGTGGTCACTGTTCACTTATATGTTCATGCATGCCGGTTTTATGCATATTCTGTTTAATATGCTTTGGCTATATTGGTTTGGTCAATTATTCCTTTACTTCTTTTCCGGCAAGCATTTACGCGGTTTATATATTTTGGGAGGTATATGCGGAGGATTATTGTACATGATTTCCTATAATTTGTTTCCTTATTTCCGTCCCATGGTGGAAGTATCGACAATGGTAGGTGCATCCGCATCCGTACTTGCCATCGTGGTGGCAACCGCCTATCGAGAGCCCAACTATCCCGTACGCCTTTTTCTTTTTGGTACTATACGCCTAAAATATTTGGCCTTAATAGTGGTCCTGACAGATCTGTTGTTCATCACTTCCGGTAATGCCGGAGGACACATCGCCCACTTAGGTGGTGCATTGGCAGGTCTCTGGTTTGCCGCCAGTCTGAGTAAAGGCACAGATATCACTGTTTGGATAAACAGAATATTAGACGGAGTGAGTTCTCTTTTCTATAAAAAAAACTGGAAGCGTAAACCCAAAATGAAAGTGCATTATGGCAATTACAGCCGCGAACAAGACTATGATTATAATGCCCGGAAAAAAGCGCAATCGGATGAGGTGGACCGCATTCTCGATAAGCTGAAAAAGTCAGGATACGAGAGCCTCACTACCGAAGAAAAGAAAAGCCTCTTCGATGCAAGTAAAAAATAAGATATGAAACACATCGGAAAAGTCTTCGCTTATCTGATTTTGGCAGTCAATGCATTCTTTGTCGGAATTCTCTTGCTGACCGCCTATAGCCCACACATTTCTCCCGTAATACACCCGGTCGAAGCATGCATGGGACTTACTTTTCCTATTTTCCTCTCCATCAATTTCTGTTTTCTTATTTTCTGGTTAATCGTACGCTATAAGTTCGCTCTTCTGTCTATACTTGGCTTTGCTTTCTGCTATCCGCAAATCCGGGCCTATCTTCCTATCAATCTTCATACAGCAAATATTCCGGAGGGAAGCATTAAAATACTATCCTACAATATTATGTCCTTTGGCAACATGGAAAAGGAAAATGGCAAAAATCCGGTACTCGAATATCTCCGTAAGAGCGATGCCGACATCATCTGCTTACAGGAACACAACATCTCTCCGACTGCCAAAATACATCTTAATGCCAAAGAAGTAGAAGAGGGTATGAAAGCATATCCTTATCGGCATATTCAACGTGTAGGTCAAGAGAACGGCAATAACCGGATAGCTGTTTACTCCCGATTTCCGATCCTTTCGGCACGAAAACTACAATATGACAGTAGCTACAACGGCTCGGCCATTTATGAATTAAAAATCAATGAAGATACAATTACCCTTATCAACAACCATTTGGAATCTAACAAGTTAACAAAAGCGGATAAAGCGGTATATGAAGAAATGCTGAAAGATCCCAATGCCCATAAAGTGAAAAGTGGCACTCAACATTTGGTCGGTAAATTAGCAGAGGCTTCCGCCATCCGCGCCAAACAAGCAGATGTTATTGCAGCTCCTGCTCCAGCGCATCGAATTCCGGCGTGGAGAAGAATTCACCGAGTGTGATGCCGAGACCGTCGCAGAGCAGCTTGATCGTCAGAATTTTCGGGTTCTGGCTCTTGCCGTAGAGAATGTTCTTCAGGCTTGAGGGCGGCAGCGCGCTGAGCGAGGCGAGACGGTTGATGGAAATGCCGCGCTCTGCGCACAGCTGCAGAATGCGGTCGCGGACAGCGGTGACAGTGTTCATGGTGATGCCTGCCTTCCAAGTTTTTCCTTTAGCATAACGAAAAACACTGGACAATATAGGCTATGCATGCTACTATTAGGCTATCCATAGACTTTTTGGGAGAGCAAAACCATGGCGGACTATCAAAAAATGTATGCCATCCTCTGCGGAGCGGTGGACGATGCCCTGATGGGGCTGGAGCAGGGCAGCAGCGCGGCCTGCATCGCGCTCCGTCTCCGGCTGGCGCTGGAGCGCGCGGAGGAGATCTATCTGGAGACCAGTATGTGCGCGGAACGGCGCGGCGATACGAACCTGATCGAGCTGCGGCGCGAAACGCCGGAGGCGTGGGAGCAATAGAAAAACCGGGAGCAGGCATTTGCCTGCTCCTGAAATCATTTCAGTCCTTCTGTTCTTCCGGGACGCGGACGCTGACGCCGTTGAGCTCCATACCCTCATCGACATTGATGAGCAGGTACTTCGCGCCGCCGAGCACGCGCGTCTGCACGAGGTCCTGCCGGTCCGGATTCACGCGGATGACGACATCCGGCGTGCGGTACTCCAGCTGGGCCGCGCCGAGCAGATTCTGCGGGGGGACTTCGCTGCCGCCGCCGAAGGCCTCGTCATATTTGACATTGAAGGCGGCCATCTTCGGCTCGGACACACCGCAGTGCTCCAGCACCGCGCCGACCTCCTGCCGCGTGACGGCCAGCGGCTCCTCGGCGCGGGTCTCCTTGTGCGTCAGAACGAGCTCCCGCAGGGCGGTATGGACGTTCTGGACGACGTTCACGCTGCATTCGTCCTCCAGCGCATCCGTCAGCACCTCGCGGAAGGTTTCACGCTGTGTGCCCGCGGGCATGGGCGGCTGCAGATTGAACACGGCGGAGACAAACTCCTCATAGCTGTTGTCCGTGTTCTTCGTATAATACAGCGCGCCGTAGAGGTTCGTCGCGCGGTCGTCAAAGGCCGGGAACAGGAAGCCGACCTCCGGCGCGGCGGCGACCCAGTCCGTGCCGCGCTCGTGGAATTTCCCCTCTGCGGAGTCATAGCGCAGGACGGGCTTTGTCTCCTTCACGGGGCAGATGCTGCAGAGTATATAGGAAAACTGCTGCTCGCTGCCCTCATCCTGCCGGAAGCCGTCACGGGAACGGAACGGCACATCATAGCGGTCCGCGGCCAGCAGGATCAGGTAGTTGTCCGCCAGATGCAGAGAGCCTGCGATCTTTTCATACAGGGCCTGCACGGCCTCCTCGTCCTCCAGGCCGGAGTCGCGCAGCCGCATGAGCAGGCGGTGCTCGTCGCTGTCCGCGACCTGCGCCGTCGAGAAGCTCAGGTCGGAGAGCGTTTTGCCCATTCGGCCGGAGATGCCTTTTTTCAGCAGCTCCAGATATTTTTCCTGCTCACCCTCCGGAAGCAGGCCCATGGAAAGGGTGAAGGCGGAGACGAGCTCGCCGTGGACATTGACATAGCAGCCATGGATTTTTGTGATATTGCTCCGATCCTGGCGATAACGGCGGCGGAGCTCCGCCACTTCCTTGTCGATCATGTGGGATACCTCTCAAATTGGATTCCGGAATATTATAGCACAGACCGCTGCACATTTCCAGCGCGGAAGGCTAGAAAAGCCAAACAGACTTTTGCGAGAAACAACGGAGAGGGCCGAGGCCCTCTCCGTTGTGCTGTGTTCAGTTTTCCGTTCCGGAAACGAGCTTTGTGTAGCGCATGATGATCGTTGCGACCTCGGCGCGCGTAGCGGAGTTCTGCGGAGCGATCGTGTTGTCCGGCATGCCGTTGATGATGCCGACGGCGACTGCCCAGCTCAGGGCCTCCTTCGCGTAGTCACTGACCCTGGCGGCGTCGGTGAATTTCTTGGCAAGGTCAGTCGTGTCGCCGACATCGAGACCGCGGAATTTTGCGAAGCGGTAGAGGATCGTGACGATCTGCTCACGCGTGATCTGATCGTCCGGGGCGAACAGGCCGTCGCCGATGCCGTTGACGCTCTTGTTCTCCGAGCACCAGTTCACGGCTGCGGTGTACCACGAGCCGGCCGGAACGTCGGTGAACGGCGTCTTGCCGACGTTGTCGGAATTCGGGGAACCGGCGATACGCCACAGGACGGTGACGAGCTCGGCACGCGTCATGGCGGCATCCGGGTCGAAGCTCATTTCGCTTCTGCCGCGCAGCAGGCTATTCTGATAGCAGTAGTAGACGGCCTCCGCGAACCAGTCGGTGTCGTCCACATCCACGAACGGCATATCCATGGTCGAGATCTTGCCGCAGCGGTCGCAGTGGTAATACACCGTGCCGTCGTCGGCCACGACCTTGGAGAAGCTGTGGCCGGAGGGCTTGTCGTACTTTGTCTCATAGGTCTCGCCGCATTCGCACTTCACGCTCAGATGGCCCTGCACGGAGCAGGTCGTCGGAACGTCCTCGAGAATGGTGGTCTTGTGCATCGTGCCGTTCTTGAGGTCGAAGTGATAAGCAGACGTGCCGATGAGCATCCAGCCGGTCTTGTATTCCCCGGCGAGGAAGTACATCTGCTTGCCGCTCGTCTTGTCCGTGGCCCAGCCGGTGTAGTTCGCAGGTGCGGTCTCGCCGCAGACGGAGCAGATGAGGGTCTTGTGCAGGCGGTCAAAGACGAAGGAGTGGCCGTCGCGGCAGGCGTTGTCGTGCTCGACGGTGAACGTGTCAACGACGGAGCCGTTCAGGTCATAGGCCGTCACGGTCAGCTCACTGCGGGTCGTGTTCACGAGCAGGTAAAGCGCCTGATAGCTCTGGCTGATTTTGGCAAAGTGGAAAGCGGGATCGTTCACGGCGGCGTAGTTGACGTCGCGGGACTTTTCGCCCATATCGCCGCAGATGACATAGGTCGTGCCGTTTTCGGCAACCTCTCCGCCGGTCAGCTGCTCGGTGCGGGCATAGGCGTGATCGTGGCCGGAGAAGACAACGTCGATCCCGGCGGCATCGATTGCGGCGGGGAGAATGCGGTTATAAGCTGCGCTCGAGCCCTTGGGGTTTGTGTAGTATGGCGGCTGGTGGACCGTCAGGAGCTTCCATTCGCACGTCGTCTTCGCGGCATCCTCCTGCAGCCAGGCGGCCGCTGCGTTCAGGTCTGCATTGCAGTTCACCACGGCGATGTAGACATTGCCGTATTCCACGGAGTAGTAGTCCGCATCGGGTGTGCCGAAGATATTCATCGCATGACCGCCACTCAGGTCGCCGTAGTATTCATGGTTGCCGAGGACCTGCACGATGGGGGAGGCGGGGAAATCTTCGGAGAAGACGTCCAGAATTTCGTTCCATGCGGTCAGGCTGCCAGCGTTGTCAATGAAGTCGCCCGTCTGGATGCCGAAGTCCGTGTTCGCGTTGCCGATGGCCTCGGCGATCTGATGTATGACCTCGATATCGGCGGCATCAGCCTCGACATTGCCGCTGAGCTGTGTGTCGCCCATGACGAAGAACGACGTCTCTGCGCCTGACTCAGCCGTGGTGAATGTGCGGACATCGGACCAGTGGCCCTCCACGCCGTCACCGACGCGGTAGGAATAGGTCGTTGCGGGCGTCAGGCCCGTCAGTGTGACGGAGTTGACCAGCGAGGCCTGATAGCCGTCCGTGAACGAACGGACCGTGCTCGTGCCCTGCGCGGTGGTAAAGCTGTAGTTTCCGGAAATGTAGGCTTCCTCCGTCGTGTACTGCACGACGGCATTGCGCGCGGTGTAATCCGGCGCTGCGAACCAGCTGATGTTCTGGGTCGTTGCAGGAGCCTGCACGGCGTTCAGACGGATGTTTGTCGGCGCGACTTCTGTGCTGCCGATGCCATTCGTCACGCCGCTGCAGCGGAAGGAAAGGCCTGCCTCACCCTTGGCGTAGACGGTGAACTTCTCACCGGCCGTCTGGCAGAATCGGTTCGTCACGAGCACGCCTGCGGCGTTCGTCGTGCCGATGAGCGTGTCCTCCTGACCGTCCGCGACGGCGTAGATCTGCACACGGCCGGGGGCCTTGCCGTCTGCCGTCTTGACATAGAGCTTGCCGTTGCCGCCGACGGTCATGATGTCCGCCGTCAGCTCATAGGCCGCCGTCACGCCGACATTCTGCGCGGGCTGGGCAAAGCTCAGCGTCGTGCCGCCGTCGGTGAAGCTGCCCTTTTCCAGCGTGTAGGTCAGCAGTGAGCCGCGGGCAGCCGCGCTCGGGACATGGAACTTCACGGTCGCAATGGCGCCGAGCTTCGGAGAAGCGGAGGTTGCCTGCAGCTTCAGAACGTTCTTTTCATAGGTATAAGTGCCGGTGTAGCCGTTTTCAAACGAGACCTCCGGCGCACCGAACGTATCCGTCAGGCGCAGCTCCATCGTGACGGAGCTGATCCTGCGGGAACCGGCGGCATTCAGCGTCAGGGCATAGTCCTCGCCGATGACGGCATTTGCCTCGCCGGTCAGCGTGACCGTGCCGTAGGCCGTCGAAGCGGCGTTTACAGTGAAGTAGCGTGTTTCGTTCGTCACGTTGCCGAAGCCGTCGCAGACCGAGACGGTGACGCTGTGCGTGCCGTTCGGCAGCAGAACGCTGACGCTGGCGCTGCTCTCCGTGGAGGCCGTGAGCGTCTGTCGCTGGCCGTCGACGGAGATGGCGGTCTTGGCGGGGTTGATGCCGGTGGCATTCTCGCCCGCCGGGTCATGGAATTCGGCCGTGAGCGTCAGGCGGTTCGTCTTCAGCTCCGTCGTCCCGTCCACGGCAAGCTCGGCCGCGCCGGCCTTCACGGCGTCGATGACCGGGTTCTCGAGGTCGTCGACCGTGTCGCCGTAGACAACGCGGAAGTTATCAAAGTACAGGCTGCCGCTTGCCATGGAGCCCATGGGGATCTTATCGCCGTTTTCATTGGCGGAGCCGCCGGGAATGTAGGTCAGCAGCACGAGCGGCTGGCCGTTGAGGATCTTCAGCGGATGATCCTTCGTGACATATTTGGCAAACGGACGGAGGTCTGCCTCACAGTACATCCAGCCCTCCCAGTAGATGCCGGTATACTGCAGGGAGCGGCCCTCCTGCGTGGTAAAGTGCAGATAGGAGCGCTTATAGGTGCCGCTGGCCTCGTCGTAATAGGCGATCTGCGTCCACAGCCAGTAGTTCGGCGTGCCTTTGGGCGCGTAGACCCAGACACCGAGGCCGGACGGGGTGCCGTCGAGCGA
>ENA-UESU01002462-UESU01002462.1-human-gut-metagenome-genome-assembly--contig:-NODE-2462-length-11880-cov-18.010675_pt1 | contig 11880 bp, 4 predicted proteins | sample MGYA00243007_ERZ508008 | MGnify/ENA primary metagenome ERZ508008 (study PRJEB26167, sample SAMN06115399) | human gut metagenome | host: Homo sapiens | place: China:Henan | collected 2016-06-23...
GGAAAATGGAAGAACTTATTCCCAGAAAGGTATTTGGAAATAGCGATGTCTTGGCTGGGCTTCCTTATGATGATGCCGTTTTAATGCTTACCCGTAATCAGGGAGGTTTTCTCCTCTATCGAGATGGGAGGGTAGAAAAATGGGAAACCGAATGTGATGATATATTCAGGAAGCATACCATTAATCGTGCGGTGATGACCAAAGACAGTTGCTACGTTGTTGGCACAATATCCGATGGTATATATGCGTTGGATAAAAAAGGAAAGCTGATTTGGAAGGTCAATACGGATAATAAACTACAGAACAATACTGTTTTGAGATTATATTGTGATGATGACAACAATATATGGACAGCTTTGGATGAAGGTATTGCCTATATACACAACAATTCTTTAATCTATTATTATGAACCTCCATTTCGTAAAATAGGCATGGTATATGATGTTTTGGTAAGGGAAAATGAAGCTTATATTGCTTCTAATCAAGGACTTTATTGGCTTAGGGATGGAAAGACTGAATTAGTTCCGGGTTTGGAAGAACAAGCGTGGTTCGTCGATGAATGGGGAAAACAGATTTTCTGCGGGCACAACAAGGGAACTTTCCTTATATCAGGACTGAAATCAAAGCTGGCATCTGATGTAAAAGGAGGGATGTGTATGGAAAAAATTGAATTGAAGGAACAATCTTTTTTGTTGGAGGGAGCTTATGCGCTTCTGAATTTATATACGGAGACTGCTTCGGGAGAGTATTGCTTTACTCGGTCCTTACGTGGGTTCAGTCACATGATTCGTCATATAGAAGTGGACCATCAAGGGAATATTTGGGCGAAACATTTAAGGAATGGTTTGTATCGCTTTCGGATTGATTCGGATATGAAGCAGGTAAAGGATGTGCGGAAGTATGAGAGTTTGGGAGAAGTGAAAGGTGGGAGTTTTACTTTGTTCAAAATCAATGGTCGGGTAGTTTTTTCTAATGGGGAATATTTCTATACTTACGAAGATATGACTGATTCGATTGTTCCCTATGAAACAATGAATGAACAATTGATGGAATTGAAGGGAATCAAGACTGTGAGTCATGCGAACGGAGATTACTATTGGTTTGTGGGCGACAGGACTGTGTATTTGGTGAAGTGTGCGATAAATACTTTCAATATCGAACTTCGGATTCCATATTCTTTGTTTGACGGTCTGGCTGTGGAAGAACGAGGAAGCGTGGTTTATGACAAGAGAAATAATCATTCCTATCTTTGCTTGAATAATGCTATTGCCCGTATTGAAACAGATAGTTCCTCGTTATATAAATCTCAGACTAGGCGTTCTTTATGGATTTCAGAGATGCAGGTTACTGAGGAATTCAGTGATAAACGGAAAACATTGGTCGTGCAGTCGGGAGTCAAGGTCGAACATGAGTTTAATACAGTGAGTTTTACATTGTGCTATCCGGTTTATAACGATTATACTTATAAAGTAAGATACCGGTTGGAAGGGTATTCTGATCAGTGGATACCCGATGGACGCAATTTGCAGAAAAAGTATGCCCGTCTTCCTTATGGAAGTTATGTTTTTCGGGCGGAGATATATGATACTGGTAGAGTTTTGGCATCGGTAGAGTTTCCCTTTGAGATTTTGTCTCCGTGGTATTTGTCTTATTGGGCTGTGGGAAGCTACATTCTGATAGGGTTGTGCCTGCTGGCCTTGCTGCAATATATTGTTTATCGTTTTGTGAAGAAAAAGAAGGATCGTGTGATTGAGCAGCAGCGTGTAGCCCATCAGGCAGAGCTTGAACGGCAAGAGAAGAAGATTATCGAGTTGGAAAAGGAACAGCTTGAGGCCGATTTGCGTTTTAAAAGCAAAGAATTGTCCAGCGTGGTAATGATGAATATCGCTCATCAGGAGTTTTTGAATTCATTGAAAGAGGAGATACAGAAGCAAAAGTTGTCCGGACAGCATAGTCGTAAGAATTTGGATAAGCTTCTCGCTTTGGTTAACAATAATATAGTGTCTGATGAAGAGAGCTGGATAATGTTTCAAGCTAATTTTGACCGTATACATGAAAATTTCTTCCGGAATCTGAAACTTCAATATACTGATTTGACTTCAGGAGATTTACGCTTTTGTGCATTGCTCCGCTTGAATATGCCGACAAAGGAGATAGCGAAGTTGCTCAACATTTCTACACGTGGGGTTGATGCTGCGAGATACCGGTTACGTAAGAAATTCAATTTGCTTCCGGAAGAAAGTTTGACTGATTTCCTTATAAATTTTAAATGACTGTTTTACAGTAAAATATTAATGGAGGAAGTACTAATATTGTACTTCCTCTTTTGTTTTTTAGTGATGGGTGTACTTTTGTTGTAGTGCGGGATGTGGAGGTTGTCGCATGCTTTTCTTTTATTTGCAGCAAAATAATATTTCTATAAATTAAAAGCATGAAAGACATGAAGCATTTACTTTTCAAGTTACAATCATTTTTAGTCTTGTTGGTGTTTACTGCCGCTAGTGCGTATGCGCAGAAATCTCCGGTCGATATGAATCGTTTCATCGACGATTTAATGAAGAAGATGACCCTGGAAGAGAAAATAGGTCAGTTGAATCTGCCGGTTACCGGTGAGATTACGACCGGTCAGGCTAAAAGTAGTAATGTGGCCAAACGTATTCGTGCCGGTGAAGTGGGCGGGCTTTTCAATCTGAAAGGTGTGGAACGTATCCGCGATGTACAGAAGCAGGCGGTTGAAGAAAGTCGTTTGGGTATTCCTCTCTTATTCGGTATGGATGTTATTCATGGATATGAAACGGTGTTTCCCATTCCTTTGGGATTGTCGTGTACATGGGATATGAAGGCGGTTGAAGAATCGGCGCGTATTGCGGCCATTGAGTCCAGTGCCGACGGTATTTGCTGGACATTCAGTCCGATGGTGGATATTTGCCGTGATGCCCGTTGGGGGCGTGTGTCCGAGGGCAACGGTGAAGACCCGTTTCTGGGAGCAGCCATTGCGCAGGCCATGGTACGTGGTTATCAGGGAAAGGATATGAGCCGTAATGATGAAATCATGGCTTGTGTAAAGCATTTTGCCTTGTATGGTGCCGGTGAGGCAGGACGTGACTATAATACAGTAGATATGAGTCATCAGCGCATGTTCAATGAATACATGTTGCCCTATCAGGCGGCGGTTGATGCCGGTGTGGGCAGTGCGATGGCCTCTTTCAATGAGGTCGATGGCATTCCTGCCACTGGAAACAAGTGGTTGATGACGGATATACTGCGTAAGCAGTGGGGATTTGACGGCTTTGTGGTGACAGACTATACTGGAATTGCTGAGATGACCGACCACGGTATGGGCGATACGCAGACTGTTGCCGCCTTGGCACTGAATGCAGGTGTGGATATGGATATGGTGAGCGATGCATTTGTAGGTACGCTCAAGAAGTCATTGACAGAAGGAAAAGTGACAGAAGAAGCAATTAATGCGGCTTGTCGCCGTATTTTGGAAGCTAAGTACAAGTTGGGCTTGTTCGATAATCCTTATAAATACTGTGATGTGAAGCGTGCCAAGAAGCAAATCTTTACCAAAGAGCATCGTGCTGTTGCGCGTAAGATTGCTTCGGAGAGCTTGGTGTTGTTGAAGAACGAGGGTAATGTGCTTCCGCTGGCCAAAAAAGGCACTATTGCTGTGGTAGGTCCGTTGGCAGACAGCCGCAGTAATATGCCGGGTACTTGGAGTGTGGCTGCTGTATTGAAGAATGCAACTTCTTTGGCTGAAGGTTTGAAGGCGGTAGCAGGCGATAAAGCCGAAATATTGACTGCGAAAGGCTGTAATTTGATGAGTGATGCCGAATATGAGAAACGTGCCACTATGTTCGGACGTTCTTTACACCGTGACAATCGTTCGGACAAGGAGTTGCTGGACGAGGCTCTTGCCGTGGCTGCCAAATCGGATGTTATTGTGGCTGCGCTCGGTGAGTCTTCGGAAATGAGTGGAGAGAGCAGTTGCCGCACGAATCTTGAAATGACCGACACCCAACGCATGCTGTTACAAGAATTATTGAAAACAGGAAAACCAGTGGTACTGGTACTGTTTACCGGTCGTCCGCTGGTACTGAACTGGGAGCAGGCAAACGTGCCGGCCATTCTGAATGTATGGTTTGCGGGCAGTGAGGCAGGTTTTGCCATCGGTGATGTACTGTTTGGTGATGTGAATCCGAGTGGGAAGCTGACTACGACTTTCCCGAAGAGCGTGGGACAGATTCCTTTGTTCTACAACCACAAGAACACGGGCCGCCCTCTTGCCGACGGTGCATGGTTCCAGAAATTCCGCAGCAACTATATAGACATAGACAATGAACCGCTTTATCCTTTTGGTTTCGGCTTGAGCTATACCACATTCTCTTATAGCGACGTGTCTTTGGACAAGACTAGCATGACGGATAAGGGCGAACTGACTGCTACCGTGACTGTGACCAATACCGGCAAGAGAGACGGTGCAGAAGTGGTTCAACTTTATATTCGTGACCTTGTGGGAAGTGTAACCCGTCCGGTGAAAGAGTTGAAAGGCTTTGAGAAGATTTTCCTGAAAGCCGGTGAATCTAAAAAAGTATCTTTCAAGATTACTCCCGAATTGCTGAAGTTCTACAACTACAATCTTGATTTTGTATGCGAGTCCGGTGACTTTGAGGTGATGATTGGCAGAAATAGCCAAGACGTAAAGAAAGCAGCGTTCAAGTTACTCTAACTGATTCTCAAGACGGCAATATGCAGCATTCGAGCCACTGCGTTGAGATGGCATTGTTGCTGCATATTGTCTACATCTTCACTGCAAACGTTTTGCAGTATTTGCTTGGTATATAATCTATCGTATAATGGCAATCGGTTATGGAAATCTTATGGTCGGCTTTGAGGCAGTGAAAGGTATGACGTTCTTGAATATGGGATAAAAAACTTCAGAATAGGATAAAAGCCCCCTTTGCTTTTCTATCTTCTTGCTCTATTATATGAATAGTACCTAAATATTTATTGTACTTTTATATTCCTTATAATCTGTCGTTTATGTTATACAGTAGTAGCAATGATGTACCCCTCCGGTGAACTGTGGTACTCTTGTGGTAGCTTGTTTTTTGACATATATCAACTTCTCCGGTATGTTTGCAAAAGAATTTTAAATCAATACAAAATGAAGAAAAATCTACTAATTACATGTGTGATGTTATTGTTTGCCATTACTTCGATGGCACAGAACAAAATTACGATTTCGGGTGTCGTTACGGACAAGACAGGCGAAACTGTTATCGGTGCTTCTGTTCGTGTAAAAGGGCAGGAGAGTAAAGGTAGTATTACTGATATAAATGGTAAATATCAGATTGTTGATGTGGCATCTAATGCTACCTTGATTTTTAGTTATATAGGTATGCGTGAGCAGGAGATTGCCGTAAATGGGCGTTCAACTATCAATGTGAAGATGGAAGAGGACAGCCAGCTCATTGATGAGGTGGTTGTAGTTGGTTATGGTAGTGCCAAGAAACGCGACTTGACCGGTTCTATCGTTACTGTGAAAGCGGACGAGATTGCCTCTAAGCCTTCTACCAATCCACTGGCATCCATACAGGGTAAGGTTGCCGGTGTACAGGTGGTGAATACGGGTCGTGCAGGACAAGACCCTGAAATCCGTGTTCGCGGTACGAACTCCATTAACGGTTTCAAACCCCTTTATGTGGTAGATGGACTGTTCACGGACAATATCAATTATCTGAACACTGCGGATATTGAATCTATGGAAATCTTGAAAGACCCTTCTTCTTTGGCTATTTTCGGTGTGCGTGGTGCCAATGGTGTAATCATCATTACTACTAAAAGGGCAAAAATAGGGAAGACGATGGTCAACATCAACTCTTCAGTGGGTTGGAAGGTTATTTATGACCGTGTAGGTGTGACGAATGCCGAAGAGTTTAAGATGCTGTACAACGAGCAGTTGATATCTCAAGGAAGCGACCCTTATGATTATACTCAATGGACTGGTAATACTGATTGGCAGAATGAGATATTCCAGACAGGTTTTCTGACCAATAACAATGTGAGCATTACGGGTGCAACGGATAAGAGTAAGTTTTATTTGGGTTTGGGTTACGTCATGGAAGAAGGTTCCATTAAAACGGAAAAGCTCAATAAGTTTACCGTAAACTTGAACAGTGAATATAGCGTAACCGATTTCCTGCGTTTTGGTTTCCAGCTTAATGGAGTTCGTGCCAAGTATCCTGATGCAAAGGGTGTGGATGGTGCTTTGAAGGCTGCTCCTATTGCTCCTACTCATGACCTTGAATCGGGACTGATACATACGCTGCCCGACTTCCAGCGTGCACAAGTGTGGAATCCTCTTATTGAAACAGAGCTGCGCGGTGCTCACAACAAGTCTGAAAACTATCGCGTGGCAGGTAATGTGTTCGGAGAGATAGATATTCTGAAGAACCTTACGTTCAAAGCAACTTTCTCTATGGACTATGCTTCCAGTCAGGGACGTTCATATTCTCCGCTGATTTATGTTTATAATCCCGATGTGGAGGGGGGGAAAGAACGGTTGACTGAAAGAGAAAGTGTGAACCAAAGCAAGTCTACCTCTCTTGCTGCACAGTCTGACTATGTGTTGACTTATCTCGGACAGTTTGGCAATCATGGATTGACATTGACTGCCGGTCTTACAACCAATTACAATGAGTCTTCCAGTTTGAGTGGTGGACGCAGCCAGCTTGCGGGCTACGGCATTTTGGTGGGCGACGACCCGGACAGATGGTGGCTCTCTACCATCGACGATGTATCTACGGCAACTAATGGCGGTTCTCAGAGTGACAGATTTACCATGTCTTATTTGTTCAGAGCATTGTATAACTACAAGAATCGTTATTTACTTAATGCTTCTTTCCGTAGGGACGGTTCATCTGTTTTCTATAAGACAGGTAATACTTGGGACAACTTTTACTCTTTCGGTGCCGGTTGGGTAATGACCGAAGAGAAGTTTATGCAGAACCAGAATGTAATTAACTTCTTGAAGTTGAAAGGCTCTTGGGGTGTGTTGGGTAGCCAGAATACTGGTTCCAGTTATCCGGCATATGCCACCATTGTTAGTTCGGGTTCAGCTGTGTTCGGTGACAATATCATTGCGGGTAAAGGCCCCAACAAACTGATTTCACCTACTTTGAGATGGGAACGTAATTATTCATGGGAAGTAGGTTTTGACATGCATATGTTCAATGATCGTTTGCAGCTTTCTCCGGTTTATTATAACAAAACAACAAAAGATATGTTGACTTCCATTCCGGGTATTGCAGGTACTGTTCCCGGATTACAGAATGTGGGTGAGATTCGCAATCGCGGTTTTGAACTTAGTGCTTCTTGGAACGACAAGATTGGGGAAGATTGGAGATATGGATTAGGTGCTAATTTGAGCACTATTGATAACAAGGTGCTTTCACTGGTAAACAAAGACTATAATATTATCAGTGGTCCCTCACGTGTTTCCGAAGGTTATCCGATTGGCTATTTCTATGGTTACAAGGTTGAGGGTGTATATCAGAACGAAGACGACATCCGTTTCTCTCCGATTAACTCGGTTGGCTCGGTAACACCGGGTGACTTGAAATTTGCTGATGTTGACGGTAATGGCAAAATTACTGATAATGACCGTACAATGATAGGTAATCCAACTCCTGATTTTACTTACGGTTTTAATGTTAATTTGGGATGGAAGAATCTGGACCTGACTGTTGACATGATGGGTGTTTATGGAAATGAAATTTACCGTAATTGGGGAAGCAGTAGCTATGCACAACTGAATTATCGCACAGAGCAATTGAATCGTTGGCATGGAGAGGGCACTTCCAATTGGGAGCCCTTGCTCGACCCTTCACACAAAATAAATCAGGAGGCTTCCACGTATTTCATCGAAGATGGCAGTTTCTTCAGAATCCGTAATATCGAATTGGGGTATAACTTTGACAAACGACTGTTGAATCGTATCAAGGTACAGTCACTGCGTCTTTACACTAATGTGCAGAATCCCAAGACCTGGAGCCGTAATGGAGGATATACTCCGGAAGTGGGCGGAAGTGCTATTTCGTTTGGTATTGATGGTGGAGGCTATCCTATGCCTACAGTTTATACGATTGGTTTTAATTTGACTTTCTAAAATTATATAGAGACAGACTATGAAGAAGATATTTTATTATATAGCATTTTTAGCAGTAAGCTTTGCACTAACTTCGTGTGAGGATATGTTTGATAGAAAACCGCTTGGACAACAGACAGAGGATGATTTGACTGGTGGTACTTATGAAACACAGGTTTTTAATATGTATGCCAAGTTGCGCGGTTTTCATTTGACAAGCGGCAATACTGCATTGGCAATCCACGGTATGCGTTCTGAGGACGCAGAGAAAGGAAGTACATTGTCCGATGGAGCAGCTACCGGCAAGATGTTCGATGACTTTGAATATTTGGCAAGTAATGGGATGATTAAGAGTTATTGGAATGATAACTATTCATTGATACATAAGGTAAATGATTTGCTTGATGAGATGAGCCAAAATCCGTCATTGACAGAAGGTGACCTCGTCAATAAGGGGGAAGCTTTGTTTGTACGTGCTTTCTGTTATTTCAACCTTGTACGCGCTTTTGGTGAAGTGCCTTTGATTGACTTTAAAGTTTATGATGCAGCTGAGGCAAATGTTCCAAAGTCTTCTGTGGCAAAGATATATGAATTAATAGATTCTGACCTTACGGAAGCCGAAAACAGTCTGCCCAGAACGTGGGAGCAACTTTATGTAGGTCGTCTCACTTGGGGAGCTGCTCGTTCTCTTCATGCACGCACATACATGATGCGTAATGACTGGGGGAATATGAAGGCTGCCGCTGAAGAAGTGATTAACTCCGGTTTATATAATCTGAAAACACCTTATGAAGACATATTCCGAGAAAAAGGTGAAAACTGTAGTGAATCTGTTTTTGAATTGCAATGTACGGCAACAGAATCACAACCAGGTTCTAATGACATAGGAAGCCAGTTTGCTTCCGTTCAGGGTGTACGTGGCGCAGGCGAGTGGAATCTCGGTTGGGGGCAACACACCGCTACTCAAGAATTGGCAGATGCTTTTGAAGAGGGAGATCCGAGAAAAGACGAAACTTTGCTTTATTTTATACGCAACGGCAAGGACGATCCAGAGTCCATACCTGCTAACAAGCCTTATGGTGAGAAACCTATTTCGAATGCTGATGTTATAGCTAAATACTTTAACAAGAAGGCATATACGGACCCGGCGATGCGTTTGAAATTCACAAAGGGAGGATATTGGGTAAATATTCGTCTGATACGTTATGCTGATGTGGTATTAATGGCTTCCGAAGCTGCTTGTGAATTGGGTGATTTATCTTCTGCCCGTAACTATTTGGAGATGGTGCGCGCTCGTGCTCGTGGCAATAATATCGGAATTCTACCGGAAGTGACGACCAACAACCAGAATGAACTGCGTGAGGCCATTCGTCATGAAAGACGTGTTGAGTTAGGTATGGAGTTCGACCGTTTCTACGACTTGGTTCGTTGGGGTATTGCTAAAGAGGTACTTCATGCGGCAGGCAAGACCGGTTATCAAGACAGACATGCTTTGTTGCCCATTCCGCAAGACGAAATTGACAAGTCGAATGGTGTATTGGTTCAAAATCCCAATTATTAATCTATAAATGTACTAACTACTTATGAAAAAATATATAGTATCTGTGGCTTCTTGCCTGTTTGCATTGTGTATGCAGTCTTGTTTTCAGGATATGGATCATCCTGCTTTCGACTACCCTGAGAGTACAGGTGAAGTACCTACTACCCCTTTGAAGATGTATCTTCCTTTTGATGAAGAGGACATTCGGGATAAAGGTGAATGGGGATTTTTGGTAGCAGATAACGGTAATGCCAAGTTTGCGGAAGACGGAATCGCTGGCATGGCCTATCAAGGTGCTGAGAATGCTTACATTTTGGCCAAGACTCCTTCTATATTGGAAAATAACATGCCCACTATCGGTGATTTGACTGTAGCTTTCTGGATGAGAACCACTAAGAATACTTCTGCGCAAGGTTTGTTCTCTATCCCTAACTCTATTAAATTCTGGGGCAACTTCGACATCTTCTTGGAGAATAATAATAGCGAGACTCAGGCATTTTTCAAGGTTCATATCTTCAATCAGACAGCAAAAGAGAATGATGAAAGATGGGTTGAGGCAAAAATAGATGATATTTTTGGTAGCGAATGGGTGCATCTGGCTTTTGTGTATGATGGCAATACTTCTACCATTACTGTTTATCGTAATGGTGAGGGTGTCTTTACCAAAGAATTGCCAGATTGTGGGAAATTGAAGTTTAATAATGTAGGCGCTTCTTTGGCTGTTGGTGCATTTCAGTTCAGCACTACTCCGAGTCTTACTTCGGGTGCAGGAGCACAAACCTGGGCAAAGAACTTTCCCGGTCAGCTTGATCAGTTCCGCTTATATGACAAGGTGTTGACGGCAACCGAAATTCAGAGTATTTACTCTGGAAAAGAATGAAGCTACACTTTAATCTGATGATAGGATGAAAGTATTATATTTCATAGTATGTCTTTTGTTGGTTGCGTGCAGTGGTGATAATCAACCTGAAGTGAATCAGCCTTTCGAGTTGAAGAATATCATTGTGGGTGACCAACAAAACCAACAGACATTTGAGAATGTTGCTCCCAATGTAGCCATTGTTTTGGAGTTCTCGGATGCTGTAGATGAGGCTTCAGCCCGTAACAATATTGCTTTGAAACATGAGGAGCCTCCTGTAAGCTGCGATTATGAGTTCCTGCAAGAGAAAAAAGTATCGGTGACTCCTAAGGGAGGCTTTAAAGTCTTGTCATCGTATAAATTGATTGTCAATCCGGGGGTGAAATCCACTTCCGGGACACTGCTTTCCAATGGCAAGGTTTGTATGATTAAGACTGGAATGGATGATACAGACAAGTTTGAGCGTATCCCTGATGAGGACTTGTTGACATTGGTACAGAAGCAGACCTTTAAGTACTTCTGGGACTTTGGGCATGAATATTCCGGAATGGCGCGCGAACGTACTACTTCGGGCGATGTCGTTACTACCGGTGGTACCGGCTTTGGCGTGATGGCCATGCTGGTAGCTGCTGAACGGGGCTTTATTACCCGTCAGCAAGCTGTTGAACGAGTGCAGAAGATAGTTACTTTTCTTGATAAGGAATGTACGGCTTATCATGGTGCTTATGCACATTGGATAAATGGCGCAACGGGAGCAACCAAACCTTTCAGTGAGAAAGACAACGGTGCCGATTTGGTTGAGACATCCTTGTTATTTCAAGGTTTGCTTGCCGCTCGAGCCTATTTCAAGGAAAATACGGAAGTAGAAAGCAGGTTGCGTGCCGACATAACCCGTCTTTGGGAAGCTATTGACTGGACTTGGTTCCGGAAAAATGGTGAAGATGTACTATATTGGCATTGGAGTCCCGATTACGGTTTTGAGAAGAACCTGGCAATAAGAGGATGGAATGAGTGTCTGATTACTTATATACTTGCTGCTTCGTCTCCAACACATGCTATCGATAAAGTTGTATATGAAGCGGGCTGGGCTAAAAATGGAGGAATCAGGAATGGAAAATCTTATTATGGCATCACTCTTCCTTTAGGTTCGGATAAAGGGGGACCGCTGTTCTTATCTCAATATTCTTTTCTAGGCATTAACCCACAAGGACTGGAAGACCAATATGCCGATTACTGGATGCAAAATCGCAATCATACGTTGATTAATTACAATTATTGTAAGGAAAATCCTAAAGGATATACGGGTTATAGCGCTTCTTGTTGGGGGTT
>ENA-UESU01002481-UESU01002481.1-human-gut-metagenome-genome-assembly--contig:-NODE-2481-length-11827-cov-5.032255_pt1 | contig 11827 bp, 4 predicted proteins | sample MGYA00243007_ERZ508008 | MGnify/ENA primary metagenome ERZ508008 (study PRJEB26167, sample SAMN06115399) | human gut metagenome | host: Homo sapiens | place: China:Henan | collected 2016-06-23 | study...
TGCGCAACTGTTAATTGTGTGGATTGCACAAACATTTGTGAAAATACTCCAGCTATCCCCAAATTTCTTAGCATTTTTATGTATTGTTTTCCGAAAAAATTCCCAATATAATGTTATCGTTATCAAAATGGGCTAATCGTTTAACCGCAGATTGGAGTCCACCCGACTTTCGACTGCGGCAGGAAAGAGAGGTTTGGACTACATGAGCAAAAAATATGTCTATTTGTTCAGCGAGGGCAACGCCAATATGCGTGAGCTGCTGGGCGGTAAGGGCGCCAATCTGGCCGAGATGACCAACATTGGCCTGCCCGTGCCCCAGGGCTTCACCATCACCACCGAGGCCTGCACCCAGTACTATGAGGACGGCCAGAAGATCAACGACGGGATCCAGGCGGAGATCATGGAGTATATCACCAAGCTGGAGGGCATCACCGGCAAGAAGTTCGGCGATCTGGAGAACCCCCTGCTGGTCTCCGTGCGTTCCGGCGCCCGGGCCTCCATGCCCGGCATGATGGACACCATCCTGAATCTGGGTCTGAACGAGGACGTGGTGGACGTGCTGGCCAAGAAGTCCGGCAACCCCCGCTGGGCCTGGGACTGCTACCGCCGCTTCATCCAGATGTACTCCGACGTGGTGATGGAAGTGGGCAAGAAGTACTTTGAGCAGCTCATCGACCAGATGAAGGAGGCCCGCGGCGTCACCCAGGACGTGGAGCTGACTGCCGACGACCTGAAGGAGCTGGCCGGCCAGTTCAAGGCCGAGTACAAGTCCAAGATCGGCGCAGACTTCCCCACCGACCCCAAGGAGCAGCTGATGGGCGCCATCAAGGCCGTGTTCCGCTCCTGGGACAACCCCCGCGCCAACGTGTACCGCCGGGACAACGACATCCCCTACTCCTGGGGCACCGCCGTCAACGTCCAGTCCATGGCCTTCGGCAACATGGGCGACGACTGCGGCACCGGCGTGGCCTTCACCCGCAACCCCGCCACCGGCGAGAAGAAGCTGTTCGGTGAGTTCCTGACCAATGCCCAGGGCGAGGACGTGGTGGCCGGCATCCGGACTCCCATGCCCATCAGCGAAATGAGCGAAAAGTTCCCCGAGGCCTTCGCCCAGTTTGAGAAGGTCTGCAAGATTCTAGAGGATCACTATCACGATATGCAGGATATGGAGTTCACCGTGGAGAACGGCAAGCTCTACATGCTGCAGACCCGCAACGGCAAGCGCACCCCTGCCGCTGCGCTCAAGATCGCCTGCGACCTGGTGGACGAGGGGATGATCGACGAAAAGCAGGCCGTGGCCATGATCGATCCCCGCACCCTGGACACCCTGCTGCATCCCCAGTTTGACGGCGAGGTGCTGAAGAAGACCCCCGTGATCGGCAGCGCCCTGGCCGCCTCTCCCGGCGCCGCCTGCGGCAAGGTCGTCTTCTCCGCTGAGGACGCCAAGGCCTGGGCCGAGCGCGGCGAGAAGGTGGTCCTGGTCCGGCTGGAGACCTCTCCTGAGGATATCGAGGGCATGAAAGCTGCTCAGGGCATCCTGACTGTGCGGGGCGGCATGACCTCCCACGCGGCCGTGGTGGCCCGCGGCATGGGCAAGTGCTGCGTCTCCGGCTGCGGCGCCATCAAGATGGACGAGGAGAATAAGCAGTTTGAGCTCTCCGGCAAGACCTTCCACGAAGGCGACTGGCTGTCCATCGACGGTTCCACCGGCAAGATCTACGACGGCGCCATCCCCACGGTGGACGCCTCTATCGGCGGCGAGTTCGGCCGGGTCATGGGCTGGGCCGACCAGTACCGCCGCCTGAAGGTCCGCACCAATGCGGACACCCCCCACGACGCCGCCCAGGCCCGGAAGTTCGGCGCTGAGGGCATCGGCCTGTGCCGGACCGAGCACATGTTCTTTGACGCAGACCGCATTCCCGCCATCCGCCGAATGATCTGCTCCGACACCGTGGAGCAGCGTGAGGCCGCTCTGGCTGTTCTGGAGCCTATGCAGCAGTCCGACTTCGAGGGCATCTATGAGGCTATGGAGGGCCTGCCTGTCACCATCCGTTTCCTGGATCCCCCGCTGCACGAGTTCGTGCCCACTGAGGAGGCCGACATCGAGCTGCTGGCCAAGGACATGGGCAAGAGCGTTGCGGAGATCAAGGCCATCATCGCCGGCCTGCACGAGTTCAACCCCATGATGGGTCACCGGGGCTGCCGTCTGGCGGTCACCTATCCGGAGATCGCCGCCATGCAGACCCGCGCCGTCATCAAGGCTGCGCTGAACGTCCAGGCCAAGCATCCCGAGTGGACCATGGTGCCTGAGATCATGATCCCCCTGGTGGGCGAGGTCAAGGAGCTGGCATACGTGAAGAAGGTCGTGGTGGAGACCGCCGATGCCATCATCAAGGAGGCCGGCTCCAACATGAAGTACCTGGTGGGCACCATGATCGAGATCCCCCGGGCCGCGCTGACCGCCGATGAGATCGCCAAGCAGGCGGACTTCTTCTCCTTCGGCACCAACGACCTGACTCAGATGACCTTCGGCTTCAGCCGTGATGACGCGGGCAAGTTCCTGGACGCCTATTACGACAAGAAGATCTACGAGAACGATCCCTTCGCCAAACTGGACCAGACCGGCGTGGGCCGTCTCATCGAGATGGCTGCCAAGCTGGGCCGCCAGAACCGTCCCGACCTGAAGCTGGGCGTCTGCGGCGAGCACGGCGGCGACCCCTCCTCCGTGGAGTTCTTCCACAACACCGGCCTGGACTACGTGTCCTGCTCCCCCTTCCGGGTGCCCATCGCCCGGCTGGCTGCGGCACAGGCTGCCATCAAGGACGAGAAGTAATCTTCTCTCTCATAAAAAACCGGACCGCCCAAAGAGGGCGGTCCGGTTTCTTTGTATCGATGCATAAGTCACTTCGCTGTGGGCATGAAGGGCCGCAGAACCCCTGCCACCTGAGAGATCGGCATGGTCTGGAGATAGACATGGCCCGGTCCGGTGATAATGGTGTTGAAGATCCCCTCACCGCCGAACACCATGTTCTTGAGCCCCGGGACCGCCTGGATATCCATGGAGCAGGTGGCATCCATGGCCGCCAGATATCCGGTATCCACCACCAGGGACTCACCGGGATCCAGGTCGTATTCCACGATATGCCCGTCGAACTCGGTGAAGGCAATCCCCCGGCCGGAGAGCTTCTGCATGATGAAGCCCTCGCCGCCGAAGAAGCCGGAGCCCAGCTTCTTCTGGAAAAAGACGGACAGCTGGACGCCCGCCTCGCTGGCCAGGAAGCCGCTCTTCTGCACCACCAGCTCCCGGCCCGGACCGATGTCAAAGGCCCGGATGCTGCCCGGGAAACTGGAGGCAAAGGCGATCAGTCCTTGGCCGCCCTGGGCGGTGTAGCGGTTCTGGAAAATGGAGTCGCCGGAGAGCATCCGCCCAAACGCCTTCCCCAGACCGCCGTTGGTGCTGGTCTCCATCTTCATGTTGGGGGTCATCCAGCTCATGCTCCCCCGCTCGGTGAGCATGGTCTCGCCGGCCTCCAGCTGGCAGATCACCACCGGCAGCGGTGCTCCCTCGATCTGATATTCCATGGTGTGCTCCTTTCTCTTCTCGGCCCGGGGCCGGTTTTCTCCATTCTACCGGGGCCGCTGCATCGTGTCAATCCAAACCGGGCGGCTTTCCTGGTCCCTACAGAAATTTTACAGCCCCGGCATCTAAACGGATGCCGGGGCTGTGCTGCGCTCAGTACTCCACTACGCCGGTGTAGACCAGCTTGGCATCGCCGGTGAGGGTGACGGCTTCGTCGGTGTAATGCACCACCAGGTCGCCGCCCTGGACCCGGACCGTGATGTCCCGTCCCTTTTCACAGAGGCCGTTGGCCACCGCCGCCACCACCGCGGCACAGGCGCCGGTGCCGCAGGCCAGCGTCTCACCGCTGCCCCGCTCCCAGACCCGCATCTTGATGGTGCTGGGATTTACCACCCGGATAAACTCCGTGTTGATCCGGTCCGGAAAATAAGGCGCATGTTCAAACTGCGGCCCGATCCGGGCCACATCCACGCCGTCCACCCGGGAACAGAACACCACGCAGTGGGGATTGCCCATGTCCACGCAGGTGATCTCCCAGGGCTGCCCGGCAATCTCCACCGGATAGTTCACCACCTGCCGCTTCGGGATATTCAGCCGGAGGGCCGTGGTGTCCAGGGTCGCGTAGCCCATGTCCACGCAGGCAGAGGTCACCCTGCCGTCGGTGGTGTAGACCCGGACGGTCTTGGTGCCCTTGTCCGTCTCCAGGGTCATTTCCTCCTTGCGGACGATACCGTTGTCATAGAGGTACTTCGCCATACACCGCAGGGCGTTGCCGGCCATGGAGCCCTCAGACCCGTCGGCGTTGAACATCCGCATCTTGGCATCCGCCTTCCGGGATCCCTCCATGAGGATGATGCCGTCGGCGCCGATGCCGTAGTGCCGGTCGCAGAGGGTGACGCACAGGGACTCCGGGCAGGTGATCTCCCCGCTGAAATTCTCCAGGAAGATGTAGTCGTTGCCGCAGGTCTGCATTTTGGCGAAGGGCAGCTTCTGCCGCTCCGTCCGCAGATGGCAGATATCGACGAGCTCCGTGTTCTCCTGGTTGTAGCGGCTGGCCAGGATGTCCGTCAGGGCACCGGCCGTATCCAGCGAGGTCAGGCAGGGAATGCCCAGCTGGACGCACCGGTGGTTCAGGTGGATGAAGTCCCGGATATACTCCGGCTCCGTAGAGCCGGTGAGGATCACGTAGTCGATCCTGCCGGACTCCAGCAGCTGGAAGACCCGGTTGTCCCGGCCCAGCTTGCCCACCACCTCCACGTCCGTGCCCAGGCGGGAGATCTCCCGTGCGGTGCCGTCGGTGGCGTAGAGGCGGAAGCCCATTTCATCCAGCTTCCGGGCGATGTTGACAATCTCCGGCTGATCCCGGCGGTTCACGGAGATCAATACCCCCGCGTGTCCGCTCTTCTCCACCTTGTACCCGGCGGAGACCAGGCCCTTGAACAGCGCCTCCTGCATATTGGCGCCCAGGCCCAGCACCTCGCCGGTAGATTTCATCTCCGGGGACAGGGCGGCGTTGGCGTCGGTAATCTTCTCGAAGGAGAACACCGGCACCTTCACCGCCACGTAGGGCGGACGTTTGTACAGGCCCGTGCCATAGCCCAAGGCCTTCAGGGGCTGGCCCACCATGACCCGGGTGGCCAGGTCCACCATGGGTACGCCGGTGACCTTGGAGATATAGGGCACCGTCCGGCTGGCCCGGGGGTTCACCTCAATGACGTACAGCTCTCCCTGATAGATCAGGTACTGGATGTTGATAAGCCCCCGGGTCTTGAGGGACAGGGCCAGCTTCTCGGAGCAGTCCACGATGGTCTGGAGCATCTTGTCCCCGATGGAAAAGGGCGGGTACACGGCGATGGAGTCGCCGGAGTGGACGCCGGTACGTTCGATGTGCTGCATGACGCCGGGGATCAGCACATCGGTGCCGTCAGAGATGACGTCCACCTCCAGCTCCTTGCCCATCAGGTACTGGTCCACCAGCACCGGGTTCTCAATCTTGCCGGAGAGGATGATCTCCATGTAGCGGCGGACTTCCTCATCGTTGTGGGCGATGACCATGTTTTGGCCGCCGATGACGTAGCTGGGCCGCAGCAGAACAGGATACCCCAATTCATTCGCTGCCTCCAGCGCCTCATTCATACCCAGCACGCCCCGGCCGGCGGCCCGCTTGATGGAAAACCGCTCCAGCAGCGCGTCGAACCGCTCCCGATCCTCCGCCATGTCGATGGACTCGGCGCTGGTGCCCAGAATGGGGATGCCGCGGCTGTCCAGGAATTTCGTCAGCTTGATGGCCGTCTGGCCGCCGAAGGCCACCACCACGCCCACCGGCTTCTCCACGGCGATGATGTGCATGACGTCCTCCGGGTACAGCGGCTCAAAATACAGGCGGTCGGCAGTGTCGTAGTCCGTGGAGACAGTCTCCGGGTTGTTATTGACAATCACCACGTCGTAGCCCAGCTCCTTCAGCGTCCAGACACAGTGGACAGAGGAGTAATCAAACTCGATGCCCTGGCCGATGCGGATGGGGCCGGAGCCCAGCACCATGATGACCGGCTTGCCGCTGCGGGGGAAGGCCCGGGACTCGCAGAACCGGTCATAGGTGGAGTAGAAATAGGGCGTCTCCGCGTCAAACTCCGCGCCGCAGGTGTCCACCATCTTGTACACCGCATCCCGGTGCTCCGGCAGTTCTCCGCCGCCGGAAAGCCTGCGGAGAGCCTCATCGGGATAGCCCAGCCGCTTGCCCTCCCGGTACTGCGCCTCCGACAGGCCGTCTGCAATGGAAGCCTCGAACGCCGCCAGCTTCCGCAGCTTGCAGAGGAACCAGGGGTCGATTCTGGTGATGTCGTGGATCTCCTCTACGGTGACGCCGGATTTCAGCGCCTCGAACACCGTGAAGAGCCTGTGATCGTCCACTCGGCGGAGCCGCTCCCGGATGGGGGCGTCGTCCCCGTGGTCCGGTTTCCGGTTCAGGGTGTCCATGCCGATCTCCGCGCCCCGGACAGCCTTGAGCAAGGCCATCTCGAAGCTGGGGGCGATGGCCATCACCTCGCCCGTGGCCTTCATCTGCGTGCCCAGGGCCCGGCTGGCATCGGCGAACTTGTCGAAGGGCCACTTGGGCATCTTCACCACGATATAGTCCAGGGTGGGCTCGAAGCAGGCACAGGTCTTGCCCGTGATGTCGTTTTTAATCTCGTCCAGGGTGTAGCCCAGAGCGATCTTGGTGGTGATCTTGGCGATGGGGTAGCCGGTGGCCTTGGAGGCCAGGGCCGAGGACCGGCTGACCCGGGGATTCACTTCGATGACCGCGTACTCAAAGCTCTCCGGGTTCAATGCCAGCTGCACGTTGCAGCCACCCACGATCCCCAGGTGGGTGATGATGTCCAGAGACGCCTTGCGGAGCATCTGGAACTCCTTGTCCGCCAGGGTCTGGGTGGGGGCCACCACGATGGAGTCGCCGGTATGGACACCCACCGGGTCCAGGTTCTCCATGGAGCAGACGGCGATCACGTTGCCCACGCTGTCCCGCATGGTCTCGAACTCGATCTCCTTCCAGCCGAAGATGGCCTTCTCCACCAAAATCTGCGTGATGGGCGAGGCGTCCAGGCCGGTGCCCGCGATGATCTTCAGCTCGTCGGGATCCTTGGCCGCGCCGCCGCCCGCGCCGCCCAGGGTAAAGGCGGGCCGCACGATGACGGGGTAGCCGATCTTCTCCGCCACCGCCAGGGCCTGGTCCACGGTCTCCGCGATGTCGGAGGCAATCACCGGCTGGCCGATCTCCGCCATGGCCTCCTTGAAGAGCTCCCGGTCCTCCGCCCGGGAGATGGCCGCTGCGTCGGTCCCCAGAAGGCGGACGCCCTGGGCCTGGAGAAAGCCCTCCTTGTCCAGCTGCATGGCCAGGGTCAGGCCGGTCTGGCCGCCCAGGCCCGCCAGGATGGAATCGGGGCGTTCCTTCTTGATGATGCGCTTGACGGTCTCCACGGTCAGGGGCTCCAGGTAGATCTCATCCGCCATGGCCTGATCCGTCATAATGGTGGCGGGGTTGGAGTTGCAGAGGACCACGTTGATGCCGGCATCCTTCAGCACCCGGCAGGCCTGGGCGCCGGCGTAGTCGAACTCCGCCGCCTGGCCGATGACGATGGGGCCGGAGCCGATGACCAGCACTTTCTGAATGCTCTTATCCAGCGGCATTACCGGTCACCCCCTTTCATCAGATCTACAAATTGGTCGAACAGGAACGATGTGTCCTTGGGCCCGGTGCAGGCCTCTGGATGGAACTGGACCGTGAATGCCCGCAGGTCCGGATAGTCGATGCCCTCGCAGGTGCCGTCGTTGGCGTTGATGAAGCGGACCTTCCCCACCGGCAGGCTGGTACCGTCCACGGCGTAGCCATGATTCTGGCTGGTGATGTAGGTGCGGACGCCGTCCAGGTCCCGGACGGGCTGATTGACCCCCCGGTGGCCGTATTTCAGCTTGTAGGTGCCGCCCCCCACCGCCAGGGCCGTCAGCTGGTGGCCCAGGCAGATACCGAACAGGGGCACCTTGCCCAGGAGCTTTTTGATCTGCTCAATCTGATAGACGTTCTCTGCCGGATCCCCGGGGCCGTTGGAGAGCATGACGCCGTCAGGCTTGGCCGCCAGCACCTCCTCTGCACTGGTCTGCGCAGGCAGGACAGTGACGGTGCAGCCGCGCTTTTGCAGCTCCCGGACGATGTTGCGCTTGGCGCCGTAGTCCAGCAGGCTGACCCGGAACCGCTCCTCTCCCTCCGCCGGGTGGGCGGATGCTGCTCTACAGGTCACCGCCTCCACCACGCCGGTGACGGCATAGGTCTTCACCGCCGTCAGATCCGCCGGAACCTCATCACAGATCGCGGCGTTCATGACGCCGTGCTCCCGGATGATCCGGGTCAGCTCCCGGGTGTCCACACCCCAGAGCCCCGGCACGCCCCGGTCCCGCAAAAAAGCGTCCAGGTCTCCCTGGCAGCGGAAATTGGACGGCTCCTCGCACCACTCCCGCACCACGTAGCCCCGGACGCAACACGCGCCTTCAAAATCCTCCGGAATGATCCCATAATTGCCGATCAGAGGATAGGTCTGCATCACGATCTGTCCAGCATAGCTGGGATCCGTCAGTGTCTCCAGATAGCCGCACATGCCGGTGGTGAACACCAGCTCGCCCACGGCGTCCGCCGGACCCCCGAACCGGAAGCCCTCAAACACCTGGCCATCCTGTAATACCAGATATCCCTTCTTCATGTCGTCCTCCCTCTCCGGCGCATCGACCGGAAAATCCCTATTAGATGTTATTATGCGTTTTTTTTCTGAAGCAGTCAATCCCCCCGTGCAGTGCGGCACGGTAGACTTTTCCAGGGATGAAGGTATTACTTTTTGTGCATTTTCGCAAAGGTCGATCTATTTCCCGCCGCACTGCCTCTCTTGCAAAGCAGTAACCAATGGGCTATGATGCAGGAAAAGCGGCTCATCTGCACAGGCGGAAGAACTGCTCCGGCAAAGGAGTGCGCCTATGATCTGTTTGCATGCATTCCGGATGCCCGCCCGGGAGGACGAAGAGGCATTCTTCTCCGATCCCCAGAACCAGCGGATCTGCTATACCGCCAAAGAGCCCTTTCATGTATTCCGCTGCTGCCATCTGCCGCAGCACCCACCTCCCCATTCCCCAAGAGGGCCGGATCATCACCAGCGACGATGTCTTCGGCCACCTGCCGGACATCCGCTGCATCAACGGCGGCATCGACGCCGCCCCGGCCCCGCCTCTGGACGGCGCTGGACAATGTGCGGGTCTGCCGGGCGTTCTTTCGGAAGCGGGAGGCAGACTTCCGCTCCACCCGAAAACGCGCCGCAGCCGGGCCGCAAGGTATTTTGGACTGCCGGACAAAGAAATTTCTTCTGGCGCCGTTGTCATGCGGTGGCCCGCCATTTATAATAAAGGCAGCAAAATCAGGGAGGAGGCGCATCCTGTGGCAAAGCATCTGGACAAGTTTACCCAGCCCTTCCGGGACAGCCCCATCCCCTTCGCCCTGGCGGAGATACTGACCAACGGCAGCGGGGAGATGGTGGATCTGGTGTGCCGCTTTTTGAATCCTGCCGCGGCGGCGCTTCTGGGGCTCTCCCCGGAGGATGTGCAGGGCCGCCGCCTGTCCCAGCTCGGGCCAGAGCGGGCGCTGGAGCAGCTGGCGCCCATGCAGGCCGTAGCTTTTTCCGGCTCCTCCGCCTCCTTCCCCTATGTGACCGCCGGGGGCCAAACCCTCACCGTTACCTGCTATCAGGTGATGTACGGCACGGTGGCCTGCCTGCTGGATCCCCGGTCGGGGGCCGGAGCCCAGAGCGGCGCGTTGCCGGAGCTCCTGCCCGGCGCGGATCTGGAGCTGAACCGGGAGGGACTGCGGTGCCTTGCCTGCAGCCGGCAGCTGTGCCAGCTGACCCAGTGGTCCCGGCGGGCGCTGCTGGACCGGGGCGGCAGGGCCTTTTCCGCTCTGGTGGCTCCGGCGGACTGGCCGGCGCTGCTCCAGGAACTGCTGGACGCGGCGCGGGAGAAACGGGGCGTGGATCACGACTTCCGCCTGCTGCGGCGGGACGGTGGGGCAGTCTGGGTGAATCTCCGGGCGGAAATCCTGTCGACCCGCCAGGGGGCCACGGTCTTCCGCGGCGTCTTTCTGGATATCGACCGCCTCCGGCGGGAGGGGCAGGACCTGCAGGCGGCCCTTTCCCGGCGGGAGACGGCTCTGCGGGATGCGGAGACGCTGCTGGACCGGATGCCGGTAGGTCTCTGCCTGCTGCGCCGCCGACCTGACGGTGGCGTGGAGCTGCTGCGGGCCAATCAGGTTCTCTCCCGGCTGCTGGGCCTCTCGCCCGCAGCTCTGGCCCGCCGTCTGGCGGAAGACCCGGGCAGCGGCCTGCCGACGGGCGAGCGGGAGGAACTGCTGGCCGCAGCTGTTCGGTCCCGGGAGTGCGGCCTGCCCCTGCGCCGGGCCTGTCGGGTCTGCCTGGGCGGCGGGCGGGAACTCTGCCTCTCTCTCCACATGTCCTGGGTGGAACAGCCGGACGGCTCCTGGCTGGCATACATCGCCTGTGCCGATATCTCCCAAGAGGCCGCGGCCCAGGCCGAGCATCAGATCCGCTCCCGGATGTACGACCTGCTGTTAGAGCACACCTCCCTCCTGACACTGGACTATGACCCCGCCCGGGACCTGGCCCAGATCCAGCGGCACAGCACCAGCGGCCGCAGGACCTCCCGCACCGTCTCCGGCTATCTGAAGAGCCTGCTCACCGCGTCCTACCTCCACCCGGAGGACCGGCGGCGGCTGGCAGGCGCGGTCCGTCGGGCCATCACGCATCCCGGGACGGTCTCCTGCACCTATCGGGCGGATTATGAGGACACCGGCTGGCGACGCTATCAGGTGTCGTGGATGAGCCTATTCGATGAAGCCGGAAATGTGTACCGTCTGCTGGGCAAAGCGGAAGATGTGACTGGCCGCCGGGCGGCTGCGGAACACTTCCGGCAGTTGGCCGCCCGGCACCGCCGGCAGGCCAGGGCCTGTCTGGCCTCCGCCCGGCTGGATCTGACCGCCGGACAGACATTGGACGCCAAGGCCGCGTCCCGGCACCTGCTGCGCACGCTGTTCGACCGTACCGCAGGCGCCTGCCTCCAGCAGATGGCCTCTGCCCTGCCGGAGGCAGAGGAGCGGGCGCGGTTCCAGGCTCTCTTCTCTCCGGATGCTCTGTCGGATGCCTTTGCAGAAGGCGTGTTCCAATTCTCCATGGACCACTGGATCTCTACCGGAAAGGGCGGCCCGTCCTGGGTCCGGACAGAAGCAGAGATGGCGGAAAACCCGGACACGCTGCATCTGGAAGTCTTTTTCCAGCTGTGGGACCGGAGCTTCCGCAGGCTGCAAAGCACTCTGTTGGATACCCTGACCAGGCAGGATTACGAGCTGGTCCTGACAGCGGACGCCCGCTCCGGTGCCTGCCGTGCCTATGGACCGTCCGCAGGCCGTCTGCCGGAGAACGCCACCTGCCGGTCCCTGGCCGCCTGGTATTTCCAGCAGCTGCCGCCCTCCCACCAGCGGACCGCCCTGCGGAAAGCCCTCTCCCTGGAGGCTGTCTTGTCCCAGCTGGAGGCAATTCCCTCTGTGGAGCTGGTCCTCCCGGCCCCGGAAGGAGCGCCTTACCATCTGCGGTGTTCCCCGCTGGAGGGGATGCCCGGCGTGCTGCTGGTGACCTGCCGCCGCCTTCC
>ENA-UESU01002495-UESU01002495.1-human-gut-metagenome-genome-assembly--contig:-NODE-2495-length-11764-cov-9.968598_pt1 | contig 11764 bp, 7 predicted proteins | sample MGYA00243007_ERZ508008 | MGnify/ENA primary metagenome ERZ508008 (study PRJEB26167, sample SAMN06115399) | human gut metagenome | host: Homo sapiens | place: China:Henan | collected 2016-06-23 | study...
AGATATCTCCTTTATAACAGAATGCAATTTCCGTGCCGTCGGGGGAAATTTGCACGTCACGCAGCCATAAAGGTGTATTACCTGTCATTCTCTATATCTAGCTTTATAGAATCTCTGATAGTACAAATAATGCAGGAACATACTGTGGTTGCTATTGCTAAAATGGGAAAGAATAATTCAGACCTAAGAAAATTTATTCTTGAGGATGGACGGATTGTTCTAGTAGAGCAACGGTATCCCGTTGAAACATCGCCGCGTATTAATTCTCTATTTAATTTTTTACAAGACATGGGTTATCTTGATGAAGATAATACACTAACTGAGATAGCATCACAATTCATTGAGAATTATGGAAAAGAATGAGCATGCAATATTATTGGATATTCCTAGCGGCGGCAAAAATGGCAAATATCATTCAGCTGTATTGACTACTTATGCCATAGATTTGATACATTTCGATAATCAATTATTGAACATGCTTCATCGTAAGCAAGTATGTAGCATAAATGTGTTTGCCGATACCAATCAAATGGATAAATCTATGGAATATGTATCTCCTATTTATATTAGACATATTGGTAAGGAGTACTCCATTACATCTATAAGTGCTGTCGGAGCTTTTCATCCTAAGATTAATTTCTTTGTAGGAGATGACGCTGTATTGGTTGTGTTTGGTACTGGTAATCTAACAGTTACAGGACATGGAAAAAATCATGAGGCATTTACAGGTTTTATGATAGATGAGACTGATACGACGCATCGTCCTCTCATTGAAGAATGTTGGCAGTATCTCTGCCGATTTACAAAGCAATGTAACGACTATGATCATAATAGAATTCTTCGTGAGATTCCTGAAAATTGTACATTTTTAGATTCCTCTTTCAATATTGTGCCTCATAGTATGTGCAAGGTACAAGAAGGGTTAAATGCTGCTTTACTGTATAATGATTCTCAGTCTGGGATTTTACAACAAATTTCAAATTTAGTGCCATTAAATGAGGTGCAGACTATAACACTTCTCAGTCCATATTTTGATGAATATGGAGAATCATTGATTACATTATCCCAACTTTGTCCGAACTCAACGGTGAATGTTTTGATTCACCAAGATTGTGCTTTGCCACCAAGCGGAATGCTTCCAAATAGCAGTATTCATTTTTATGATTTCAGCGAAACAAAAAGGGGTAAAATAGCTTTTAAAACATATGAACGTCAATTGCATGCAAAGGTTTTGCACTTTAAGACTAATGATGCTGAATATTGTATGGTTGGCAGTGCAAATGCAACATTAGCCGGACTTGGAACAATAACTCACAGAGGCATAAATGAAGAGTTTGGAGTCTTGTATCATTCGACAAAGCAAGATTTTCTATCTACACTTGGTCTGAAAACCAAGAAAAGAATAGATGTGCCAACTAATAGATCCAAACATTCTAATGAAGCTCCTTCTGAAACTGGAAGACGATTAAGACTATTATCCGCTTATTACGAATCAGGTAAATTAAATGTCTATAGCAATGAGGAGATTCCTGATGGAGTACTACTGTCTATCGACAATGGAATTGAGACTCTTGTAAGTGAACTTAAACATGATAAAGGCAATAGATATAGTACTGATATAAAGTTAGCAAAAACTCAATATACATGTTATTTAGTGGATAAAGACAAGAAATCTATATCTAATAAGCTGTTCGTCAATTGGACTGAGTTCTTAGCCACAACAAATCCGTCGAAAATGAGTCGTAATCTTAATAGATTCATTTCTCGTATTGAGAATGAAGGATATGATGGTATGGAGGTTGCTGATATGCTATCTGATGTAATGTGGGACTTAGTTAATGATGCTGGTGAAAAAGTTTCTCCAAAGATTAAAGTTTCATCAGAAGATAAAAGGCAATCTGATTTATCTTTGCCCGAAATAAAATACAATTCGGAATATGACAATGACGATGCAAAAAGTAGCAGGATTTTCCAAATAGATCGTACATCAAGACTGATTGAATGTATTGAGGAGAGTATTAAAAAAAAGATTCGTTCGATAGATGATGCGATCATTGATGAAGAGGAAGAAGGCTCGGCAGAAACAAGCAATAATAGAGAAATAGAAGAACAGGAGGATATCTTCCTCAGCAAGCAACTGTTAAAAGGTTATGGTGAATTATCAACATCTTTGTTAATGAAATATCAGAAGATGATAAGTAAGCGATACGAGCAGGTAAAAGCTACAGGTGATGGCGTTATAACTAGAGATGACTTAAACTTCTTTTCTCTGTCTATGTTTGCTGCAATGGAGATATGTTATCTTAATAAATTTCGTTATAAATTTGACCAAATACCCTATTCATCAAGAAACTTTTCTCAGAAACAGTTTTATGATAGTTTGGAAAGGAGCATAAGTAACGTTGGTCTTGACTCATTGGAAAAATTTGTAAAGTTTTGCAATACAATGAAACTTCCAGCACAAAGAGATGAGAATTTCAATAAAGTTTCGTCTCGTTCTATGAAATATGCAATATTATATGGGACCTTATTTAATAGACTTTCTCACATTGAAACTATACGCATATTGGGTAAACGCTTGCAAAAAGCAGTAGATAGCCTGGCTGTGCTATTCGGTAAACCTTCGTTTGAAACTCTGACAAAAGAGCTTGAACCTTTATCAGAAAGGTATGACTATGTATTTCGCATGAATCATGTTGAAAATATGATTAGAAGTCTTAGCTGATAATTTCGTTCGTTAGAACGAACAAACTACTATTAAATAAGGGAAAGAAAAAACATGGGCAATGATTTTTCCTTGTGTATAGCAAAAAGTTGTGCTTGTTTTCATTTGTTTGTCAAAAAACACATATCTTTGCCATTGATAGCCTCAGATGGTGTGGTTTGTTTGGCTAAAAATCATTCTTTGAAATATAATTGATTGATAATCAAATGAGACACAACTCTTTAATGAGGAGGAGTACTAACAACCACAGATAAGCTAAATAGTTAAATATCAGTGCGATAAACAATAGAAATTTGTTTGTCGCACTGGTGTTTTATACTCTTTGATGGTGTAGTTTATTTGTCTAAAGTTCCATATCTTTGTTTCTCCTCAAGAATATTGGTAAAAGGAATTCTAAGACTTGGTAAGTCTTTTCTCCTTTTTTATTGCAAATTCCTTGTCGGCTATCGCTGCATACTGTTTCTTTGAAAGGAAACCCGCCATTGATGTGAGGTTTATCAATGACGGGCAACTGACTATTTTTTCCACATTTCAGGTATTCCTTCATAAGTCACATATACTCCTTTTTCCATGGGGAGAGGAGCGAGTTTTTCCAGAACGTTTTTCCATGACTCTTCTGGAGGTAAGCCAAGGCGTTCTCTCCATTTTGGGTTTAAACTGAAATTCTTTATTCATACAACTGTAGTTTCTCATTAATTGGAAACTATACAGTTGTAAATAATGGAAGAATGAAGCACCGGGGGCATTAGAGAACCCTATATATTGCTTCCGCTATCTTCTTCATGCCTTCGTCGTCGGGATGTGCGATGATGAAATCCTTGGTTACAGTATATGGCTTTCCGTGTATGTCATAAAGAGTGTCTCCGACTTTCGGACGTGAATCATACAAGCGGTCTATCCAGTCAATCGGAATGAAAGTGAGTCCATGCATATGCGCAGCGTTGATGATGGCACGTTCTTTTTCCTCATCCTTCCAGAAACAACCGGTGATGACTACTTTGTCTGCTTTCCGCTTGCAATATTCCACCAATCGGAGGATACCTGATTTGAATGCTTCCTTATCTTGTACGTTTTCTCCCAAGCGGATAACAATCACATCCTTGTCCGTAACATGAGTGCCAATCAGCGAGTCGATATTGCAATTCAGGTTACGTTCCCAATAAGCGATGTTCAGCGGGGTAACCACTGTGCCGGGACGGTTTTGCGAGAGCATCTTCTCCAATTGATGGCAATAGTCGTTTTCTTCTTTGGATGCTGCCATGCCCCATTCGGAGAACCATTCGATGTCCGCTTTATATTCGTGGCGGGTGATAGAGTTGCCTAAGCAAAGAACACGTAACGGAGGGCGTTGTTCTATCCGGTTGTCGGAAAATGAGGGAGTTACTTCTTCCAGATAAAGCACGCGGCTGGCATATTCGTTTTGTTTCGAAGGTTCCACTCTGTGGGTAGAGGGAATTTCCAGTCCGTTGTCATTCAGATATGCACCGCTGAAACTTTTACCTTCAAATTTCAAAGGTTCAGTGTCGATGCGGTTCAGCTCATGCACCTTATAATATTTGTCTGGAGCAAGTCCTGCCATCTTCACCCGTGGCAAGTGCCGGTTGCAGAAATGTTCCGTTTTCCACCAGTAGAATACGGCTTTGTCCTTTTCTGGCGATACATACATCAGCGAAGCTGCGCCCTGTTTGTCATACGGAGAAAGTAAACGGTAAATATCTCCGAACTGTACGACGGGACGTATCGTCTTGTATTCGGCAATAGCGTTTCTGCACAATGCCTTTTCCTCTTCCGTCATATTCTTGGGCTGTATTTCCATACCTAATCGTCCGCTCATCGCTACATCAATACGGAACTTCAACGGAACGGAACGCGATGTCTGATGGTTGGGGCTTGCGCTGATATGCGCCCCCATGCCGATGGCGGGGAAGAAATAGGAAGTGCCCCATTGGATGTAGATACGCTGAAGTGCATCCGTATTGTCGCTTGTCCAGAATTCGTCGAAGTAGGGCAGTACACCGTAGTTGACACGTCCGCCGCCGCTGGCGCAAGCTTGTATCGTCAGTTGCGGATAGCTGGCGCGAATGCGTCGGCACACGTTCTCAAAACCCCGGTGGTATTCGATGTTCAGGTGGCTTTGATTGTCTTTGGTCAGGTATTGCGAACCTTGGGTGATGATGGACATATTGGCGTCCCACTTGATATAATCAATGTCGGGATAGGAATTCATCAGTTCGTCCACCGTCTGTACGATAAAATCCTGCACTTGCGGGTTGGAGAGGTCGAGCACGACTTGTGTGCCGCCGCGGGCGCATACCACTTCCCGTTCGGGTGCCTTGATAATCCATTCGGGGTGCTTTTCGTACAGTTCGCTTTTGGTATTAGCCATTTCCGGTTCCAGCCAGATGCCGAACCGTATGCCGTGTTTCCGGGCGTTGTCAAGTAATGATTGCAGTCCGCCGGGGAGTTTGGTCTTGTCTACGGTCCAGTCGCCTAAGGCATAAGAGTCGTTTTTGCGCGGATATTTGTCGCCGAACCAACCGTCGTCCATTACAAACAGTTCGCCTCCCATGGCAGCGATATCACCCATCATCTGGTCCATGCCCTGTTCGTTGATGTCGAAATAGACGCCTTCCCAACTGTTCAGCAGAATTTTGCGGGGAGTGTTCCCGTTGGCGAGTTTATGCAGGCGTGCCCATTGGTGGAATTTCCGGCTGCATCCGCTCATCCCTTCATCGCTGTAGGTTAGTGCCAATGCGGGGGTGCGGAACACTTCTTCTTTTTTCAGGTTGTACCAGGAGTTTTCTTCGTTGATGCCGGCGAGGAAATGGTGCCAGTCGTCTTCTTGCGTGTCAATACGCAGTTTGTAGTTGCCGCTGTAGCAAAGCGCTGCGCCGATGACGCGTCCCGTGTTCTCCTGCGGTTTGCCGTCGAGCGAGAACATCACTTCTGCATGTGCCGATTGGGAGTTGCGTACCCCGTCCGTGTTTTTGATGACTTTCATACCCGGTTGCAACGCTTCCTGGCAGAGTTGTCCTTCGTTTGCCCAGGCACCGGAAAGATGTGACAGCCAGACATTGCCGCGGCGGACAGGCAAGTAGGCAGAAGCAAACTGCTGAAGTTGGACAGGCTTCTTCTCTTCGTGACGGATTTCAGTCCATGTCTCGATGACATCTGCATCCTGCCATGCTTTGTAGCAGATGTTGACGAAGAAAGGATACACTTTGTCTTTCAGTTCTATCACCGTCAAAGTGGCATTTTCTTTTGTAAGGCGTGTTTCTTTTACGCCTATGACTGCCATTTGAAGTGTCAGGTTGCCGTCGGCATGGCGGACAGACAATGCCGTTTCGCATGGATACCCCATTCCATAGACGGGATAAGCATTTCTTCTGCGTGCTGTTTCACAAATGCTTCGGATATCCGCATCGGAGGTGCGTGAGCCGTAATACAGTTGTTCCGGTGTACCGCCGTTTGGTACCGAGAGAAGCAACTGTGTATGGGGAGTGGATATGGTGACATTTTGCGCCGACAGAAGTGTAGACAACAGCCAGACGGAAATTAGGAAAAACAGATTCCTTTTGTTAATAATTATCATAATAGCAAATTACGTGTTTTCTATGTTTACTAATGGAAACTTTTTGTATAAAGTGGATTCTCACATGAAGGCCAATCAAGAAAGCGACCTTCATTATCATTGAATTTTTCAAGTCCGTCTTCTCCAATTCTCGTCATTATAAGTTGCAACAAGTCACATAGATGGCCTTTTTGTTCTTTCAAATAATCCAAGTTGCCTTGATAAAGATACCAGTCTCTCTGAATCAATATCCACCAAAGAGAATACGTACACATTGTCATCCATTGGGGAAGTGGTGTAGAGTCACGGATCAAGTCGAGGCTTTTGGGGATCACTTCATTATACCCAAAAACCGTATTGACTGTCATCACTTCGGGATGCAAGTCTCTAATCCAAACCAAGCGGTCACGTTTTATCCCATCCCAGATATAATCTTGCATATTCAAATGCACCGTATAAGCTCCAGTTTGCCATATCTGATTCAAGCGTTCGTCATTACATCGGAACGAACCTTTGTAAGGGATATCTTGAAAAATAGAAATAGCCCGTATCTCTTTGAGGTGCAATTCTGCAGAATCGTCCAAAAGGTCAATCCGGGCAAACCGGAAACCGGAATTCCCGACTTCCAAGACCCCAAGCCAAGGTACACTAATAACAAAATCACGCATAGCATGATCGTTTGTCGCTCCATTCACTTCGTCTATGTCACACATAGCTTCGCTTACCGACTCTCCTAAGCGAACACGAATAGTAACAGGAGCATGTGAGGCTGGCATACCGGTGACAATTTGTAAGCCGCCTTGCAATTCCTTTCCGAAATCGAAAAGAATAGCAGGATGTTGCTGCCCGGTACTCGAAAGTTTACAGAGTTCATTATTCACAAGATTTGCTTGTCCATGCCCTGATCGGAGTAAATATTCTGCTCCTTGTATTAGTTGACTCTCCTGTTGCCAAACAATGCGTATCGGAGAAAGATACTCCCGTACATGGCTATCACGTTGTTGAGCAGATGATGTGACAACATGGAATAGAAAAATAGGAATGAGTACTATTATCTGACATTTTTTATACAGCATCAATTTTTCCATTATTTAGTAATTCGCATTTTTAGGGCTTGTAATCATATTCACCATTCATTACCCGTTTTACGGCATTCAAGTAACCATAACCATGCTTCATATCGGGCAAGAGATAACTTCCTTCCACCCATTCATTCCACGAGTTGATTGTAATCAGTTTGGGGCGGTCGGGGCGTTGGTCTACATATTCTTTCGTCTTCTGCAAGAAAGCTGCAAAACTTTCTGGCGAGTCATTGTAATGAACCACTTCTTTGGCTGTTTTATTCGGGAAACGCGGGGTGTCATCCCATCCTATTGATGCATTTGGGAAGAATGGCACACCCAATGAATCCAGTTTCGCTGTCCATTGATCGCGACGTTGCATGGCTTTTGTACCCCATGCCAGATAATCTTCTTCGTATGGCCATCCCCAATTGTATTTTGTCACACTGTTTACTTCTGCCTTTACAACAAGTTCTATAAACTTGTCGGTGGGAGACCCGTCACCGATGAGTTGCAAGTGCAAATCAGGGAATCCTGCCTTTTTCACTTCGCTACGGAAATAATCCATAGCCTTCTTCACACCGTCTGCATTACCGAAACTTTCCAACAGTTCATGAAAACCAAATATGGAAAATACCGGACAATTGTCTATCTTGTAATAGTTGGGCTTGTGAAAGTATTGGCGTATCACTCGTTCTACAATGATTTTAAAGTTGGCCCAGTCTACCACACCGGTCCACAGACGCGAGTTGTTGTCCTTGTAACGGTGTACATTCCAATAGTTGTGTGCCACGTTATGGTTGGCCCACATCAGGTAAAACTTCATTTTTTTATTATTCTTGGCTTTCAGAAATCCATTGTTTACGGTGCTTTCTAAAAAAGGCTGTCCGTTGAACCAGTACCAATCGAAGATAAACGTATTGATGCCGTGAGCGGTTGCCACGTCAATCCATTTCTCCATCACCTGCGTGTCATCGTCCATTTCGTATCCCCACAAAGGAACCTTTGGCTGATAGTGTCCTTCGAAACGGGGATTACCTTTTTTGATAATTTCCCATTCGCCTGTACCTTCACTCCACAGTGTGTCGCGTCCCATCGGATCATTGTGACACGACGGCCAAATATAAGCTGCCACATCATATTCATCTTGTTCTTTCAACTGTCCGCTTCTTTGGGGTGTAGAGACACAGGAGCAGATTGTTGTGATAGCAACCATTAAAAGAAGAGTAAGTAAACTCCATAAATAAGTCAGTGTTCTTAAATAATGCATATCTTTTTTTATTTTAAATAGTGAATAATTTAATCTGTTCATTAAAGTAGAAGGTACACCTTGATTTCATTTAAAGGTAACGTCGCGCTGATTTCTTCCGAGTTGCAGAACTTTCCTCATAACAAAATCATAGTGTCGGCAACAATATCTTCGGCTTGTACTATGTCATGAGTGCAAGCTCGTGCGATTATAATAAGTACTCCCTACAATACAACTTTTATCAGGTGTTACTTTATTCTGCTTGGAAACTTTTAGTTTGTACATCACGGGAGTTCGGCCCTACCATAACATCAAATTCTCCGGGTTCGTAAACATAGTGTAATTCGGAATTATAGAATTTCAAGTCATCTTTCGTAATAACAAACTTAACATCACGACTTTCCCCGCTTTTCAGGAAAATGCGTTCAAAACCTTTCAACTCTTTCATTGGACGGGCGACCTCCGCGTAAATATCACGAAGGTACAGTTGTACCGTTTCATAACCATCATAGTTTCCTTTGTTGGTTACAGTGACAGATACAGTCAACTCACCATTCTTAGGCAAGGTTTCCGAGCTAATTTGCAATCCACCATAAACAAAGTCCGTATAACTCAAACCATATCCAAACGGATACAGAGGTTCATTACTCTCATCCAGATAATTGCCGGCATAACGGTTGAACACATGATTGTCGGGATCAGGACGACCTGTATTCAAATGATTGTAGAATAGCGGCAGCTGTCCCACTGAACGTGGGAAGGTAGTTGTCAGTTTGCCGCTTGGAGTGACTTTGCCAAACAATACATCGGCAACCGCGTCTCCTGTTTCGCTACCGCCAAACCAGACATTCAATATGGAATGAACATTCGCATCCTCCCAATTCAAGACCAGAGGACGTCCTGTGAACAGAAGAAGTACGACAGGTTTGCCCGTTTTCACTAAAGCCTTCAATAAATCTTGTTGTGTATCGGGTATCTCGAGGCCGGTGCGTGAAGCCGATTCACCGCTCATTTCCGCACATTCACCCAAAGCGGCAACAATGACGTCTGAACGGGAAGCCACGCGTAAAGCCTCGTCCAACAGTTGTCGGTTATCTCTACGTTCCAGCGGGCGAATACCCGTAGCAGCTTTTTCTGTTTCCGTATCATAATATATGTTGCTGCCTTTTGCATATAGAATTTCAGCCTTGTCACCCGCTGCCGCACGGATTCCTTCCAACAATGTTCTGTGGCGGGACGGTGTACATGTCATGCTCCACATACCGCACATATTATTACGTGCGTCCGCCATCGGACCGATCAGGGCAATCCTGCCTTTTTGCTCAAGTGGAAGCAGCTTGTTGTCATTCTTTAATAGAACAAATGTTTCAGCCGCAATCGCACGTGCTGCAGAACGGTGTTCAGGCGTATAAAGTTTTTCTTTGGCACGCAGGGCATCGCAATATTTATACGGATTGGAGAACAGTCCCAGTTTATATTTGGCTTCCAATACACGGCGACAAGCCGTATTAATCTGCTTTTCCGTTATCTTCTTTTCTTTCAGGGATTCCTCCAATGTATTGAGAAACCCGCATGAAACCATATCCATATCCGTTCCTGCCTGTAAAGCGCGAATGGAGGCTTCCTTCAGAGGGGCGACACCATGGGAGGACATTTCGGCTATCGAATTGTAATCTGTTACCAATAGTCCTCCGAAGCCCCATTCATTCCGGAGCAGGTCGGTCAGTAACCATTTGTTGGCTGTGGCGGGAATACCGTCAACGATATTAAAAGAGCTCATGACACTGCCTGCACCGGCGTCAACGGCAGCTTTATAAGGAGCCAGATATTCGTTATACATACGTAGTCGGCTCATATCCACTGTATTGTAATCACGTCCCGATTCGGACGCCCCATAAAGTGCGAAATGTTTCACACAGGCAAGAATCTCATCGTTGCCTTGCATATTGTTTCCCTGATAACCACGCACATACGCTTTTGCCATTAAAGAACCCAGGTAAGGATCTTCTCCACTTCCTTCTGCGATACGTCCCCAACGGGCGTCACGACAAATATCGACCATCGGGCTGAATGTCCAGTTAATACCGTCTGCGCTGGCCTCAATAGCGGAGATACGTGCCATACGTTCGACGGCCAGCGTATCCCAACTACAGGAAAGTGCCAATGGGATCGGGAAAATAGTTTCGTAGCCGTGGATAACGTCTGCACCTACAAGTAGAGGTATTTTCAATCGGCTTTCTTCTACCGCAAGGTGCTGTAGGACATTGATTTTCTGAATGCCCTTGACATTGAAGAAGCCGCCTATTTCCTGTTTGCGAATCATATCGCTAAGTTCACCGTTCATCACCGAACCTGTCACGAGATCACCGCCCGAAGGCAGGTTCAGTTGTCCGAGTTTCTCACGGAGAGTCATCCGGTCCATTAAGTCGGTAATGAAACGGTCCATTTCCCTATCTTTCCCTCCCCCGGATGGTGAGCAGGCAAAGAGAGTAAGCCCGCAAAGGGCGCAAGATATAAGATTTCTTATCTTCATTTTTCTTGTTATTGGGTTATTTATACTTGTTGTCCGATTTTTCTTTCCACACCACTACTCCCGCAGGTTCAAGGCGTGCACTGCCAATCAGTACTTCTGCCTCATCGGGAATGACTATTTCCTGAATGTCCGACGTATAATTCAAGGCGATGTAAAAACCGTCACGCCATTCCTTCACCACTCCGTACGGTAAATCTTCAGTCGGTACGCCGGCTTCCGTATATACACGACGTACTACTTCTTTCTCCAATTTGCCGTCATCGGTATCCGTTCCGATATAGGTGACCGTTCCTTTACCCAGCCTACGGTGTATCACGGAAGCAGCTCCCTTATAAAACTGGTCCGCATACACAGCCCACACATCTGTTCCGGCAGCTGGGGTTAGTACGTCCGCCCAATTGTTCCAGGCGTATTCCTCACTGCCGAAATCTACTTTTCCGTAGAGACTGTGAGGCAGATGGTCATAGTACAAGCTGTTTATTCCGGCCAGTTGATGAATAGAAGCCGCTAAAGGAGCCTCCCACAATTTGGCGTCACGGTCTTTCTGACCGGTACGGCAGGTCAGAATCAGATGTCCTCCATTCTTCACGTATTCAGTCCAACGTTCTACCAAATTGTTATCAAG
>ENA-UESU01002498-UESU01002498.1-human-gut-metagenome-genome-assembly--contig:-NODE-2498-length-11752-cov-8.188951_pt1 | contig 11752 bp, 10 predicted proteins | sample MGYA00243007_ERZ508008 | MGnify/ENA primary metagenome ERZ508008 (study PRJEB26167, sample SAMN06115399) | human gut metagenome | host: Homo sapiens | place: China:Henan | collected 2016-06-23...
ATTTTATAACAGGAGGGAGTAGGAAATGAAAGATTTCATATCTATTAAAGATTTAACAAAAGAAGAGATATTAGAAGTATTAGAAGTAGCAAATGAACTTTCACAAAAACCAGAAGCAGAGTTAGCAAAGGGGAAAATAGTAGGAAGTTTATTCTTTGAACCTTCAACAAGAACAAGATTATCATTTACATCAGCAGCTTATAGATTAGGAGCACAAGTTTTAGGATTTGATTCTCCAGATGCTACTTCATTAAAAAAAGGGGAGTCTTTAAGAGATACTATAAAAATGGTAGAGGCTTACTCTGATATAATAGTTATGAGACACTATATAGAGGGAGCAGCAAAATTCGCTTCTGAAATTTCTAAAAATCCTGTTATCAATGCTGGAGATGGAGCAAATGAACACCCTAGCCAAACTCTTTTAGACTTATTTACAATAAAAAAAGAGATTGGAAGAATTGAAAATATTAAAATAGCTTTTGTAGGAGATTTAAAATATGGAAGAACTGTACACTCTCTTACTAAAGCATTAGAGATGTTTGGTGGAGAGTTTTATTTCGTAGCTCCAGAATCAATACAAATACCAGAGTACATCACTAAAGAGTTAGATGAAAAAGGAATGAAATACCATATCTGTTCTGAGTATGAGCCAATATTAAAAGAGGTAGATGTACTTTATATGACAAGAATTCAAAGAGAAAGATTTGATGATATAGAGGAGTATAATAAAGTAAGTGGAGTTTACAAAATATCTAAGGATACTATATTAAATAAGTGTCAAGAGCATATGATAATATTACATCCACTACCAAGAGTAGATGAGATAAATATAGATTTAGATGATACAAAGCACGCACTATACTTTAAACAAGCAGCAAATGGAGTTCCTACAAGAGAGGCTATGTATGCTTTAGCACTAGGATTAAAAAATTCCACTGCTCCTAGAAAAGAGGAGAAAGAAAAAGCTGAAGAGCAAAAAACTCCTGCACCGGTGGTAAAACCGGCTGAAATTCTGCAACAGACTTTAACACCGATAAAGAAAAAGGAAACTCCTATGGTCGAAGTTAAATCTGAAAGAACAGAAGCACCGCAGCCGCAGTTTGCACCGATACCTGTAACTTCAGCTCCGATAGGACAGCAGCAATAATACTATGTATTAGTTAGTGAGGCGTAAAATGAATTTAGAAGACTTTAAAATAACAAGCGGAATAAACAGTCACCAGAATGCCAGCATTGAAAGAAACGAAAAAACAATAGATTATTCATCAAGCAAACCTCTTTCATATGCAGACATTTTGAGTATAACAAAAGGGTTGAACGTAATAAGTGAATTTTTTGATGTTAATGCTGTTGTTACGGTATCTGGCACGAATATAAGTGCAGTAGCACTTGGAAAATCCCTGGAGGAAGCTATTGTGCAAGCAATGGACTCAAATCCTCTTGATTTTGTTAATGCAAATGTGGTAGTTTCGGCTGAAATTGACAGCGATGCAGCAAAGATGCTTAAGGGAGTAAATATAATTATTGCTCCAAAGTTTACAAAAAATGCCGTAGAATATCTGGACTCACATGACATATGTTATGTAAGTATAGAAACTCCTTTAAAAGATTATAAAAAGTATCTTTCAAATGAAACTATAGTAACTCCGCTGGGAACGCTTGTGCAAACCCCGAATTTAAGCGAACTGGATAAAGAAACGTTTAAAGTAGTATCTAAAAATAAACCGACAGTAGAGCAGATAGAAGATGCTGTTTTTGCATGGAAGGTGGCAAAGCATGCAAAATCTCAGGCAGTTGTAATCGCAAAAGATTTAAAAACCTCAGCTGTAGCTCAAGGTTTGAGAAGTGATGCATCTGAATATGCTTTGAATGCAGCGTGTGAAAGGGCTAAAGATGCTGTATTAGCTTCTGATATTCCACTTGATGTTCATGATATAAATGCAGCAATTCAATGCAGAATAGCTCTTGTAATAGTGCCTTCAGCTTCATCAAAAGTCGTTGAAACCGTTGATAAATATGGCTTGGCACTAATTACAACCGGAATAACAAATAAATTATTTTAATACATTTTTTAATATATTTTCAAATATCTCTTGACAAAAGAGAATACTTTGTTGTATTTTATATGTATGAAAAATATGTTAGATACACTTTCCACAATTGAAGAAAAAGTTACGTTAAGCATTGATTTGCTTGAGATTGCTAAGAATTACTGTGAGTATAATTTTGACAAAGGTCAAGAACTATCAGCAGTGGGTACTATCCTCAAGGTAGTATTGGATGAGCAAAAGTCATTAGCAGACAGCTTGGACGAACTTGTGTAAGAGAAAGGGCGGTTGGAGAAAACTCCAACCGCCCTTTTTTTATTATACAAATAATATTAATATCTGTAGTGAGCAAACGCTTTGTTAGCTTCTGCCATTCTATGGGTATCTTCACGTTTTTTGCAAGCTGCACCGTTGCCGTTAGAAGCATCGATTAGTTCGTTAGTTAATTTTTCAACGAAAGATTTTCCGCCTCTGTTTTTAGCAGCTGCAATAATCCAGGAAGATGCAAGAGCAAAACCTCTATCTGGTTTTACATCGATAGGTACTTGATAAGTAGAACCACCGATACGTCTTGCTTTAACTTCCAATAATGGAGTTGCGTTAGTAAGAGCTTTTTGGAAAATTTCCAAGCCCTTTTCGTTTGTTCTTTCTTCAACTTTTGTAATTGTAGAGTAGAATATTTTTTCAGCGATAGATTTTTTACCGCGTCTCATAACTCTGTTAATGAATTTAGAAACATCAACGCTGTTATAAATAGGGTCAGCTGAAGGAATTCTTCTTTCCGGTTTAGATCTTCTAGACATTATTTCTTACCTCCTTTAGCTCTCTTAGCACCATATTTAGAACGGCTTTGTGTTCTGTTAGCAACACCTGCTGTATCTAAAGTACCGCGTACGATGTGATATCTAACACCAGGAAGGTCTTTAACTCTTCCGCCTCTGATTAGAACAACACTGTGTTCTTGAAGGTTGTGTCCGATACCAGGGATATAAGAAGTTACTTCAAATCCGTTAGTAAGTCTGACTCTGGCAACCTTTCTCAAAGCAGAGTTAGGTTTTTTAGGGGTTGTAGTGTAAACCCTTGTACATACGCCGCGTCTTTGTGGACATTCCATAAGAGCCGGCGATTTGGTTTTGTCTTTTAGCTTTTTACGTTCTGAACGCACAAGCTGGTTCATAGTAGGCATAACTTTTTCTCCTTTTACCTATTTTACTAAATTTATTTTTAGGATAAACACTTTCAGCTGGTAGTTGTAATACTGACTGGAGTTGATTTACCCCTCCCTCTAACCGTCAAATCCGGCAGAAATTTCGACTAGAGTACTTTAATCTTAGGACGAACAAATATGTGTGTCAATCATGGCGGGCAAAATGCGTAACAAATCGTAGCATGTTTGTATACTTTTCTCTTGTTTATTGTATAATTTACAATTGAAGGGTTTTGAGAAGGAAAAGATTTTGAAACAATCACGATTAACAATAGCGATTTTTGCGGCACTATTATTAGGAGTCCTTGTTGGATGGGCTTTTCCTGCGTTTGCTGTCAGACTTCATGTTTTAGCCGAAATATTTCTGAGAATGGTAAAAATGATTATTGCACCATTGCTTTTTGCAACTCTCGTTGTCGGAATAGCTGGACACGGTGATGTTAAGAGTCTGGGAAGATTAGGTATTAAAACTATTGCATACTTTGAAGTTGTTACAACACTGGCTTTATTTATAGGTTTAGGATTTGCTAATCTTTTTAAACCTGGTGTTGGAATTAAAAATATTGCATCTGAGCAAACAGGATTGACCAGAATTGTTGAGATGGCGTCTACTACTCATCATAATTCTTTTGGTGATTTACTTTTAAGCCTATGTCCTACAAGCATTTTTCAGGCTATGGCTGATGGCAACCTGCTCCAAATAGTGATTTTTTGTATATTTTTTGCACTTGCTATATGTGCAGTTGGTAAAAAAGCAGAACCGGTTGTCGGTATTTTAAATTCAGTTGCGTCTATAATGTTTAAATTTACAGAATACGTAATGTTTTTTGCCCCTGTAGGTATTTTTGGTGCGATTGCGTATACTGTTGGCTCTAACGGAATTGAAATATTATATAATTATGGGAAAATTATTCTTTCCCTATATTCTGCACTTGCAGTATTTGTATTGATTGTAATGTATGTTGCCTGCAAAATTGTTGGTATTTCTCTGCGCGCTTTGATTAAAGCTGTTCAAGAACCTGCTCTTTTAACGTTTACAACTGCAAGTTCAGAAGCTGCACTTCCAAAAGCAATGGCAATTATGGAAAAATTTGGTGTGCCAAAATCTATTGTAGGGTTTGTAATGCCTACAGGATATACATTTAACCTTGACGGCTCTACGTTGTATCTTGCAATGGCAGTGCTTTTTTCCACCCAGCTTGTAGGTATTCATTTAACCATAGAGCAGCAATTAGTGATTATGTTTGCGTTAATGCTTACATCTAAAGGTGTTGCAGGCGTGCCGCGAGCCTCTTTAATTGTGCTTGCCGGAACACTGACGAGCTTTAATATTCCTATTCTCGGCGTAGCGGTTCTTTTAGGTATAGACCAGATTCTTGATATGGGAAGAACTACTGTTAACTTAATTGGAAACTGTGTTGCAACTGTTGTTATTGCAAGATGGGAAAATGCATTTGATTACAATAAAATGGCTGATTTTATAAAAATGAAAAACCTTAAAACAAATACGCTTATCAAAATTAAGCATAACGTAAGCTTTAATAAAGATTTTAATACAAATAAAAAGGAAATTGAGGTATAGACATGGTGGAATATAAAGAAACTTTGAATTTGCCGCAGACTACATTGGAGATGAGGGCAAATGCTACAAGAAAAGAACCGGAAACTCAAAATTTCTGGGAGGAAATAAAAGTTTATGAAAAGAATTTGGCTCAGCGTGACAAGTCTAATTCTTTTGTGCTGCACGACGGGCCTCCGTATTTGAGCTCTGAAAAAATTCACGTTGGAACAGCGCTTAATAAGATTTTAAAAGATATTCTTATTAAATATAAATCCATGTCAGGTTTTTACTCACCTTATGTTCCGGGCTATGACGGTCACGGACTTCCAATTGAAAACGCTGTTGTAAAGAATATCAAAGGCGGCCGTGAAGCTTTGACTCCTGCTGAATTAAGAGAAAAATGCAGAGATTTTGCGCATAAAAATTTGAAAGGACAGGAGGCTGAATTTAAGCGTCTTGGCGTATGGGGAGATTGGGAACATCCTTACCTCACAATAAATCCTGAATTTGAAGCCGAACAGGTTAGAGTTTTCGGTGAAATGTACAAAAAAGGATATATTGAAAAAGGTTTGAAACCAGTTTACTGGTGTGCTTCCTGTGAAACAGCGTTAGCTGAGGCAGAAGTAGAATACGCTGACCATACATCTACATCAATCTATGTAAGATTTAAGTTTGATGACGAAGGGGTAAATAAAATTAAGCAGCTGGTAAATATTCCAAATGACAATGTTTATGCTGTTATTTGGACAACTACTCCTTGGACAATTCCGTCAAACATGGCAATCAGTATGCATCCGCGATTTGAATATACATTCTTTACTTATAACAATGATGTTTATGTAATCGCTGAAGGATTGCTTGCAAGCTTCCTTGAGGGCGTTAGCTGGGAAGAAAAAGATATCAATGTAATAGGAACCGTTAAAGGGGCTGATTTAGAACTCTTAAATACTAAACATCCTTTGTACGAAAGAAAATCTCCAATTATCTTAGGCGAGCACGTAACACTTGATGCAGGTACAGGTTCTGTACACACAGCGCCGGGTCATGGTCTTGAAGACTATGAAGTAGGGAATAGATACAATATCGAAGTATTCTCTCCGCTCGACAGCAAAGGCTGTTGGACTGAAATCGTCGGTGATAAAGATTTAGAAGGCGTTCCGTATTATAAAGGTAATAAAATTGTAATAGAAAAACTTCAAAACTGCGGTGCACTTCTTGCTGCAGCGGATATTAACCACTCATATCCGCACTGCTGGAGATGTAAAAATCCTGTAATCTACAGAGCAACTCCGCAATGGTTTGTTAAGGTTGATAAATTCCGTGCAGAAACATTAGATGCAATCAAAGGGGTAAAATGGATACCTGCAAGCGGTGAGGCTAGAATTTCTAACATGGTAGAAGGTCGTTCTGACTGGTGTATTTCTCGTCAAAGAGCGTGGGGCGTGCCAATACCTGTATTCTACTGTGAAGACTGCGGCGAAGTTATAGTTAGTGACGAAACAATTGAAAACGTAGCGAAAATATTTGAAAAAGAATCTTCTGATGCGTGGGTAAAACGCACTGCAGAAGAACTTTTGCCGGAAGGTTTTGTATGCCCTAAGTGCGGAAAAAAACACATAAGAAAAGAAAAAGATATTATGGACGTTTGGTTTGATTCAGGCGTAACCTGGAGAGCAGTTGTTGAGAAACGTTCTGATGAATTAGGCCATACTCCTGTTGATATGTATCTTGAAGGTTCTGACCAGCACAGGGGATGGTTCCAGTCATCATTATTAACTTCTATGGCTGTTCAGGGTAAGGCTCCATATAAATCTGTTTTAACACACGGATTTGTATTTGGAGAAGACGGAAGAAAGATGTCTAAATCTCTCGGAAATTACATTAGGCCGGATGATATCATCAAAAATTACGGCGCTGATATCTTAAGATTATGGGCAGCTTCTGTTGATTACAGAAATGATACAAAAATCGGTGATAACATAATTAAGCAGCTTGCAGAAATCTTTAAGAAAACAAGAAATACGGCAAGATTTTTGCTCGGTAATATTTTTGATTTTAATCCTCAAAAAGATTATGTAAAATACGAAGAGTTGAAACCTATTGATAAGTTTGCTCTACATAAACTTAATAAAGTTGTGGAAGAAGTGACTGTTGCTTTTGATAACTATGAGTTTTATAAGTATTTCCAATGCCTGCAAAACTTTGCGGCAGTTGACTTAAGCTCATTCTATCTTGATATTGTAAAAGACAGACTGTATACAGCAGGTAAAAAGTCTTTATCAAGAAGAGCCTGCCAAACTGTCCTTTATGAAACCTTACAGGTTCTTGTAAGAATTTTAACACCTGTAATGCCGCATCAAGCAGAAGATATCTGGCAGAATACTCCTGAAATCCAGCGCGGCGGATTGGAAAGTATTCTTCTTGCAAACTGGCCGGTAGTAAATAAGGAATGGAATAATCCTCAGTTAGAAGAAGATTTTGCAAAAATTCTTAAAACAAGAGAGGTTGTGACAAGAGCAATTGAACCTCTAAGAGCTGATAAGAAAATCGGAAGTTCGCTTGAAGTTGGGGTTTATGTAAAATCCGGCGATGCAGATGTCTTGAAAGCAAATGCAAAAGAACTTGCAGATATATTTATTACTTCTCAAGCATATGTTTCAGATTCAGCACCGGAAGGCGTTTTGAATGAATATACAGAAAATGGGATTACAGTATGGGTAGTAAATGCAGAAGGCGAAAAGTGTGAACGCTGCTGGAAGTATAGAAAACTCGGTGAACACGCAGGCCACGAAACTATTTGTTCTGACTGCTACTGTGCTGTAGTTGAATAATAAGATTTTAAAGAGAGCTTATCGGGCGGAAGCGAAGCTTCCGCCCTTTCTTTTTAGAAAAATTTTAGATATTTTAATATATTAGAAAGCAATTTACACTGATCAGGGTGTCCATACATGTATTTTAAACGAGTAACTCCCCTTTCATCAAAAACTTTTTGAAAAGCAAATTCTTCGTTCAGTTTATGAACCTTTGCCATATAGCAGGCAGACATCACACCTGTTCTATCGTGTCCCATGTGACAATGTAAATATACATTACCTTTTGCCTTGTCGATTGTGTTGAAAAAGCTTTTAAGCTCGTCTGGTTTTGGTGCTATAGCACCATCCATCTGTAGATTGAGGTAAGTCATTCCTGCTTTTTTAGCAGCGTTTGCTTCTTTTGTTATTTCATTACCTTCAATATGTCCTGCTCTTAAATCTATTAGTGTATCAACATTATAATTACTTTTTAAGAACTGCAAATCTTTATCGAGAATATTTGAGTTAATTTTATACTGATGGTTTTCATAACGGCAGGCTCCGGGTGCTCTGCCTATAACTAATTTAGAATCTAGTCTGGTTATATCTGATTGTTTTAGTAACGGATTTTCTGCCTGACTTCTAAACGCCGGGGTAACAACCTTTCTATAACCTGTGACAGGTTGAATAAACATAATATGTACTCCTTAATTAACTAAAAAGCCGGAGCGTTAGCTCCGGCTTTAATATTATCAAACTTAAGAAAGTTTTTCAATCAAACTTGCATGTTTTGATGCAAATTCTTTACCTCTCGCAATGATTGCAGCTTTTAATATTGCCTGCAAATCAATTGGAGTAAGTTCCTCAAAGTTGTTTGGAAGTCTAAGTGACCAGTTCTGGTCACCTGATGTTCCAGGTCTATTGTAAACATCATTAATCTGGAAGAAATCTGTAAAGAAGATTTGAACATTTCTTGCCTTTGATGCAAAGATTTCTGTTAATTTAACAAATCTCAGATATTCTTTATCCTGAGTAAGTTTAACAATAATATCGTCTTTATTCTCAGCTTCTGCAAATAAATCTTCTACAAGATTTTTGGCATGCAGATAACCTTCGTGTGTATTAATCATACTTTCAGCCCACATAGAAATCGGAAGGTTATCGTGAGTTCCAACCATATTCCAAACGTGTTCACCAATGTTTTTGCATCTGTATGGATGTTCAGGTTTTTCAGGAACAACAAACTGTGTTAATCTCATGCCTTGAAGCTCGTATTTTTTCATTACAGCATCAACAGGGTTTGTTAATGTTCCCAAATCTTCGCAAACGATTGCATTTTTATCAAGTCCGCATTCTTTAGCTGCAGCAATAACAATTTTTTCAATTAGTCTGCCGTAAAGTTTTATTTGTTCTTCTGAAAGAGTTTTAACTCTTTTTTCTTTGTCAGCTTCAAGAGTCCAGTCTAAATCTTCATTTCTTGCGATTGCATATCTTGAAAGTTCAGGATGTTCAGGAGATGAGTATAATCTTCCTGCACCCTGCTCACACATTGGTTTTTTGCCAACTTTATAAACCCACGGGTCGATTAAACCTACAATATGGTCAATTCTAACACCGCCAGGATTTTCTTTGAACATCTTTCTGTAAAGGTTTTTCATTAAAATACCGCCTTCACCAAGAGATCCGTCAGCATTAAACATTTTATCCGGATCCATTACTGGGAAACCCCATGCTTGTCCGTCTTTAGAGAAATAGTCAGGCGGGCAGCCAAGATACCAGCCTTCTAAAAATAAGGACTGATAAGCCCAAGCATCTCTGTCAGAGAAAGCTACCTGTCTGTCGGCAATCATTTTTATGCCTGACGAAAGTGCATATTTTTTTGTTTCTTCATTCTGTTTTTCTAATACAAACTGGCAGAACTTGTAAAACTCAATTTCGTCAGAATATTTATCTCTGATTTCTTCTATTCTTGCTGCGTAAGCTTTCTTTTCCTCTTCTGATTTCGGGTTCATAAGCTTTTTATCTGTTTCGTTTTTCCATGTGTACCAGAAATCATTATCATTTTCTATAGAAAGTGCTTCATATAAGGAGTCATTATCTAACCAGAAGCTGTTTTCTTTTTTGAATTTATCAAATTCTTTTTTTAAGGAAGAACCGAATATTCCGCCATGGATTTCTTTAAAATTTGCCCAGGCTTCTTTTAGAGCTTCATTCTGAGCCTTCATAATATATGAGTATGCGGTTTTACCTTTATTTTGATTAGGATTTCCTGCAACAACTTTTTCAAAAGTTTCTTGTGAAAGTATATTGTCCCATTTCTTTTCTGTTAATTGTTTAAGGTCAATAAAAAGCGGGTTTCCTGAGAAAATTGTACCACAGTAAGGTGATGAGTCTGAGCTTTTTGTTTTTCCGGCAGGTCCTAATTGCAAAGCGTTGAAAATGCCGTGAGCGTAGTCAATTACATCGCGTCCTGCTGCAGAATTGAATGTTCCAAATCCAGTATCTTCTCCATCTTTAGATGGGAAACTGCTTCCGTGAATAATTAAAGCAAAATTATCTTTTCCTAATGCTTTTAGTGCTTCTGATACGAGTTTAGTATCAATTTTGTTTGATGTTAAACAGACCATAAATTTAATACTCCTTATCTTCTCTTCGTAAATCAGTTTATCATCTAAAAAAAACTATTTCAAGGTTCATTTTGTTGCGAGAACAGTTGCTGTTCAAATAAGCAGAATACAGTGTACGCCTAACCAGCCTAAAAGGAAACCCCTTGAAAAGTATAGCAAATTTTATTATTTATGTATTTATGCATTTTACTAATTCTTTAAGCCATATGTATAAAAGCAGCGGTGCAACTATAAATATACCCGGGTTGTAATTATAAGCAGATTTAAAATCCAGAATACACAAAGAGTGAAATGCCCTAGTTATACCGCAGCAAGGGCAATTATAAAAGCTTAAATTTTTCCACAGGCATATTGGTTGAGGATGATATTTTATAAGCAGACTGCTTATTATAAATAAAAAGCAGGGAAGCAATATTAATAACCAGAATTTTATCTTGTTTGACCTCATAAACACAATATAACATAAGTCCTATATTTGATAAATTTATAATTTTTTTTTATAATTTAGTTATGAGAAGATTTTTAATTACAGCTTTATTATTTGCAGGATGTGCCTGTTTCGCCTCTGAAGATTTATCAAAACAGGCAACAGCATTCTACAGTGATAACAATTATAATAAAACTATGGATTTAATTTTGCAGATTGATGAAAAAGAACGTTCTGCTCAAGATTGGTTAATTCTGGGTAATGTTCTTGAGGATAAAGGTGAAAAAGATAACGCTATTTTTATGTATCAAAAAGCAATAAGCGTAAACCCGAAATATTACAAAGCTTATTACAATCTTGCTAATAATTACGCGCAGAACAGCCAGTTTAATATGGCTGTTCAGAATTATAAAAAGGCTGCCTCTTTAAACAAAGAAAATCCGTATATTTTTTACAATATGGCCTGTACTTATATACAGATGGGTGAAATTAAAAAGGCTAAAACAAATTTAAATAAAGCAATAATGTTTAAATCTGATGTACCGGAATTTCATTACAATCTTGCATACGTATACAAAAAATTGAATAAACCAAAACTTGCTGTTAAAGCTGCAACTTTAGCACATGCTCGTGAAGCTTTAGCTAATGGTGCTAATATTCTTTATGTAGCAGGCGAAGTTTATCGTCCACATACTCCATGGACTTTAGGAGATATAAAAAAAATTTTAGCAAAGACAAAAAAGTAGAAAAAACGCCATGAAAAAATGACAAAACAGAGAAGCCGCAATCCAGTATAAACACTCGGATTGCGGCCGTTTTTAATCTACTTTACCTGCAAAAGTCAGGATTTGTGTTGTTCATAACCATCCAGGAGGATGTACCGTTTCCAATAATACCAAATATCTGTTTCTTAAATTTACCGTTGGTTATTATACGGACTGTTTTAAAAAAAGTCAAGGATTTTTTCAGTACCTGCAGTGTGAATCAGGGAACAAAGTTTATCTCTACAAATACGGGATCCCCGGTATCTCCGGATAACTGCCCATTCCGATCAGAAGCTCCAGACCTGTCTGTCTGGCATTTAATACCG
>ENA-UESU01002505-UESU01002505.1-human-gut-metagenome-genome-assembly--contig:-NODE-2505-length-11728-cov-3.490602_pt1 | contig 11728 bp, 10 predicted proteins | sample MGYA00243007_ERZ508008 | MGnify/ENA primary metagenome ERZ508008 (study PRJEB26167, sample SAMN06115399) | human gut metagenome | host: Homo sapiens | place: China:Henan | collected 2016-06-23...
CCTACATGAGTGTAAGGTTTACAGACTTCGTATGAAAGTGAACAATGGCGAGGTGCTGAACAGAGAGGAAAAGAATTATAGTTTCCTTGACAATATGAAATTTTAATTTAGATACATAAAAATATGGAAAGAACATGTTTCAATCTTTCCCGCATATAATGGTTTGCATTGTTCTTGTGCTTTTTCACGGTGTTTATCGATATGTCCAGTAACTGGGAAATTTCTTCATGAGATTTTCCATGAAGACTAAGTTGATACACTTCTCGGCAAGAAGGGGAGAGTTCGTTAAAGACGGTTTGGATCATTTGAAAGACTTCGGATTCAACGATATTTTCCAGAAAGAATTCTTGATCTTCTTTTTCGAGAACAATTTTTTCGGCATATCGATTCGCAATGTTTCTGAGACGAATCGTGTCAACAGAGAAACTACGTACGATTTTGTATAAATAAGCTTTTATCGTACTTTCTGTTTTAAATTCATTTCTTTTTTCCCATAAATTGAGAAAGGCATCTTGTACTACATCTTCAATGGTCGCATCATCATCTACATATTTAGCTGAAAAATAGCGCAATGTTGATGCGTATTTGTCATATAAATAGCGGAAAGCTTTATCGCTGTCTTGTCCCCAGAAATTTGTTGTTATTTGACTTTCCATGTAAATGCCGTATCTTTAAACCAACGATTAATAATAGTAAAAGTGTTGATTTTGTTATGATAAGACCGAATACTAATTAGAGCCTCTTTCACACTGGGAATAAAAAAATTAATAAAAACATAATTTCATGTGAAAATAACCATTAATAACCTATATTTGTATGATTATTAATCGTTCGTTTTTTGATAGGAAGATAATGTTTGTTTTAGCGTATTGTTATAACAATTAATAATAGCCTAGAAGGGTAAGGCGTGTTAGACTTATCCGTGTTTTCTTCTTTTTACGTTCATGTAAGAAAAAATCTTTTTTATTCCAATCCAATTCTCGTGTATTATCACTAAATTTGCCTCTTTAATATAAGATTGATAACATTAAAAATTGGGAAAAATGAGAATTATTGTATCTGTAATTTTATTGGCATTTATCACTGTCAGTTGCGGTACTAACAAACGTGTTTACGCACCACCTTTTGAGGAAGAGGAGACAGAGACTGTTGTAGTGAAAGAAAACGTGCAAACCACGGCACAAAATCCCACAAAGAAAACTGAAAATACAAAACCTGTCGTTTCTCGGGAAGAGAATGTAACTATGACTCATGGGGACGTGTTGAAACGTTATAACGTGATTGTCGGCAGTTTTTCAAACGTGGACAATGCTTTGAAATTACAAGCAAAATTGAACGGGATGGGTTATCGCAGCATTATCATGAAGAATAGTGCAGGGATGAGTCGGGTAAGTATTGCTGGATTTGACGAAGAGGCATCCGCTCGTGAAGAATTATTAAAAGTTCGTGAACAATATCCGGAGTTTGCAGATGCATGGCTGTTGATTTCCAAGCAAAACTAAAATACGAGATGAAGATTAAATAAAAGGTCGGCATTAGCCGACCTTTTAAGTATCATATCAATTCAAATCCCACAAAATCAGGATCGTTATCATCTTTTTTCTTTGTTTTATCATTTTCGGATGAGATATTTTCTTCGGAGGTATGCTGTGGTTCTTCCGTCATCTTTTCTTCTATTAATATTGTTGTGGAGTCTGTAATTTCAGAATCCTCTGTTACAAGTGTAATTTCTTGCCCTTCTTGTAAAGTCGGTTCGGTGTGAGAGAGGATTTCCGGATCTTCATTTAAAGAAATAACTTCATGTACAACTGTTGGTTCCTCTATCTCTTTCGTAGGACTCTCAATATCAATAACGGAATTTTCTGAGATGATTGTTGTCATGGCAGCTTGGTTCTCTGCAAACGAAAAATCTTCCTGAAGAACACCGTTTTCACATCGGAATACTTTTCCTGGAAAATGTTTTATTAGGTCATATTGGTGGGTGGCGATAACGACTGTTTTGCCACTATCACAGATGTCTTTCAGTAGTTCAACTAATCGATAGGAAGTTTCCGGGTCGATGTTTCCGGTAGGCTCGTCAGCCAGAATGATAGGAGGGGCATTTAGTAATGCTCGGGCAAGTACGATACGTTGTTGTTCACCGCCGGACAATTGGTGTGGGAATTTATCTCGTTTGTCTGGAAGTTCGACTTTATCCAACACTTCGTTTATCCTTTCCTTGATTGCTTTCTTATCTTTCCAGCCTGTGGCTTTCAGCACGAATTCCAAGTTCGCATAAACATTCCGGTCTGTCAGTAATTTAAAATCCTGGAACACGATCCCGCATTTGCGTCGTAAGTAAGCAATTTGTGATTTCTTGATCTTGCTCAACTGGTAACCGGCAACTTCTCCTTTACCGTAAATAAGGGGAAGTTCGGCGTATAATGTTTTGAGCAAAGACGTCTTCCCGCTCCCGACTTTACCGATCAGGTAAACGAATTCACCTTCTTTGATCTCTAGGGATACATCTTTGAGAATCGTGTTTTTTTGTTGCCGGATGACGGCGTTTTCCAGTTTTATAATTGCTTCCACCTTATTAATTTTAGATTTTAGATTCCAACCGCACAAGGCCACCGTTTTGTAATCACTGAATCTTTTCAATTTCCCATTTATAGTTCCTTTAGTCCTTTGATGTTTGCTTCCGGATCGGGAGAGTTGAAAACGAAACTACCTGCTACAAGGGCATCGGCTCCGGCATTTACCAAGCGTTTTCCGGTTTCGAAATTAACCCCGCCGTCAATCTCAATAAGAGTATGGGAGTTGGATTCCATGATCAGTTTCTTCAGTTTGTCAACTTTATTGATTGTCTGTTCAATGAAAGACTGTCCTCCGAACCCCGGATTTACACTCATTAATAAAACAACATCAATATCCTCGATAACATCTTCCAACAGGGAGACCGGGGTATGTGGATTCAGCGAAACCCCGGCTTTCATGCCTTGAGACTTTATCTGCTGGATTGTACGGTGCAGATGAGTACATGTTTCGTAATGCACGGTCAAGATGTCTGCTCCGGCTTTATGAAAAGCCTCCACGTAACGCTCCGGTTGTACGATCATCAAATGTACATCCAATGGTTTTGTAGCTATTTTTTTTATTTGGGAAACTACCGGAAGACCGTAAGATATATTAGGAACGAATACGCCATCCATAATATCCAGGTGAAACCAATCGGCTTGACTCCGGTTTACCATTTCAATATCTTTTGATAGATGCAGAAAATCTGCAGATAATAGCGAGGGAGAAACAATAACGCTCATTTTAAAGAGTTTAAAATTTAGAATTTAAATTATTTGTACCAGCTAGCATACATGGAATAGGAATTCACGATTCTTTCCACTTCATCACGTAAGAGTTCCGGACCCATTTGTTTCAATTTTTTAGCGGGAGCCCCGGCATATACCCAACCGGATTCAACAACAGTACCTTTGGTCACTACACTACCGGCGGCCACGATGGAATTGCTTTCGATGATTGCATTGTCAAGAACGATAGCACCCATACCGATCAGTACATTGTCATGAATCGTGCATCCATGAACCACGGCATTGTGGGCGATAGAAACGTTATTCCCGATATTGGTCGGAGATTTTTGATACGTTGCGTGTATCGTCGCATTATCTTGAATGTTTACTTTGTTGCCTATTTTAATATAATGTACATCACCTCTCAGAACAGCTCCGTACCATATACTACAATCGTCACCCATCTCTACGTCGCCAATAACAGCGGCATTTTCAGCTAAAAAACAATTCTTGCCGAATTTCGGCGTGTGTCCATTTAATTCTCTGATTATTGCCATAATATAATTGAAAATTGAGAGTTGAAAAATGGAAAATGAAATTCAATTTTCAACTTCCCGGTTTGTAAACTAATTTAACGTGTCGAAATTACGAAATATATGGCAGAAAACAAAAGGGGATGGTCTTTTTAAAGATTTCATTCTTTAGGCTGGAAAAATTTCTCTGATTTTTTTTGCTTTTAGAAAAAAGGTGTTACTTTTGCATCGCAGTTGGGAATAACCCACGCTAGAGTTCTTGATTAGAATAGTAAATGCGAAAATAGCTCAGTTGGTAGAGCATAACCTTGCCAAGGTTAGGGTCGCGGGTTCGAGTCCCGTTTTTCGCTCGCTTTTAATGCGAAAGTAGCTCAGTTGGTAGAGCACGACCTTCCCAAGGTCGGGGTCGCGGGTTCGAGCCCCGTTTTTCGCTCTTTAACTTGAAACGTGTCAATATATTTGACACGTTTTTTATTCCGTGAAATCGACGAAAGCCCGGCTTTCTCGAATTTTTTTGCAGTAATTACTTACTTTCACGTGTTCCGGATGAACTTTATAACGGGCGAGCGCTTCGGCATTGGCAAAAGTGGAGATTAAGACCGCATCGTATGCCATATCGGATTCTTTTTCATTAATTCCGACTTGTAATGATATGATTTCTGGAACGATACCGACTAGTCTTTCCAGACTCTCTTTCATGATTAACGCATTCTCTGCTTTTGTTTTTCCTTCGGCGAACTCCTTGAGTTTCCACATGACAATATGTTTTAGCATACTTTTTGATTTTAAATAATTACGTTGCAAAAGTAGTCTTTTATAAAAAATAAAACTAATTTTGAATGCAAGTGAGATGAGATGGGGGATTGAAAAACGAATGTAAAAACAAACGAGTTATGGTGGAGAAGGCTAAAAAATCAAAAGCGTCAAAGAATCAGACTGTTACAGATATAAATTTCAAATTCAAAAGTATTCGTACGAGTTGTAGCAAGGTGATTGATTTTACCGGAAACAAGCATTATCGTACGGTTTTTCGATTGAACGAGATCGAAACTTTATTCGTGGACACGGAAGTGATAAACAAGCAGTTTGATGAGAAACCCTGGGATGCGGAGATCGTGGCTGCTTTGATATATATGCATGAGGATCAACCTGTGCTGGTAGCACAAAAAGGTGGAAAGGTTACAATCCCTGAAACGGATTTCATTTTTCATTTTTCAACTACTTTTTCGGCTGAGGATTTTACAAACTTTCGGTTTCAAGAGGGAATCTACCGGGTACAAGTGATGATAAACGGGCAAGCCGGGGTGTCGGATGAAATCCATTTGTTGGAACCGCATGATTTGTTCCGGGATTATTTTCAATTGTTGGATATTGGGTTTGACAAATGCGTGGAGGAAGCTCCTGATGTGCAGCGTCCTCACTCGTATCAGGCCTTTGCAGCCAAAGGATTGGAAGACGTTCGGTTCTATCTGGTGGCAGAGAATTTTTTATCGAGTGAATGGACGTATGAATTTTTGATTAATGTATTTGATACTAATGGTATATTAAAAGCGAGTCGAATAGCTAAAGGAAATTATTACGTTCCGAATCGGGAAGGAAAGCGTTTGCTTTGTTTTGCCTTGGATTTAGGGGCCGGACTAAGTAATTTTTGGGAAGAGGGAAAATATCGGGTTGACGTGTTATGTTTTGATCAACCTGTGATTCAATTGGAATTTTCGATCGGGGAACAGGATTTACCTTATACGTTTACTGACGAAATCGCGAAAGTTAATGGACAGGTACATAAAGTAGCAGGTGTACCTTCAACTCCGCAAGACAAAGAAGAGGCTTTATCCCGTTTGTATCAATTGGTAGGATTGCGTAAAGTAAAAGAGGAAATTACCCGGATGTACGAGTTAGCGGAGTTCGTGAAAATGCGGCAAGAGAACGGTTTTAACGATAAACTTCCGGTATTGAATATGATCCTTATGGGAAATCCGGGAACGGGTAAGCATTTGATTACCGAGATTACGGGAGAGATGTTTTATCGTTTGGGAGTGTTGTCAAACGGGAAGGTGCATAGGTATAAGAGAGAGGATTTTACTCGTCCGGGAGTGGCCGCAGAAGAACAGTTGATTCGGGATGCTATCACGAAAAGTATCGGAGGTATTCTGTTGATTGAGGATGCAGATGAATTGTACCCGACAAATGACCCGAATGATCCGGCCATGCGTATTTTTAGCGTGTTGTTGGGAATTTTAGAGCAGGAACAACCTTCTTTGTTGGTTGTCATGGCGGGCGATGTTATGGCATTGCAGGCTATTACAGAAGGAATTCCCGGTGTGAAGAAATGTTTCCCTTACCAATTTGTATTTGATGATTATTCGGCAGAGGAATTGATGGAAATTACTCATCAAATGTTGGAGAAACGACAATTTAAGTTTACCCTGGAGGCAGAGGATAAGTTTTCCGATATGTTGAAGGATTGTTGTTCCGTGAGGGAATCTGGTTTTTCCAATGGCAGGTTTATAGAAGAGCGACTGGATAATGCCTCGACACGGATGGCCAAGCGATTGATGGCAAATCACAAGGGTACACATACAAAGGAAGATATGATGTTGATTCAGGTGGGAGACATCGAAACGCTGGAACAACCGGATCCTAGTAAATCCGTTGATGCATTGAATGATATGATTGGATCTAAAGAGTTAAAAAACAGCTTGATTAGCTATATTAATTATATCTATTTTATTCGGGAAAGACAAAAGCATGGTTACGCAGATGTGATTCCTCCTTTGCATATGCTGTTCACCGGGAACCGAGGGACTGGGAAAACGACTGTGGCCCGAATGCTTGGGGAGATATTCGAGTCGGCTGGGATTCTGGAAAGTTCTATGGTGACTGTCAGGAGCAGGGGAGAAATTATCGGAGATGGTTCCATTCCTCCACAACAGATTGCCATGTATATTTTCGAACAGGCAAGAGGGGGTATTCTTTTCTTGGAAGATGCTCACACCTTGTTTCAGGATAATGTAGGGGCCGCGGCATTAGGTGTTATTTTCGGGCAATTGTCACCTACCGATAATGGAGATACCATTGTTATATTGAGCGGAGACCCGGAAGCGATGGATAAAGCTTTAGCCGGAAATCCGAGAGTGAAGTCTCTTTTCCCGTATCATTTCCATTTTTCCGATTACACGCCGGAAGAGTTATTGGAGATAGCGATTCAGAAGGTTGCAGAGAAGAATTATACCCTGCATCCGAAAGCGAAAGAGGCATTTAAAAACTTGGTATCCCAAGTATGTAACGAGCATGATAAATTCTTTGGAAATGCTTTATTTGTCGAGAAGATGGTAGATAAAGCCATTCACAACCTATCTGCTCGAACCATGAAGATTAGGAAAGAGCGGGAACTTACCCGAAAGGAGATTACGACATTGATGGCCGTGGATATTCCAACGGCAACTTCTGAGCTACCCAATTCTTATAAAGATACCTTCGACGAGAAAGAGATTGCTTCAGCTTTGAAGGATCTGGATCACATGGTGGGACAGACGAAACTCAAAAAACAGATTCATGATTTTGTGGATTTGGCTCGTCATTATAATCAACAAGGGACGAAGCTGAATACCCGTGTATCATTACAATGGTGCTTTACCGGAAACTCCGGAATGGGAAAAGGAACGGTCGCCCGGATTATTGCTCGTATTTATAAAGCCATGGGAATTATAGACAAGAGTGAGGTGACGAGTTTTAAAGTAGAACGTTTACTCGGGTTGACCGAGGAAGATGCTATACAAAGTATCGGTATGGCTTTGTTGCAATCAAAAGGTGGACTATTTTTCTTCGATGAAGATTCCAGTAGTCTGAATGAAGTTTCCGGTTTCCGGGATCGGGTAAGGGCGATTCTTGTGAATCAGTTGGCAATGCAACCGGGAGCTTATAACGTGATATATGCGAAACAGGACCCACCCCGTCAGATTATCAATGACGAGGTTGAAAAGGTTTCTGATATGATTAATGTTCTTGTTTTTGAAGATTATACGGCTGATCAGTTAATGGAAATATTGAAACGTGATCTTGCCACGGATAATACCCGGATGACGAGAACGGCTCAACAACATATGGAACAATTTATCTCTTATATTGTTGCGAATAAAAAACGTAGTCATGCCAGTGCCCGGTTAATCAAACTGGTTGCAGAGATGATGATTCGGAATCGGGTACAGCGCTTGGCTCAGAACAAGAAAGCGAATGATGACGTGGATATGAAACATTCGGTCACGAAACAGGACGTTGAAATGTTCACGCCTGCCATGTTGGATAGTATGATATCAGAAAGGAATACAATCGGGTACAAGCAATGAATCGCAGAATACTTCATCTTGCTATTCCTTCTATCGTGTCTAATATTACCGTTCCTTTGTTGGGATTGGTAGATGTGACGATTATGGGACATTTAGGGGCGACAGCTTATATAGGTGCCATTGCGGTGGGTGGATTGTTATTTAATATTCTTTACTGGAATTTCGGTTTCCTACGAATGGGTACCAGTGGGCTGACTTCACAGGCATACGGTCGGAAGGATAAGGAGGCTGAAATACGGGTACTTGTACAGGCGGTGAGTGTCGGTTTGTTTTCAGCCTTGGCCATGCTGATTCTGCAATACCCGATAGAACGACTGGCTTTTCGGCTATTGGACACGAGTGCGGAGGTGGAACAATATGCGGTCACTTATTTTAGAATTTGTATTTGGGGAGCTCCGGCGGTGTTGGCACAATACGGTTTTACTGGGTGGTTTATCGGAATGCAGAATTCCCGTTACCCGATGTATATTGCCATTGTGATGAACGTGATTAATATTGTGTGTAGTTCCTGTTTTGTCTTTTTGTTCGAAATGAAGGTGGAAGGAGTGGCTTTGGGGACAGTTGTCGCGCAATATTCGGGGGTGATGATGGCCTTGGGGCTTTGGTATTATAATTATAAAGAATTGCGGGGGCGGATTACATTTAAAGGAAGTCTTCAATTAATTGCCATGCGACGTTTCTTTGCCGTGAACCGGGATATATTTCTTCGGACACTTTGCTTGATTGGGATTGGCAAGGTGAATGTGTAGATATAGTTAGGTCAAATCCAACGTTAACTGTTAATTCAAATATTAGAGGAGTGGAATTAACATTTAATACAAGTAAAGATTGGAATTATAACGTAATTTAACCCTGTTCTGCCTAATTATATTATTGTGAAGTTTAATAAGAATCTATTATGGATGGAGGCGAAGGATCAAAATCCTAAAGGTATTAATTGGATATATTATGCAGAGATCTATGATAACTACTCTGGAATTCTATGGCATGGGACTGAAATCCAATATGGTCATCCGATTAATAATTTTCTTGTTCATGGGGATCGGGAGATTACTATATATTTATCCTATGCAAGGTATGATTCGGTACTTGGAAAGTATGTGGCTGATCGATTTATTGCACAACAAGAATTTTATGTACCTAGAGAATGGTAAAATACGATTTAATATTTAAGGTGATGAAAATAGTATTGCAAAAATGGCTGTGTGTAATGCTGTTAGTGGCGAGTATGTCCGCTTGTGCTTTGCAACAGAGAAAACCGATAATGAAGGAACGACCTGGAGTCGTGAGACAAATGGTGGAGAATCGTGATTTTAAGGTGGATTTTTCAGCCACACCTGGAGGCGGTGGCTGGTCATTTCTTGGTGCGGAAATCCCATTTTATATGCAGATATCTGGTGATATACTTCATTCTTTCATGAGTTATGATATTTGGACACGACCGGGTTTGGAATACGTGTATGCCAGACCTTATAAACATGGCGAACCTTTTCCGTCCAAGTATATTATTTCAGATTACGAGGTTACAATTGGGACTAAAGATTCGATTATCATAAGATTTACTTTCCGGATGTCATTGAATATGAATGGAGATGATATCATTGTTCCCCGTACGTCTTGGTATTCCGAGTTCGAGGATCGTGTTGATTATGAGGTGGAACAAGTTCCCGTGTGTTGTAAAATGGTTGTTGTTCGTAATGGGGATGTAGTTGTTTATTTTGCCAGAGAGAAAGACCGGAAAACATTTGTGGTCTATAGAGGGCATTTTGTTTTTAATCGGACAAAAGAAGCGTCATGATGAAAATGGAGATCGTTGATGTCGTCTGTATTTGTACTATTTATCTGTCTTTTATATGTTTTTGTGATGAAGATATTAGTTTTAATAACGTTTTACACGTGCTGTTTCGTTAGTACGGTGTATGGGGGAGGATTTGCCCAGTTGATTATCGGGAGCGATACCTTGAGGATATATCCTTGCCCGGTTGAACAGGATAGTGTTCTGGAATGGCAAATACAGAAACGTTTGGTTGAAGACACTTCTTCTGTCGAGTATTGGAAGGATTATGTTAGTTTGTGGCGGTTGGAAGAAGGAATGCTTTTCTTGGAGAAAATTGAAAAAGACAACCAGACTGTGGACATTTCCGGTATTTTCGATGTTTATCGTGAAAACGGACGCATTGTTGCCCGATGGTTTAGTGGCGAGCTTCTTGCGGTGGGGGGTGAAGGTTTTTATCCTTATCGAATTTACACGACCTCAATATTGTGTGGCCCTAAGCCTCCAAGATTTGAAACGGAAATAACATATACATTTCGAGATGGGGAGATGACGGATCGGAAAGAGGTGCGTAACCGTTTGCGGGAGCAAGGAAATCAGATGTGTCACTACACGATGGGAATGTTGTTGAATATTAAGGAAATGACGCAGAATAGAGGGGTGGATTTTGATGTGTATATTTATCCTAAGTCCGACGGGAGGGTGGATTGGGTAGAGGTCATGTGTCGGAAAGAGAAATTGGCACCAGATGATCCTGCTACTCGTGAAGCCTATGCGTGTGCCGAATTGATAGGAGACTGGCGTGTGGTGACCTTGGATGGTGAAATTCAGAGGGTGTTGGTGGATCCTGTGGCAAGGAAATACAGGTTAGAGATGGACACGTATTTGTCGAGAGCTTATCCGGATGTGTTGGAGATGGATGGTATGCTTTATCGAATGGATGCTTTCCCCTTGCATTACGATTCAGAGGTATTTTCTCGTGTACGTTCTTATCTGAAAGGGGCTTTCACGACGGAATGTCCTTGGGGGTATCATGCCCGCTGGAAGATTGCCGAAGAAAAATTGTGGTTGACAGAGGTTCGTAATGCTTATACTGGGGAATTGATACCTCTTTCGGTGGTTGCGCCCGGTAATGAAGGAGAGGCGGTGGAGGCATCATGGTATACTGGGGTTTTCAAGATGGGGATGGGCGGCTCGTTGGATTCTTTGTGGTATGACATTGAAGGGCGTGAAATGGTGAGTGGTGATCCTGTCAGGAAATATATTGATCGTGAAGAAATCGTGTGCGAGGTGGAGCAAGGTTACGTAGTCCGTCAGGAGATTCGAAATAATTTCACACGCCGGGGAGATACGGTGGCTTATCGTCGTTTTGTGGAAACACTACGTGCGCACGATTGGGATCGTTATCCGGAGTTGAAAGATCGCAATTTGTATTGTTCTTTTACGGTTTACCCGCGTATGGATGGTCGTGCAGATCGGATTGGGTGTATCCGGCTTGTTACGACTTGTGACTTGGATCGAAAACGCGGTGACGAACGGGAAGACGTGAAAACAGCTCGTCCGTGGATGGAGTTCATTCGTCATGCAGCGGAATCCATCCCTTTTTGGGATGTGCGTTACTTTAGGGGAAAGGTGGAATCACAAGAGGTTTGTCTTGATATAAGGAAAACAACATTTGACTTTAATCGAGAAAGAATGTATGTTTATCGGGAGGATCGGGGATATGAGACGGAAAAGTTTATTGTAGTCGAACAGGATGATAGGAACGTTCGGATTTTTCCTAAAAATTAT
>ENA-UESU01002513-UESU01002513.1-human-gut-metagenome-genome-assembly--contig:-NODE-2513-length-11702-cov-3.292817_pt1 | contig 11702 bp, 7 predicted proteins | sample MGYA00243007_ERZ508008 | MGnify/ENA primary metagenome ERZ508008 (study PRJEB26167, sample SAMN06115399) | human gut metagenome | host: Homo sapiens | place: China:Henan | collected 2016-06-23 | study...
CCAAAGAACATGCCGTGTGCCGTAACGGGGGAAGAACCGTATCAGCTTCGATCCGCCGTCAGCAGGAATACCGCCGAGATGACCAGCGCGCTGCCCGCCCACCCGTAGGCGGAGAAGTTTTCATTCCAGAACAGCCAGACCCAGAATGTCGCCAGCACGGGCTCGATGTTCCCGATGATGGCGGCCTTGACTTGATTGATGCTCTGGAGGCTCCGCCCGTAGGCGAGGTAGGCCCCATAGTTCGTGACCACGCCGAGGGCCAGCAGGTTGGCCCACGCCGTCCACGAGCGGGTGGGGGCGAAATCCACGAAGGGGAATAGGGCGAGCGCGCCTCCGAGCAGCATGTAGGCGTACAGGGTGGCGGTGGAGTAGCGGGGCTGCCACCAGACATAGAAGGGAAAATGCGAGGCGTAGCAAAGGCCGGATATGAGCCCGCAGACGATGCCGAGCACGGACGGCTCGGCGTTCAGGCTTCCGCCGGAGAAGCACACCAGCGCCGTTCCGAAGAGGGCCAACCCCAGAGCGATGCCCTTACGGGAGGAGAAGCTCTCATGGAACAGGATGCGGGAGAATACGGCCACCCATGCGGGAGCCGTATACAACAGCACCATCGCCATGGCGGCTCCGCTCAGCTGGATGGAGATTTGCAGCGAACTGAAAAACACGCTGATGCTCAACACACCGAAAAGGCAGAAGAACAGCGCGTGCTTCACAGGGATGCGCGCCCCGCCGCAGATGCCCGTTTGGGCAAAAAAGCAGATGCCGCCGAGCAGGGCGCGCCAGAAGGCCACCTCCAGCGGCGCAAGGCCTTCTTCCATGCAGATTTTGGAAAAAGGGCCGATGAGCGACCACAGGACGGCGGCGGCGAGCACATACAGATAGCCCGTCATCTGTTTCGGATCCTTTGCCATAAACGTTTTCCTCCAGAGGGTCGGCGGTTCCGCGCGGGGCTTGGCTGCGTTCCGCCCCGGCCTGAATGCTATTCTATGATGAAGGATTCCGCGTGCGAGGGGTTCGCATACTGGCCGAAACGCTTGACGGTCAGGGCAAGGGCTTCTTCAAGCTTGGATCTGGCGGAGAAGGAGAACACGACCGTCAGGCAGGAGCGGGTTTCCTGCGTGATCATGGCGCGGGTAGAGTCGCTGGTGGGGCTTCCGAACGCGCCTTCCCCGTCTGCGAGCAGGGGCATGTTTTCGAGCGCGATGTCGTCCTTGCCGATGCCCGGATACACCTCCCCGGCCTTGCCCAGACGGAAAACGATGTCCGCACCGATGCGGGCCGTATCGTAAGAGCCGAGGGAGAAACCCGTTTCGAGCGAGACAAGGTTGTTGGCGTCCACGACGCTGTTGATCTGGTAGAGGGCCTTGCCCTGGCGCACCCGGCGGTACAGCGATTCGGACGAAACGCGGAAGCGTCCGGGGTCCTTGCCGAAGGCCTTGTACGCCTTCCGGGATTCGGCGAGGTTGGGGATCTGGGCCAGCGGCGTGGTCTCCAGCATGGTTTTGAGGTACGGGGCAACCTCGTTTTCGAGGCAGGTCCAGAGAGAGTCTTCGCGGGCGCGTACGTCCGCCGTGTAGATGAAGCAGCCCAGACGCGCTTCGGGCCACGCGCCCTTGATGGATGGATCGATGGTGACGTTGAGGGCCGACATGTCCGCTCCTTGTGCAATGGGGATTGCCGAGGGCGAAGCGGCCGCCTCGTCCTCATGCCGGAACGGACAATATCACGGGCGGGTCCGGGAGTCTTGTTCCGGACTCCTGTTTTTTTGTTCCAATCGCGTTTGCCTCCGGTAGGCGGCGGGCGTCAGGCCGGTCAGGCGCTGCATGGCGCGGGTGAGCGCGCTTTGATCGGCGTACCCGGCCCGCAGCGCCAGATCCGCAATCGGCAGATCCGATTCCGCCAGCCATTTCCGCACATGCCCGATACGGCGTTCCGCCAGCCATGCCTGCGGGCTGAGGCCCCATTCGGAGCGGGACAGCGCGTGCAGCCTGCTTGGGCTGATGCCGATGCGCCGGGCCATTTCGCCCACAGTCCACGGCGCGCCGGGGTGGGTATCGATCAGCCTTTCCAGTACGGCGAGCCGGGAAGGGCGGCATACCGGGCGCTCAAGGAAGGAATTGAGGAGCAGGGGCATCCAGCATTGCGTGGTGCCCGGCTGTGAAAAGCGGTCTCTGGACAGCTCCGCGAACCCGATCAGGTGTCGGGTGGCTTCGGAAACGGGAAGAAAGATTTGTTCCGCCAGTTGTTCCGCCGCAGGGACGCCGCATTCGGCAAGATCGCAGTTGACGATAAGAAAGGCGTTCGAGACGGTCGCCAGCTGCGAATGCGGGACGCCGGGCGCGACGAACGCCGCGCAGGAGGGGGTAAGCCTGCCTTCCGCGCCGCCGATGGAGATTTCCAGTTCACCGGCGATGGGCAGGACAAACTGCGCGTGGGGGTGCCGCTCGTTGTTGCGTTCCCCCTCGTAGCTCAAGAAATCGATCCGGATGGACATGGCCCGCCTCGCAATGGATGCCGAAAAAGATGCGCCGTTTTCCGCAAGGGATTGTCCGTGCGGCGCATACGGCACCTTATAAGCCCAAAGCCTCCGGGCTTACAAGGCCGGTCCCCATCCGGGAGGCGGCATCCGGACGCGTAAGGGAAACCTGAATAAGGCCGGGAGGGGTATCAGCGGATATGCAGTTTCCGGACGGCCTCCCATTTCTGGTGTTCGGAAACATGGCTGAAATCCCGCGACGGGTGGTGGCAGTGCCAGATACGGACATCCGGGCGATCTGTGAAGACATACGCGCAGAGGCCGGGAGCAAGCATGGTGATGCCGCTTTCGGGGGACAGCCAGTGTTGTTTGAATAAGGTCAAGCCCCAGACGATCACGAAATCAGGCTTCAGGACGTCGAGCATGGCAAAGAACGCCCTGCGTCCGAGCGCGATTTCTTCAGGCGTGGCGCGGGACCGGTTGCGGTGCGTTTCCGTTTCCATGTGCTGGAAGAATACGCCGTAAGCCACGGTATCCCACACCGCGTTGGACCCACCGTAAGCGTTCCCGGTGAGCATGGCGGAGATGTTGCGGATGTAGCGGACCCAGTGGTTGCCGTTGCCTTCGGCGGCGTCTTGGAGCGCCCGGCGCACGACCCCGTCAGTGTACGTTCTGTCTGCTCCGTCCGGCGCCGTGCCGTGGTTGGCTTCGCCGATCATGAGGATACGCGGTCTGGCGTCGGCGTAGCCGTCCCCCACGTAGGGGAGGAAATGGATGGCTTGGGTTTCTTGCAGATGCTGCCTGAACGTGTCCGTAGCTGTGGTCATGGGACCCCTCCGGCGGTTTGCGCCGCCTTGAAATCGGCGGCCTTTTCCTACCCGTACACGCCGGGGTTCGGGGAAGACAATGATTGAAATCACGTTGTTCCGCGCCAAAACCCGGGAAAGCCCGTTTGCCGCCGCGGATACCGTATTGGAAGCTGTACGATCGCATATCATGCGTTGACTTTAACGGGAGAGTTGTTTAGGGATCCCCCCGGAAGCTGCGAAAGCGGCATTTCCACATCTCGCCAAGGAGGAAAAGCATGTCGTCCGACAGTAGTCACAGTTGCCCGTCAACTGATAGTGCCACAGCAACCGCTGCCGGCGTGCTTCTCCTGGCCTTCTGACGAGTCCGGGGCGCACCCCCGGCGGCTCAGGAGGTTTACATGCCCTTCTTCTCTCCGTATTCGTATGCGGGCGGCGTCTCGCGTGCCCTTGTCCGTTTTTTTCGGGAATTCCAGCTCCCGGCGTCTTTACTTGCGCCTTTCGGCTGTCTCCGTATGGCCGGGGCTTTCTCCCTTCGCCCGTCCTTCTCGCGGCGCACCCTCTTCGGATTGCGCCTTTCTCCTCACGAACGCGGCCGTTAACCGCCGTTCGTCTCTTGCCGTGCCCTTTTCAGGGCTTCTCACTCAGCGTTGCATGAGGCTGCGCTCCGTCGCCGCTTCGTTTTATCAATGACAACATCGGAGGTGTCTTGTGGACATTGCCTGTTGCCGCAGGCTGTTCGCCGGGAACCCCGCCGCTCATGCGGCGTTTGTTCCCCGCGCGTGGAAAGGCTGCCCTGCAGCCATGATTCGGAGTCACCGTCGGATCGGTTCCCGCCTGATCCGAAAAGCATTCATGAGGTTGAAACTATGATTAAAAAGCAGCTCGAAACGGAAAAGGACCTGAACGTCACGCAGGAGGTCCGCGGACTTGCCGCCCGCCCCGCGTCCGCCCGGCTTCTTGAGGCGGCCCGCCAGACGCCGCAAGAGGTCTTTGCAGCCTACGAAACGACGCCCCAAGGACAGCCCCGGCCCGACATCATGCGGGCGCTGTTCGGACGGAACGAGCTTGCCCGCAAAAAGGCGGACTCCATCCTGAAGCGTCTGTTCAAAGCCTTCATCAACCCGTTTACCGTCGTTCTCATTGTTCTGGCGGTCATTTCCTTCATCACCGACTACGTCATCGTCGAGCCGGAGGATCGCGATCTCACCGCCGTTCTCATCGTCGGCATCATGGTTTTCATCAGCGGCACGCTGCGGTTTGTGCAGGAAGTGCGCTCGGGCAACGCGGCGGAACGTTTGCAGGCGATGGTCAAGACCACCATTGCGGTCTTGCGTGACGGCGAGAGCCGGGAACGCCCCATTTCGGAGCTTGTTGTGGGCGACGTGATCCGGCTCGCCGCGGGCGACATGATCCCCGCCGATGTGCGCATCGTCGAAACCAAGGACCTTTTCGTCAGCCAGTCATCGCTGACCGGCGAGAGCGAACCGATGGAAAAGTGGACCGCCGCGCAGCCGCAGACGGGCGGCAATCCGCTGGAGTGCAACAATCTCGCGTTCATGGGCAGTACTGTGGTCAGCGGTTCGGCTCTGGCCCTCGTGATCGCCGTGGGCAAGGATACGCTGTTCGGGGCTTTGGCCCGGCGCGTTGCGGAAACGCGCGTCCGCACGAATTTCGAGAAGGGCGTGAACGCCGTATCGTGGGTGCTCATCCGGTTCATGGTGGGCATGGTTCCGGTGGTGCTCTTCCTCAACGGCTTTACGAAAGGCGACTGGGTGCAGGCAGCGTTGTTCGCGCTGTCCGTGGCTGTGGGCCTGACCCCGGAAATGCTGCCCATGATCGTGTCCGCCAACCTCGCCAAGGGCGCGGTCGCCATGTCCCGGAAAAAGGTCATCGTAAAGCATCTCAATGCGATCCAGAATCTCGGGGCCATGAACATCCTGTGCACGGACAAGACCGGGACCCTGACGCAGGATCGCATCGTGCTGGAATATCCGCTCGACGTGCACGGCAATGTGGATGAGCGTGTCCTGCGCCACGCCTTCCTGAACAGCTACCATCAGACCGGCCTGCGCAACCTGATGGACGAAGCCATCGTGGATCACGCTTACGAGACGAACATGCTCCCGCTGTGGCAGGATTACCGGAAGGTGGACGAAATCCCGTTCGATTTCACCCGGCGGCGCATGAGCGTGGTTGTGGCGGACAAGGCCGGCAAGACGCAGATCATCACCAAGGGCGCGGTGGAGGAAATGCTCTCCATTTGCAGCTACGCGGAATACAAGGGGAATGTGGAGCCGCTCACCAGCGCGTTGAGCGAGGAGATCCTCGCCACGGTGCGGCGGTACAACGAGGCCGGGCTGCGCGTCATCGCCGTGGCCCACAAGACGAATCCGATGGTCGCCGGAGCGTTTTCCGTGGCGGACGAGTCGGACATGGTGCTCATCGGGTATCTCGCCTTCCTCGATCCCCCGAAGGATTCCGCGGCGGCTGCCGTTGCCGCGCTGAAGGAGTACGGCGTCGCGGTCAAGGTGCTGACCGGGGACAACGACGCGGTGACGCGCAGCGTGTGCGGGCAGGTGGGGTTGCGGTCCCATTCCCTGCTGCTCGGTTCGGATGTGGAGGCGATGGACGACGCGGCGTTGCGCGCGGCGGCGGAGCGTACGGACATTTTCGCCAAGCTGACTCCGCAGCAGAAAGCGCGCATTGTGACGTGCCTGCGCGAGAACGGGCATACCGTGGGTTTCATGGGCGACGGCATCAACGACGCGGCGGCGATGAAGGCTTCGGACGTGGGGATTTCGGTGGATTCCGCCGTGGACATCGCCCGCGAATCCGCCGACATCATCCTGCTGGAAAAGGATTTGATGGTGCTGGAGCAGGGCGCGATCGAGGGCCGCAGGATCTACGCCAACATCATCAAGTACATCAAGATGACGGCAAGCTCCAACTTCGGCAACATGTTCTCGGTATTGGCGGCGAGCGCGTTTCTGCCGTTCCTGCCGCTGGCCCCGCTGCAGATCCTCGTGCTGAACCTCATCTACGACATTTCATGCACGGCCATGCCGTGGGACAACGTCGATGCGGATTTCCTGAAGCAGCCGAAGACATGGGACGCTTCATCGATCAGCCGGTTTATGATCTGGTTCGGGCCCGCCAGTTCGGTATTCGACATCACGACGTTCGTTCTGCTGTATACCTACATCTGCCCGCTGGTGTTCGGGGGGGCGTATGAGACGCTGGACGCGGGAATGCAGGTCGCGTTCGTGGGCCTCTTTCAGGCCGGGTGGTTCGTGGAATCGCTGTGGACGCAGACGCTGGTGCTCCATATGCTGCGTACGCCCAAGGTTCCGTTCCTGCGTAGCCGGGCCTCGTGGCAGGTGACGGGGCTGACTTCGCTCGGGATTCTGGCGGGAACGTGCATCCCGTTTACGACAGTCGGCGGGGCTCTCGACATGATGCCGCTTCCGGGCGCGTTCTTCCCGTGGCTGTTCGCCACGCTTGCGGCCTACATGCTGCTGACGACAACCCTTAAGGGCATCTTCATCAAAAAGTACGGTGAACTGCTGTAAGCAAAAACGGCTGACGGTGCGGAGGAATCCCCGCCTCAGCCGGAACGACCTCCCTCCGCGCCGCCTCCCCATCAGCCAAAAGTCTTGGGAAGGAGAGAGGAGGGGACCGGGGGAGGGGAGGACGGCCGGATGGCGGCCCCTTCCCCGGTATACTCATTCCCCCAGCTTTTCAGACAATAGGCGCCCCGTTTTCGAGACAGGGGCAAAGCGTGAAATGCGTGTGGAAGGTCTTCTTGATCAGCTTGTGGCTGCGCCCGATCTCTTCGATTTCGATGGGGCAGACCTCGGAAGCACGAAGGCACAGCTCCAGTTCCCCGTCCGGCGTGCGCCCGAAACGGGCCGAACGGATGATCTGGCGGTGGCTTTTGTCCATGCGCTCCGCAAGGGTCAGGAACAGGGACAGCAGGCGTACCTCTTCCCGGATGCCCTCATCAAGCTGGAGGAACAGCGGGATTTTCTTGGAGGGCCGCTTACGGTGGAAGAACGCCAGCGCCGCTATGAGCTCGATTCCGCGTTCCGTGAAACCGAGCAGTTCCGTATTGCGGATCAGATAGTGGCTGTGCGCGTTGTGGTTCGCAAAGGAAATGAAGATCCCGATGTCGTGCAGCAGGGCGGCATAGTACAGCAGCTCGCGCGATACGGGCGGGGCGTCGTGCAGCCCGATGGCCCGCGCGCTGTCGAACAGTTCAAGGGCCAGCTTCGCGATGTGCCGGGAATGTTTTTCCTCGAAGCGGCAGAACCGTGCCAGCTGGAGGACGCTTTCCTCGCGGGCGGAGAGGCGGGAACCGGCCTTCTGCGGATGCGTCCGCATGAGGTAGTCGACGAGGATGCCGTTTTGCAGGTTGCGGTTGCTGATGGTCACGCTCTCGAATCCCTGCTCCTCCATGATGGTCTGGAGGATGGCCGCGCCCGCGATGATCACGTCGGCCCGGTTGGGATTGATGCCCGGAACGGATTTACGCTCCTCAAGGGTGCGGGAACACAGTTCCTTGACCGCGCGGCGCAGTCCGTCATAGCTGAGGACATGCTTGGAAGCCGTTGAGGGTTTGCCCGTGCGCGCGGCGCCCTGCTGCTCCAGTGCGGCGGCGATTTCCGCGAGGTTCTGGGCCGTGCCTGAGCTGGCGACGGCTTCGGGGATCTCGAAACCCGCGATGCGCTGGAAGGAGTGCAGGGCCTCGTTGCGGACGTAACGTTGCAGCGCCGCGTAGGTATAGGCGGAAACCGGCCCTTTGTTGTCCTCAAAGAACAGGTTGGTCAGGCGCACGCAGCCGAGCTTGAGCGAATCGAGGTTCACGTAGGACTGGGAATCGCCCACGATGAGCTCGGTGCTGCCGCCGCCGATGTCGATGAACAGCCGAAGGCTTTTGCTGTGCTCCAGCCCGCTGGAAACCCCAAGATAGATGAGGCGCGCCTCTTCGCGGCCCGATACGACCGTGAAGTCGATCCCGGTCTTTTCCTGCACGCGGCGGATGAATTCGGGACCGTTGACGGCGTCGCGTACGGCCGCCGTGGCGATGGCGATGATTTCCGTCGTCTCATAGACCGCGCACATTTCCGCCAGCCCGCGCAGCACCGCGATGGTACGGGCCATCGTCTCTTCCTGAAGGCGGTTGTGGGTGAATCCGCCTTCGCCGAGCCGGACCATGTGCTTGACCTGATTCAGGATCGTCGTGGATCCGTCCGCATGGACGCGGACGAGCAGCAGGCGGACCGAGTTGCTGCCGAGATCGATGATGCCGATGGCTTTTTCCGTCCGCTCTAGTTCCCCTGACATACGCATTCCAGCTCCCGTCCGAAGACGTGCATGAACAGATCGCCCTTTTTGATGACGCGTTCCATTTCCGCGGAGCAGTCTCCGGAGCACTGGACGGCGATGATGACCTTACGCTTCTTGACGGCGACGGCAAGGTTCCCGACGACGCCCGTGTGGGTGTAATCGAGCGCGTCCGCGATGCGGAGCAGGGACGCCGCCTTGCGCAGCGCCTTCCGGTCGCTTTTTTTCAGGGCGTCGAAGCGGGCGTGCCGGCGCGAGGGCCACGCCTTGCGGTGGTAGCGGGCGAGCAGGGCGACCCACGGGCGATCGTCCTCGTGGATGTTCAGGCTGAGATCTTCCTCAATGAGGCGCATACTGATTTTATGATGCCCCTTGCGGCCTTCGGCGAACCCGATGTCGTGCAGCTGCGCCGCGAGGTGGAGCCTGTGCCCCCAGACGTCGTCGAGCCCGTGGAGCTCGGCGAGATCTTGAAACAGGGTCGCCGCGATGGCGGCCACACGCTGCCCGTGCGTCAGCGAATCGGCCATAACCGGCGATTCGGGCATGACCGCCGTGGTGAGGGGCGTCTCTTCGGCGAGTTCAGCCGTTTCGGCGGCGGGGGCGGAGCAGGTTTCCGGGCACGGTTCGGAGCAGGGGGCGGACAATGCCGGAGCGGGGTCATAGGCTTCCGGGGCGGCGGTTACGAGTTCCGCCACGGCTGCGGGTTCCGGGGCGGATTCCTGTACCTGTTCGGGCTGGGCCCTTTGGGGCTTGTTGCGGGCGGGCCTCGGCTTGGGCTGCGATTCTTCGGCGGGGACGTTTTTCGCGGTTCTGGCGGGGCGTTTCGCCGGGGTCGCTTGGGGTTCGGCCTGCGGTTCCTGTAACTGGTCTTCCGTATGTATGGTCATGGTTTTTCCTTTTGAGCGTTTGAGGATCAGACACACTCCCGGCTGCGGCGCATCATGATTTCCTGTGCGTTGACGGGTTCTTCTCCCTTGCCGGGCTTGATGCGGCAATAGGTGCCGTCTTCCTGAAGTCGCCACGTCTGCTGATTGTCGCGGAGGTGTGTTTCCAAAATATCGTTGCGCAGGCACGCCCGCAATCCGGGATCGAGGATAGGGACAAGCACTTCAATGCGCCGATCAAGGTTACGGGGCATGATGTCGGCGCTGCCGATATAGAGGCGGCCTTCCCCATTGGCGTTGAACCAGTAGACGCGGGTGTGCTCCAGGAAACGCCCGACGATGGACGTCACCTCGATGTTGTCGCTGATGCCCTTCACGCCGGGGCGCAGGCAGCAGATGCCGCGCACCTGGAGCCGGACGCGCACGCCCTCCATGGAAGCCCTGTACAGGGCCCGGATAACGTGTTTATCCACCAGCTGGTTGCATTTGAAAATGATTTCGCCGTTTCCATTTTGCTGGTGCAGGGCCGTTTCGCGCTGGATCATATCCAGCAGGGAGCGGCGCATGGACAGCGGGGAGACGAGCAGTTCCCTGTATTGCTCGCGGTGGGCGTATCCGGTCATGACATTGAAGAGATCGGTGACGTCCGCGCAGATGTTCGGGTTGGCGGTGATCAGCCCCATGTCGGTGTACATCTTGGCGGTGGAGGGGTTGTAGTTTCCGGTGCCGATGTGCACGTAGCGGGAAACCCCCTCCGGTTCGCGCCGGACCACGAGGCAGAGCTTGGCGTGTATCTTCATGCCGACGAGCCCGTAGACTACGTTGACGCCCGCCTTCTCCATCTCTTCGGCCCACGTGATGTTGCGTTCCTCATCGAAACGGGCTTTCAGCTCGACCACGGCGGTGACCTGCTTGCCGGAGCGCCGGGCTTCGATAAGGGCTTTCACGATGGGCGAAGCGTTGCCCACGCGGTAGAGCGTCTGTTTGATGGCGATGACGCCGGGGTCCTCGCTGGAGCGGCGGATGAAATCCAGAACCGGGGTGAAACTGTCGTAGGGATGGAAGAGGAAAACATCCCTGCTCTGGATGTGCGCGTAGATGTCGCCTTCCTGAAACACGCTCGGCGTACGCCCGTAAAAGGGGGATTCTTTCAAGCCCGGCCTGTCCACGCCGTAAAGGGCCATGAGTTCGGAAAAGGCCAGCGGCCCCTTGACCCGATAAATCTGGAACGGCTGCATCCCCAGCCGCTCGGTCAGGAACGCGCTGAGTTCCTTGGCCGTGCCGTGGGCTATCTCAAGGCGCACCACGTCGCCGAAGCGGCGCTGTTCCACCAGATCCTTGACGGCTTCCAGCAGATCGTCGGCTTCGTCCTCCTCGATCTCCACGTCGGTATTGCGCGTGATGCGGAACAGCCCGGCGTTGACGACAGTGTTGCCGGGGAACAGCGCGCCGAGGTATTCGGCGATCAGATCTTCCAGCAGGATGATGTCGCTGTCACGGACGTTGGCGTTGAAGCCGAGCGAGGCATAGGTTTTGGCCTCCTTGTTCCGGGGGATGAAGACGAAGCGGGAGATGTTGTTGGGGCAGGCGAACCGGGTGACGCCGTCACGGCTGCGCAGCTGGATGATGAAGTTGAGGCTGGTATTGGAAATCGTGGGGAAGGGGTGGCCCGGATCGATGGCCTGCGGGGTCAGGATGGGGTAGATTTCGTTCCTGAAGTAGCCGTCGAGGAACTTGCGCTGCTTTTCCGAGAGGTCCGCATAGCGCATCAGGCGTACGCCCTTGTCGTGCAGCTGCGGGGCCAGCCGCTTGCGCCAATGCTCCTGGGCGCGGGAAACCAGAATAAGCACCTTGCGCCGGATTTCGGCGAGCTGTTTGGCGGGCGTCATGCGGTCCGGCGACGAGGACACGGCCCCGCTGCGGTACTGGCGATAGATGTTCGCCACCCGGACCATAAAGAATTCATCGAGGTTGTTGTAGAAGATGGAGAGGAATTTAAGCTGCTCAAGGAGCGGGAGACCGGCATCCGTGGCTTCGTCGAGCACTTTCGCATCGAAGTCCAGCCAATTGATTTCCCGGTTCAGGTACAGGTTGGGGCAGGCCAGTTCACTGATTTCCTCTGTGGCGCACAGTTGCTCCGGGTACCCTTCGGAATCTTTGGAAACCACGATCGCTCCTCCTTCGCATGAC
>ENA-UESU01002517-UESU01002517.1-human-gut-metagenome-genome-assembly--contig:-NODE-2517-length-11686-cov-4.773021_pt1 | contig 11686 bp, 9 predicted proteins | sample MGYA00243007_ERZ508008 | MGnify/ENA primary metagenome ERZ508008 (study PRJEB26167, sample SAMN06115399) | human gut metagenome | host: Homo sapiens | place: China:Henan | collected 2016-06-23 | study...
GATACACCGGCTCGGTCCGAGATCTCGCGAATGGTTGCCATGAAATGGTTCACCTTCTCTGGTAATTTACAATGCGAAGCGTTGATATAATCATATCATACCGTACGAAAAACAGCAAGAGCTAAACGTTTTATTTCGGGGAAAATGCTAAATTTGACGCAAATTACAGGGAAATCCCGCGTGCTGCACATTTTGGGGCTTACATGCAGGCCGGAACGGCTGCAGACCGGCAGATGCGCAGCTTGATCGTTGTGGATTCTGCACAAAAAATAGTCGGGAAAGTTGTATAAACTCACGATTCTGTAATTCTGCCTTTACAAATCCGAAAAATATGATATAATCAGGTCAGAAAAAGTTAAACGTTTAAATCACCGGACGCCAATTGCGGCTTTGTCACGCTGCGACCGACGACAGGATTCCTGGTTTTCTTTTCTGATTTCTTCTTAAACGTTTAACCACCAATGGAGGTTCCACATTATGGCAAGCAAGATCACGATCCCCGATTTGAAAAAAATTAGAGTAACGGATCCGCTGTTCAGCCATTACGCGGGCATGGTCGCAAAGAAAATGATCCCCGTGCAGTGGGAGATCCTCAACGGCAAGCAGGGCCAGAGCCGCTGCTTCTGCATTGATAATTTCCGCATCGCCGGCGGCACGCTCCAGGGCGAGCACCGCGGCGTCGTGTTCGGTGATACCGATGCCTATAAATGGCTTGAGGCTGTTGCCTATTGCGCAAATAACGGCGAAACGGAGTACATCCCCCAGGCGGATGAGCTCATCGAGATCATCGGGCAGGCCCAGCAGCCGGACGGCTACCTGAACACCTATTTCACGGTCTGCCATCCCGAGCTTCGCTGGAAGAACCTCACCGAGGGCCACGAGCTCTACAGCGCGGGCCACCTCATCGAGGCCGCCGTCGCCTACTATAACGCCACCGGCAAGCGCCGCCTGCTCGACATTGCCGCGAAGTTTGCAGACCTTATCTGCAAGACCTTCGGCGACGGCGAGGGTCAGCTTCCGGGCTATCCCGGCCATCAGGAGATCGAGCTTGCGCTCGTGAAGCTCTGGCGCGTGACGGGCGAGGAGCGCTACCTGAAGACGGCGCGCTTCTTCATTGACTGCCGCGGCCGCACGCCGAACTACCTGCTGCGCGAGATGAATGACCCGAACCACAAGGTCATTTTCCCCGAACTGCGCAACTACGATCCCTCCTACTCCCAGTCGCATGTGCGTCCCGTGGAGCAGAAGACAATGGAGGGCCACGCAGTCCGCGCCATGTACCAGTGCAGCGCAATGGCTGATCTGGCCGATATCCAGCAGGACGAGGCGCTGCGCAGCGCCTGCCAGACGCTCTGGGACAATGTGACGAAGCGCCGCATGTATATCACCGGCGGCATCGGCTCGTCCGGCCTGCTCGAGCGCTTTACCGTGGATTACGACCTGCCGAACGACCGCATGTACTGCGAAAGCTGCGCGTCCATCGGTCTGATGATGTTCGGCCAGCGTATGGCGGCCATGTTCCATGACGCCTCGTACTACGAGACGGTGGAGCGCGCCCTGTGCAACACGGTGCTCGGCGGCGTCAGCGCTGCGGGCGATCGCTACTTCTACGTCAATCCGCTGGAGGTCTGGCCTGCAAACTGCAAGGACCATACATCTATCGAGTATCTCAAGCCCGTCCGCCAGCCGTGGTTCGAGGTTGCCTGCTGCCCTGCGAATATCGCCCGCACGCTTGCCTCCCTCGGCCAGTACATCTATGCGATCGATGAACGCAGTATTTATGTCAACCTGCTCGTCGGCTCGACCATCGAGACGACCCTGCGCGATACCGATGTCTGCGTTGAGCAGCGCAGCGGCCTGATGCATGGCGGCGCGCTGGAGCTGGACGTCCGCTCGAGCGGCACACACCCCATCGTTGTGCGCCTGCGCCTGCCGAAGTGGCTTGAGAAGCCCGTCTTCCGCCTGAACGGCGAGGGCATCCAGCCTGCGGTCGAGAACGGCTATGCCGTGCTTGCCGTGAACTGCGCAGGAGAGCATCACTTCACGCTCAGCGGCTCGGTGCCCGTGCACCGCTGCGCCGCAAACCTGTGTGTTCGCGCCGATGTCGGCCGCGTCGCGCTGCAGAAGGGCCCGTTCGTCTACTGCTTCGAGCAGCAGGACAACGGCGAAAACCTTGCAGCCCTGCGCATGGCGCCGGATGCCGCCGTTGAAGAGAAGGTGCCCGCCGAGGGCCTGCCCGGCAACCTGCCGGAGCTGGACGTGAACGGCTGCCGGATCGTGTCGACCGGTGTGGACGACGCTGAGCTCTATGCCGACTGCGCCCTGCGCACCGAGCCGTGCACGCTGCACGCCGTTCCCTATGGCCTGTGGGGCAACCGCACGCCCGGCGAGATGCGCGTCTGGGTCGATACCACCATTTCGTAATTATACGCAGCAGGAAGCTGCTATAATAAAAAACTTGAAATGAAGAAAGGAACCTGAACCATGAAGAAGATCATCGCGCTCCTGCTGTGCCTCCTGATGATCGTTGGTATGGTCGCCTGCGCAACCAACACCGACAACAACGATCAGACCGACGGCTCTCAGGACACCACCCCCGCCACGGAGAACTCCGATTCCTCCGATGACACCAACGGCAATGACGGCGACGTCGTCACCATCACCTACTCCTACTGGGGCACCCCGGACGAGGCTGCCAGCGTGCAGGCCGGCGCCGACAAGTTCCATGAAGAGTATCCGAACATCAAGGTTGAGGTCATGGCAATCCCCAACGAAGAGTATGTCACGAAGCTGAACACCATGGCTACCGCGGGTGAGCTTCCCGACTGCGGCATCATGAACGAGTCCGGCGTTCTGGACTTCGCTTCCGACGGCCTGCTGTACGACATCTCCGCCATGTACGAGGGCGCCGACTCCATGCCCCTTGATTCCATCACCTTCAAGAGCGAAGGCAAGCCCGTTGCTTACTCCGCTGCGAACGAAGTCCTGTCCCTGTACTACAACAAGGACATGTTCGATGCCGCCGGCCTGGACTATCCGTCCGCTACCGAGGCTATGACCTGGGACGAGTTCGTCACCCTGGCCAAGACCCTGACCCTCGACGCCAACGGCAACAACGCCCTGAGCCCGGATTTCGACAAGGAAAACATCAAGCAGTACGGCTGCGTCGTTGACAACTGGACCTGGCAGCTTGAGGTTTGGGCACTGTCCAACGGCGGCCGCTGGTTCACCGAGGACGGCTCCGCCTGCACCATCAATGACCCGAAGGTCATCGAGTCCATCCAGAAGGTCGCTGACCTGACCCTCGTTGAGAACTGCATGCCTTACAATGCAGGCCTCGAGGACAACGGCATGCAGCGCTCCCTGCTGACCGGCACCGTCGCCATGGCGACCGCTGGCGCATGGAACGTCGGCACCTGCCTTGCCACCGCCCGTGACGAAGGCCTGAACTATGGCGTCGCCCGTCTGCCGAAGATGGTCAACGAGGTCACCATCTGCACCGGCGGCCCGCAGGTCGTCTTCTCCCAGACCAAGCATCCGGAAGAGGCCATGACCTTCATCAAGTGGTACATGAAGGAAGAGAACAGCTGGGACAGCCTGATCGCCACCGGCATCTGGATGCCCATCCTCGAAGAGTACTACACCGATGAGACCCTCACCAACAAGTGGATCGACAACCCCAACTTCCCGGATCATGACGAGTACAAGGGTGCTGTCGTTGACTACGCAAGAGATTGCGCTGAGTCTACCTGCTGGTACTACATCCCGCACACCACCGAGTTCATCGAGCTCCTCCGCACGGTCCTCGGCCCGGTCTGGACCGGCGAGCAGACCGCTGAGCAGGCAATCACCGAGAACTACGACGCACTGAACGCAGTGTTCATGGGCGAGTAAGCAGAACCCTCTGACTGATATCTGAATATCTGAAACCCCGGTTTTGGCCGGCCGCCCGGAGCGGCGGCCGGCCAAAATGTCTTTTTCAACTCCTAACTCAAAGAAAGGGTGAGCAAGTTGCCCAAACGCACTAAGAAACCCAAGAGCAAGCTGCTCCGCAAGGAAGCGCGCGCTGCGTATCTCTACCTCATCCCCGCATTTATCGGCCTGATCGTGCTGACCTATATTCCGCTGATCGCGGTGTTCGGCCTGAGCTTTTTCAAGTGGGGCGGAACCGGCGCACCGGAATGGAACGGCATCAATAACTATATCAAGCTCTTCACCACGGATCCGTACTTCAAGGAATCCATCAAAGTCACCGTCTATTTCTCCCTGCTTGCTGTCGTCGGCAGCATGGTCTATTCCCTGATTGTCGCAATGCTGCTCAACCGCAAGATCCCCGCCCGCGGCTTCTTCCGCGCGGTCTTCTACCTGCCCTATGTGCTGCCCGCGGCCGCCGTCTACATCGGCTGGAGCTGGCTGTACAACACGGAGTGGGGCCTGTTCAACTACATCCTCTCCAAGCTCGGCATCGAACGCCTGATGTTCGTCAGCTCGTCCTCGCAGGTCGTTCCGTCGCTGGCACTGATCGCCGTGTGGCTCTCCGGCAACCTGATCGTGATTTTCCTGGCGGGCCTGCAGAATGTGCCCCGCGTGTACCATGAGGCCGCCGAGATCGACGGCGCAAATGCATGGCAGCGCTTCTGGCATGTGACCTTCCCCAGCATGACCCCCATTATCTTCTATAATATGCTGATGTCCCTGATCACCAACATGCAGGTCGTCACGCCTGCCCTCGCTCTGACGAAGGGCGGCCCCGGCAAATCCTCTTACTTTATGTCCTACATGCTCTACAACTACGCGTTCAAGCAGCGCGGCAAGATCGGTCTCGCCTGCGCGATCGCCTTCGTGCTGTTCCTGCTGATCGGCGCCTTTACGCTGCTGCTGTTTGCCACCAGTAAGAGCTGGATCTTCTATGAAGGAGGCGACGACAAATGAGCAGCCTGAAAAGCCGCAAGCGCACCGAGCGCATCACGAATGCGCTGTGCTTCATCGCGCTGATCTTCCTGACCTGTCTGTGCATGCTGCCCATCTGGTGGATCTTCCGTTCCAGCCTGATGTCGAACGCCGAGCTGTTCAAGTGGCCGCCTGCCTTCTTCCCGCCGCGCTGGCTGTTCTCGAACTACGCCAACACGCTGGAATACTTCAAGTTCTGGACCTATCTGAAGAACACGATGATCATCATCGTCCCGTCTGTCATCTTCGGCACCATCACGGCCACGATGTGCGGCTATGCCTTCGCGCGCCTGCGCTTCCGCCTGCGGAACTTCCTGTTCACGCTGTGCGTCGGCTCCATGCTGCTGCCGACCATGGTCACGCTCATCCCGCTGTACATCATGTGGACGAAGTTCTTCAACATGTCCAACACGTTCTGGCCGCTCATCCTGCCGTATCTCTGCGGCGGCGGCGCGTTCAACATCTTCCTCATCCGCCAGTTCGTCCGCTCCATCCCGCGTGAGCTCGACGAAGCTGCAACGATCGACGGCGCAGGCTACTTCCGTATCCTCCTCAACGTCATCGTTCCTTCCATCAAATCGGCGATGATCGTCGTCGCCATGTTCCTCTTCATCCAGATCTGGAACGATCTGCTCCAGCAGATGATCTATATCAATACGGATGATAAGTTCACGATCTCCATGGGCCTGAGCCAGCTCAAGGGCTCCCTGAAGACGGACTGGTCCGCCATCATGTGCGGCACCTGCATGTCCTTCGTGCCCGGCGTCGTGTTCTATCTCCTCGGTCAGCGGTACTTCGTCGAAGGCATCGTGATGACCGGTATGAAAAACTGATGCAGCGCGGAATGCGTCGGGAAGGCCGCGGCCTTCCCGCGCCCCGCGAGGGTGCGCGTCGGTTTTTCTATCTGTTTTGGAACCATGCATGGAAGCTCATCCGTCTGAACCTGCTGTTTCTGGCCTGCTGCATCCCGGTCGTGACGATGCCGGCTGCGCTGTGCGCCATGGACCGCGCTCTCATTGTGCTCGTGCGCGAGGGCAATGTGCTTTTGTGGGAGGAGTTCCGGGACGAATTTAAAAAGGACTTTTGGCGCAGTCTTCCGCTCGGACTGCTGTTCGGCGGACTGCTGTTTCTGGGATATTTCCTGCTCAGCCTTGGCATGGGCAACTTCGGTACCTTCCTCGGCCCGATGTTCTTCGCCTTTGGCCTGTTTGCCATCGGCCTCGCGCTCGGCCGCGGCAGCTATGCCCTCCTCATGCGCGCCATGTTCGATCTGCCCAACGGCCAGATCCTGAAGAATGCCAACGGCATGTCCGCCCTGCGCGGCGGCCGCGGCTGGCTGCCGATCGTGGTGCATGGCGTCGGCTTCCTGTTCGGCTTCAGCTTTTTCCCGTACACGCTGATCGTGATCGCACTGTTCGGCATCAGCCTGCCGCAATATCTGATCTGCTATCTGCTCAACGACCCCATCCAGAAAAACATCATTTCTCCGTGGGAGAGAATGCAGGCTCAAAAGGAGACATAATATGACTCATACGCTTGGTATCGAATTCGGCTCGACCCGTATCAAGGCCGTCCTGATCGACGAGGCCTTCCGCCCGGTCGCCTCCGGCGACTACACCTGGAAGAGCGACCTCCGCGACGGCGTCTGGACCTATGACCTCGAGGAGGCCTGGAGCGGCCTTCGCACGGCGCTGCGCGCCCTCGGCGAGGTCTCCGTGGATGCCATGGGCATCTCGGCCATGATGCACGGCTATCTGGCCTTTGACAAGGACTGGAATTTGCTCACGCCCTTCCGCACCTGGCAGAACACCATGACGGGTGAAGAGGCGGCGGAGCTGACGGAGCTGTTCGGCTTCAACATCCCGCAGCGCTGGTCGATCGCGCATCTCTGGCATGCTATCCGCACCGGCGAGGCGCATGTCGGCAAGCTTGCGCATATCACGACGCTGGCGGGATATTTCCACTATATGCTCACCGGTGTCAACGCCGTCGGCATCGGCGAGGCCTCCGGTATGTTCCCCATCGACAGCGAAACGCTGGACTATGACCGCGGCATGATGGAGAAGTTTGACCGCCTTATCGCGGAGCAGCCCTTCACGCTGCGAGACCTGCTGCCGCAGGTCCTGCCCGCCGGTGTCCCGGCAGGCAAGCTGACCGCCGCCGGTGCGGCCCGCCTCGATGGCATGCTGTCCGAGGGCATCGTGTTTGCCCCGGCCGAGGGCGACGCCGGTACCGGCATGACGGCCACGAACGCCGTCGGCCCGCGCACGGGCAACGTCTCCGCCGGTACGTCCATCTTCTCCATGGTCGTTCTGGAGCATCCGCTGCAGAAGGTCTATCCGGAGATCGATCTTGTCACCACGCCGACGGGCCGCCCCGTCGCCATGGTGCACTGCAACAACTGTACGAACGACATGAACGCCTGGGCAGGCGTCCTGCGCGAGACGGCTGAGCTGTTCGGCAGCTCCGTCGACACGGGCGAGCTGTTCACGAAGCTCTACCGCAAGAGCCTTGAGGGCGAGGCCGACTGCGGCGGCGTCATGGTCGTGAACTATCTGGCAGGCGAGGGCGTGACCCATCTCGATGAGGGCCGCCCGCTGGTCCTGCGCCGCCCGGACAGCCGCTTCACGCTGGCAAACTTCCTGCGCGCACAGCTCTATTCCACCATGGCTACGCTGAAGATCGGCATGGATCTGCTCGCCTCCGAGCAGGTGTCCATCGATTCGCTCACCGGCCACGGCGGCTTGTTTAAGACGCCGGGCGTCGGCCAGAAATACATGGCCGCGGCCTGCGGTGCGCCCGTGACCGTCATGGAGAGCGCCGGAGAAGGCGGCCCCTACGGCATGGCGCTTCTGGCGGCCTTCGTCCTGCAGGGCGGCGGCGAGACGCTTGAGAACTTCCTCGCAAGGCACGTCTTTGCCGATGCCGTCCGCACGACGCTCCAGCCGGACCCGGCGGACGTTGAAGGCTTCCGCACGTTCCTCAATCAGTATAAGGCCTGTCTCCGCGTGGAGCAGGCTGCCACAGAAAATCTGTAAGGAGTGTACAAAGATGAAAAACTATGAATTCTGGTTTGTCGTTGGCTCGCAGACGCTGTACGGCGAAGAGGTGCTCCGCACCGTCGCTGCCCGCGCCGAGGAAATGGCGCAGAAGCTTTCTGCCGTTCTGCCCTATCCCCTGAAGTACAAGGTCACCGCCAAGAGCAACGCCGAGATCCTCGACGTTGTGAAGGAAGCCAACTATAACGACGCCTGCGCCGGTATCGTGACGTGGTGCCATACGTTCTCTCCGTCCAAGATGTGGATCAACGGTCTGGAGCTGCTCCAGAAGCCGTGGTGCCACTTCGCCACGCAGTATAACCGGGAGATCCCGAACGAAGAGATCGACATGGACTTCATGAACCTGAATCAGGCTGCCCACGGCGACCGTGAGCACGGCTTCATCGGCGCCCGCCTGCGCGCCCCGCGCAAGATCATTGCCGGTTACTGGCAGGACGGCGACGTGCAGGAGCGTCTGGCCAGCTGGATGAAGGTCGCCGTCGGCGTCGCCTTCTCCCGCAGCCTGAAGGTCATGCGCTTCGGCGACAACATGCGCGAAGTCGCCGTCACCGAGGGCGATAAGGTCGAAGTGCAGCGCAAGCTCGGCTGGCAGGTCAACACCTGGGCCGTCGGCGATCTCGTTAAGGAGATGAACGCCGTCACGGAGGCCGAGGTCGACGCACTCATGGACGTCTACCGCGAGAAGTATGACTTTGCAACGGACAATGTCGACGCCATTCGCTATCAGGCGCGCGAAGAGATCGCCATGAAGAAGATGATGGACCGCGAGGGCTGCAAGGCCTTTGCCAACACGTTCCAGGACCTCTACGGCATGGAGCAGCTGCCCGGCCTGGCTTCCCAGCATCTGATGGCGCAGGGCTACGGCTACGGCGGCGAGGGCGACTGGAAGGTCTCCGCCATGACCGCCATTCTGAAGGCCATGGGCGAGGGCGGCAATGGCGCGTCCGGCTTCATGGAGGACTATACCTATCATCTCGTCAAGGGTCAGGAATACAGCCTCGGCGCACACATGCTCGAGGTCTGCCCGAGCCTTGCCAGCGCCCGTCCGCGCATCGAGACCCATCCGCTGGGCATCGGCATGAACGAGAAGGATCCCGCCCGTCTGGTCTTTGAGGGCAAGGCCGGTAAGGCCATCGTCGTCAGCCTGATCGACATGGGCGGCCGTCTGCGCCTCATCGTGCAGGACATCGAGGCCGTGAAGCCCATCATGCCCATGCCGAACCTGCCCGTCGCCCGCGTTATGTGGAAGGCCATGCCGAACCTCACGACCGGCGTCGAGTGCTGGATCACTGCCGGCGGCGCGCACCACACCGTCCTGTCCTACGACGTCACGGCCGAGCAGATGCGCGACTGGGCCCGCATCATGGACATCGAGTATGTTCACATCGGCGCGGATACCACGGTGGAGTCTCTGGAGCACGACCTGTTCCTGAGCGACCTTGCGTGGAAGCTGAAGTAAGGAGCGCGCTATGCTGGAGGAACTGAAGCGTCAGGTGCTGGAGGCCAACCTCCTGCTGCCGAAGCACGGTCTCATCACCTTTACCTGGGGCAACGTCTCCGGGATCGACCGCGCCAGCGGTCTGGTCGTCATCAAGCCGTCCGGCGTCAGCTATGACGGCATGACGGTCGGGGACATGGTCGTCGTGGATCTGGACGGCAAGGTCGTCGAGGGCAAATGGAAGCCCTCGAGCGACACGCCGACGCATGTGGAGCTGTACCGTGCCTTTCCCGGCATCGGCGGCATCGTCCACACGCACTCCCGCTGGGCAACGAGCTTTGCGCAGGCGGGCGTCGGCATCATCCCCATGGGCACGACGCAGGGCGACTACTTCTATGGTGAGATCCCCTGCACCCGTCTGATGACGCCGGAGGAGATCGCGGGCGAATATGAGAAGGAGACCGGCAAGGTCATCATCGAGACGTTCGCGGGCAAGGACCCCGAGGCCATCCCCGCCGTGCTGGTCAACAGCCACGGCCCGTTTGCCTGGGGCACCGATGCCGAAAACGCCGTGCACAATGCGGTCGTTCTGGAGGAGGTCGCCTTCATGAACTTCCATGCGCTGCAGCTCAGCCCGAACCGCGGCGCGATGCAGCAGGAGCTGCTCGATAAGCACTACCTGCGCAAGCACGGAAAAAATGCCTACTACGGACAGGGCTGACCTGCCTTACAGATAGGAAGAAGAGAGAGGGAATGGAGCTGCTCCGTCGGAGCGGCTCCATTTTCCAATTTCAGGGCTTGACAACGGCACCGACTCGTGCTACTATAATGCCTAGAAATACCGTAGGTAATATAGGAATTCGAAAGGAGCCTGTTTTATGAAAGTCTATTCCAGCATTTCCGAGCTTGTCGGCCACACGCCGCTCGTGCAGCTGCAGCGCTTTGCCGCGGCGCGCGGCCTGAAGGCAAACCTGCTGGCCAAGGTCGAATATTTTAACCCCGCGGGCAGCGTAAAGGACCGCATCGCCTGCGCCATGCTGGACGATGCCGAGCAGCGCGGCCTGCTGAAGCCGGGCGCTGTCATCGTCGAGCCGACGAGCGGCAACACCGGCATCGGCCTTGCCGCCATGGCGGCCGCGCGCGGCTACCGCGTCATCCTGACCATGCCGGAGACCATGAGTGTCGAGCGCCGCAACCTGCTCAAGGCTTATGGCGCGCAGCTCGTCCTGACGGACGGTGCGCAGGGCATGAAGGGTGCCATTGCCAAGGCGGAGGAGATCGCCGCACAGACGCCCGGCAGCTTCCTGCCCGGCCAGTTCACGAATCCGGCCAACCCCGCCATCCACCGCGCCACGACCGGCCCGGAGATCTGGAAGGATACGGACGGGACTGTCGATATTTTCGTTGCGGGCGTCGGCACCGGCGGCACCATCACGGGCACGGGCGAATATCTGAAGTCGCAGAACCCGAACGTGCGCGTCGTCGCGGTCGAACCGGCCGGTTCGCCGGTCCTGTCCAAGGGCACGCCCGGTCCGCACAAGATCCAGGGCATCGGAGCGGGCTTCGTACCGAAGACGCTCAACACCTCCGTCTATGACGAGGTCTTCCCCGTGGAAAATGAGGACGCCTTCGCCACCGGCCGCGCGCTGGCGCGGGAGGAGGGCCTGCTCGTCGGCATTTCGTCCGGCGCGGCGGTCTTTGCGGCGGCGGAGCTGGCCAAGCGACCGGAAAACGCAGGCAAGACCATCGTCGCCCTGCTCCCCGACACCGGCGAGCGCTACCTCTCCACTGCCATGTTCACGGAGTAAAATCCGCACAGGCCTCCAGATTTGTCATTGCGAGGGCGCTTTGCGCCCGTGGCAATCTCGTGCAGGCATTCGCAGGTCGTACAGCGTAACGTTAAAACGGTGTGCACCGATTGCGTCTGTAGCGGCGCTCACTGAGCACCTTGCGCACCCATGAGTTTTCCAGCACAAATTCATTGGCGCAATGCTCCCAAGTTTGTCATTGCGAGGAGGCCGAAGGCCGGCGTGGCGATCTCGCAGTACCCAGTAGGATCGCGGGGAAGCTATCGGCAAAATCGTAACTGCCTTCCCGAGATTCCCACGTCGCTTCGCTCCTCGGAATGACAAATCGGGGGAGCACGGTGGTGCACCAGCGCCCCTGCGCGTTTGAATTGTCCTGTACAGACCCAAAACAAAAATAGCGCACCCGCTGCGGAGACCCGCAGCGGGTGATA
>ENA-UESU01002521-UESU01002521.1-human-gut-metagenome-genome-assembly--contig:-NODE-2521-length-11664-cov-6.196427_pt1 | contig 11664 bp, 9 predicted proteins | sample MGYA00243007_ERZ508008 | MGnify/ENA primary metagenome ERZ508008 (study PRJEB26167, sample SAMN06115399) | human gut metagenome | host: Homo sapiens | place: China:Henan | collected 2016-06-23 | study...
ATTTTGATATATAATTGATTGAATAAGATGAAGGATAAAAGGATATTTGCTTTATATTACTATCTTTGGATAGATGTAATGTAAAGAATAAAGGTGAGGTTTCCGTACTGTCCTTTATTATAAGTGGCAGCTCTGGGAAAAAACGGGATGATGTCTTTGCCTCCATAGTGTTTTAGATTTTGATTACCGCAAATCTACACCAATACTATTGGAGTCAGGGAGAAAATGATGCAAATTAGGGGGAAAATAGTGAACTATCGTTTTTTTCCTTGAATTACCCTGCCCAGTCCTCTCTATCCAGGTTTCTGTAGCCGATGGCTTCTGCTAAATGCGAAGTCTGTATTAGGTCACTATTCTCAAGATCGGCGATGGTACGTGCTACTTTTAATATGCGGTCGTAAGCGCGGGCAGAAAGATTTAGACGGTTCATGGCATTTTTTAATAACATGAGTCCTTTGTCGTCCGGACGGGCATATAACGACAGCAGTTTGCTGTTCATTTGCGCATTGCAGTAGACACCAGCAACCTCGGCATATCTGTTTTCCTGAATTTGACGGGCATGTATTACGCGCTCTCGTATGATGTTACTTGCTTCTCCAGGCCGTGCATCGGACATTTTTTCAAAAGGTACGGGGACAACTTCGATTTGCAAGTCTATACGGTCGAGTAAAGGACCGGAAATGCGGTTCAGGTATTTCTGTACTTGTCCCGGGCTACATACACAAGCTTTGGTGGGATGGTTGTAGTAGCCGCAGGGACATGGATTCATGGAGGCAACCAGCATAAAGCTGGCAGGGTATTCCACATTGCTTTTTACACGGGAGATAGTAATTTTACGGTCCTCCAGTGGTTGGCGGAGAACTTCCAGCACACTGCGATTGAATTCCGGAAGTTCATCCAGAAACAAAATGCCATTATGTGCCAGACTTATTTCACCGGGTTGTGGATAACTGCCGCCTCCTGTCATCGCTACTGTAGAAATAGTATGGTGAGGATCACGAAACGGGCGTTTGGAGATAAGCCCTGCATTTGCCTGCAATCTCCCTGCCACTGAGTGTATTTTGGTTGTTTCAAGGCTTTCTCCCAGTGAGAGAGGAGGCAAAATCGAAGGCAGGCGTTTGGCAAGCATGGATTTTCCGCTGCCTGGCGCACCGATAAGAATAATATTGTGTCCACCGGCTGCGGCTACTTCCAATGCACGTTTTACATTTTCCTGCCCTTTTACATCCGAGAAGTCGAGATCGAAGTCACTTTGTTGCGCATAGAATTCCTCACGGGTATTGACAATAGTGGGGGGTAGTTCCTGATTGCCATTGAAGAACTCTATGACTTCTTTGATGTTCTCCACTCCATATACTTGAATTTTATTGACCACCGCTGCTTCACGAGCATTCTGCCGAGGGACGATGATGCCTTCGAAGCCTAATTCCCGTGCTTTGATGGCAATAGGCAGAGCACCTTTAATAGGTTGCAAACTACCGTCCAGGCTCAGTTCACCCATCATCAGATAACGGTTCAATTTATCGGACTGAATTACTTCTCCGGCGGCAAGCATGCCTATGGCAAGTGGAAGGTCGTATGCGGATCCCTCCTTACGGATGTCTGCAGGAGCCATATTAATCACGATGTTACTGGTAGGTATCCGGTATCCGTTTACCTGTAGTGCGGATATAATGCGTTGGTGGCTTTCTTTTACAGCAGAGTCCGGTAGCCCGACAAGATAAAACATGCAACCTCGTGAACTGTTTACTTCAATGGTGATGAGGGTTGCGTCAATGCCTTGTACAGCCGCTCCGAAAACTTTGATTAACACGTGCTTATTTGTGATTAGTGGTTAGTGATTAATGGTTACTTTTCTTTTTCTTTCCGGGCTATTTCTTTCAGCTTATCTTCAATAGCCTTTTCATCCAGGTTTTTCCCTTCTATTTTACCTCTGGGACTGATTAGGATGTTAGCTGGGAGGGTATGTATGCAGAATAGTTTGGCGACCTCTCCATCCCATCCGGAATATTCGCAGGTCTGTTCCCATTTCAGAGTATCTTGCTTAACTGCTTCCAACCATTTCTCCCTGTCCAAGTCAAGGGAAATGCCCATTAATGCGAAGTTTTTGTTCTTTTGTTCTTTCTTATAAATACGGCGGAACATTGCATTCTTTTCCCGGCTGATGGTATCCCATGAAGCCCAGAACTGTATCAGTAGATATTTATCTTTGAAATCGGAACGATTGATATCTTTGCCTTCTGTATTGCGTATACGGAAATAAGGAGCTGTTTTTCCTATATCTACTTTTTCTTCTTCCTCAATACGCTTTAGCAATGTTTCCATGTAAGGGCGGTCTTTCAGATCACCGGTCATACGGTCGGTCAATTGTTTTATTTGTTCCAGATTGGGCTGGGGCTTCTGTACAAAGTATTTATCCAACAGATAAATGTTGGCTAATGAAGAGGGATGTTTGGTTATAAAATTCTCTACTTTCTCTTCCAAAGCTTTCTCGGAAGGTGTACCTAGGCCTTTCAGCTCTTGGTTGAAGTCTGTTAGATCTTCGTTAGGAGCATTACCGCTGATTTGCAATGAGGACAGCTCAGCTGCGGATCCTTTTATTTGTATTTTATGTCCTTTATCCAGGAAGAGCGGGTATTCCGTTCCATCACTGAATAATAAGATTGTACTCACTAATGTATCAACGGAAAGCGTTGTAGAAAATTTGTCGTTTTCGACAATCAGTGTATCCATACGGTCATACATTCTATCCGATCCATATAAATAGATGGTATCATTGCCCAATCCCTTGATTTCTCCGTTGAGACTGATGCTGTCGGTTTTCTTTTCACTACAGGCAAAAAGGGCGATTAATAGAAAATATAATAGACAGACTTTCTTCATTTTGAAATACTTTTCCGCGAAAGTACGGCTTTTGCAGATAATAAAAAAGAAATGCCCAACATTTCTCAATGTCGGGCACCCTATAGTTTTTTTAATAGGAACTAATTAATATGAGTTAAGAGCTCCTTACTGAGCGATGCTCATAAATTCTGCATTCGTGAAATACTTAGCAAATTCCAAGTCAGAAGCAGCTTTCTTAGCCAATGACGGTTCTTTAGCAACAGCGTTCTTCAAACTGCTGGTTACCATAGAAGCATTGTTGGTTCTTGCACCTAATACAGCCATCAAGTAGTCAGTATAAGCGTCAGGTTTTGCTACACTAGCCAAAGTGTTTTTAGCCTTATTGTAGTCCTTAGCCAAGATCTGTGCCAAAGCAGCGCTGTTAGTCTTAGTGTCACCGAATGCGCTTACAGCTCTGTCATATTGACCTTGAGCAATATACAGGTTACCCAGTGCTTCGTTCAGTTCTTTTGCACCTGAAGCTTTACTCAGATAGCTTTCTGCAGCAGCTTTGTCACCCTTAGTCAAGGCGATCAAACCGAGATTCATGTTAACTTCAGGAGCATCTTTGATAGAAGCAGCTTTCTTGAAGTAGCTTTCTGCTTTGTCAAGGTTACCTGCCTGATAAGCCAACTTACCTAAGTTGTTGTAAGCACGGAAATCGTTCGGGTAGATTTGAGTAGCTTTAGTGAAGATAACTTCTTGCTTAGCCGGATCGTTGGTCAGTGTAGTTGCATACAGCAATTCTTCTATATTCAACTGCTTAGGATCAGATGCAGCCAGACTTGCAATTTCTTCGTCAGACTTACCGATGATTTCATAGTTCAAAGTCAGACGTGAACGACGCAACTGCGGCAAGATATCGTCTGCTAAGTTCTTGTAAACAGAAGAGATGTTCTTGATTTCCTGTTCTCTTTGTTCAGGATCAGAATACATAGACAGAACACGAAGGATCAGTTCTTTATCCTGGATATTGGATTTAGATACCAATTCCTGGAAACCTTGCCAGTCCTGAGCAGTGTATTTAGTATCGATAGCTGCGTCAACTTTTGCTTTCTTCAAGTTCTGGTTGATAACTTTTGCAGTGTTATCCTGACGGTTTTCAGCCAACTTAGTGTTCAGGCTTACACCACCATCGGGAGATGCATAAGCAGAAATTTCAATGTTACTGATCTTCTTGTTTACAGCACCGTCTATATTCTTCACTTCTTCATTAAATTCCTTAGCGGTCTTCAATTCGCTGGCGCGAACGTTAGCTTGCTGGATAAGGAACATGATGTTAGCATCGTGTTTTTCCTTGATGATACGTTGGAAAGCATCGTCACCATTAGCAGGATTAGCACTGCCCAATGTCTGTCCAATCATTTCGGAAGTAGAAATCACACCATCAGCTACTTTTACAGCAGGGATAGTTACTGTTTTCTTGCCGATTGTAGCTTTGAACTCCAAATACAATTCAGACTTAGCCATTTCCGGAACATAGTCGAAAGAAGTTTTCATTGTGTAATTACCACCCATCTTGTAAGAGATAGTCTGGTCGTTACCTTCTACTTTTTCTCCTTGGAATACAGCAGGCTGGCCTTTAGCTTCGCCACCATTCCATTTCAAAACCGGGGTTACTTCCACTACGGCTTTCTTGTTAAAATACTTTTCAGGGAATTTTCCATTAATCGTGGCCGGTACTTTGCCGCCTATGGCTTCAAGAACCTGAGGAGTCACGGTGAAATAATCAGAGGATAATTCACCCATTTTGCTGCTACATGATGAAAGAGCAACAACCAGTGCCATTAACAAAGGCAGATACAATTTCTTAGTCATTTTAGGTATAAATTAATTGTTTGTAATTGAAATTAGTCTACTCGTTTCTCTTAGTGACTATTATTACATAATAATAGCCTCGCAAAGATATTAAATCTATCGGCACAATCTGAAAGGAATAGCCAATTTTATTATAATTTAATGAAATCCTGTATCTTTTCTGTACTTAATGTTTCGTGGATGATGCTCAATGATCTCACTGCGCAGCATATTCCGGTCGATATGGGTATAGATTTCAGTGGTCGCAATAGACTCGTGTCCCAGCATACATTGGATGGCGCGGAGGTTGGCACCTCCTTCCAACAAGTGGGTGGCGAAGGAATGGCGGAAGGTGTGCGGACTGATATTTTTGGTGATGCCGGCTTTCTCTGCCAGCTCTTTAATCAGGTGAAAAACCATGATGCGGGAAATGCTATTTCCCCATCGGGCGAGAAAAACGTAATCTTCAAATCCTTTCTTTATTTTACCAAGATTGCGGTCGAGCAGCCAGTATTTTATTTCTTTGATGGCACGGGGAGAAATAGGGACTAAACGCTGTTTGCTGCCTTTTCCTTCTACCTTGATAAAACCCTCGTCAAAGTAGAGCTCGGATAACTTCAGGTTACAAAGTTCCGAGACACGCAATCCGCAGCTGTATAGGGTTTCCAGGATGGCACGGTTGCGTTGTCCTTCCTTCTTGCTCATGTCTACGGTGGAGATAATAGTATCTATTTCTTCGACGGTAAGCACTTCGGGTAGTTTGAATCCGATTTTAGGACCTTCGAGTAGTTCGCTGGGATCATCTTCTCGATAGTCTGCCATGACCAGAAAGTGGAAGAAAGATTTTATTCCCGACAGGATACGTGCTTGCGAGCGGGGATGAATACCGATGTCGTGTAATCCGGCAGCAAAGCGTTGCAAATCATCCAGAGTCACAGCCAGCATATCGATGTTTTCTGTTTTCAGAAAACACAGCAGTTTGTTAAGATCGGTCAGGTAGGCATCAAGCGTATTGGCAGAAAGAGCCTTTTCTAACTTTAAATATTGCTGGTACTTTCTGATTATCAACGCTTGTCTCTCGTTATTCGTTGATTTTTCTTCTGTTTTCATTTCTTTTTTCTACCTTTGCTCCGCGAAAATAGGCTGCACTTTAGCAGAATACTGATAAATTTGCTTCTGCGTACGGTCTGCACTATCTTGGCAACTCGATTTAAATATTTCTTAGGGCATATCTGAGCCGTGTCTGCTCCGTATTCGCTCCGTATCTATACACTTGGACTTGGTACGGACTTGGTACGGACTTGGTACGGAGCAGGTACTTCCGGGACAAAGGTATAAAAAATTGTGTTATGAGGATACAAATAATTAATGGCCCGAATATCAATCTGCTGGGCAAACGTGAACCTTCCATTTACGGCAGTGTTACTTTTGAAGATTATCTTGCCGAACTTCGTCAGAAGTATACTGATATACAGATAGACTACTTTCAGTCGAACATTGAAGGAGAGCTGATAGATAAGATTCAGCAAACCGGTTTTGATGTAGATGGGATTATCCTGAATGCGGGTGCCTACACGCATACCTCTATCGCCCTGCAGGATGCTATCCGTTCGGTTACTTCTCCGGTTATCGAGGTACATATTTCTAATGTGCATGCTCGTGAGGCTTTCCGTCATGTATCTATGATAGCTTGCGCCTGCAAAGGCGTTATCTGCGGTTTCGGATTGAACTCTTACCGCCTGGCGCTCGAAGCCTTGACCGGCAACGAGTAATTCGTAATTCATGATTTGTAATTAAACAAAAATAGGTATAAGATTATGTTATTGAAACAGACAAAAATCGTTGCAACCATTTCTGATAAGCGTTGCGATGTTGATTTTATAAAAGGCTTGTTTGAAGCCGGTATGAATGTGGTGCGTATGAACACGGCACATCTTGGGCGCGAAGGTGCGGAGATGTTGATAGATAATGTGCGTGCGGTATCTAATCGCATAGCTATCTTGATGGATACTAAGGGACCGGAGGTGCGCACTACCATCTGTGCTGAACCCATTCCGTATAAAGTAGGGGATAAGGTAAAAGTGGTAGGCAACCCGGATCTGGAGACTACCCGCGAATGCATTTCTGTTTCTTATCCCAGTTTTGTGCACGATGTGGCTGTTGGCATACATATTCTTATAGATGATGGCGATCTGGAAATGGTCGTTGTGGAAAAGACGGATGATTATCTGGTGTGTGAGATACAAAATGATGCTACTCTGGGAAGTCGTAAGAGTGTAAATGTACCGGGTGTACGTATCAATCTTCCTTCTCTGACGGAGAAGGACCGTACAAATATCCTGTATGCCATTGAGAAAGATATTGATTTTATTGCTCACTCTTTTGTACGTAATAAACAGGATGTTCTGGATATAAAGGAAATACTGGATGCCCATAACAGCGATATCAGGATTGTTGCCAAGATAGAAAATCAGGAAGGCGTTGATAACATCGATGAAATTCTGGAAGTAGCTGACGGTGTGATGGTAGCTCGCGGTGACTTGGGCATTGAAGTTCCGCAAGAACGTATTCCCGGTATCCAGCGTGTGCTCATCCGTAAATGTATTCTGGCTAAGAAGCCGGTAATTGTGGCTACTCAGATGCTTCATACGATGATTACGAATCCGCGTCCTACCCGTGCAGAGGTAACGGACATTGCAAATGCTATCTATTACCGTACGGATGCTTTGATGCTGAGCGGTGAAACAGCTTATGGTAAATATCCGTTGGATGCTGTGAAAACCATGACAAAGGTTGCCGCACAGGCAGAAAAAGATAAATTGGCTGATAATGATATCCGAATTCCGTTGGATGAAAACAGCAATGATGTGACAGCTTTCCTCGCAAAGCAAGCAGTAAAGGCTACTTCAAAGTTGAAGATACGTGCGATCATTACTGATAGTTACAGTGGACGTACAGCCCGTAATCTGGCTGCATTCCGTGGTAAATATCCGGTGTTGGCTATTTGTTATAAGGAAAAGACCATGCGTCATCTGGCACTTTCTTATGGCGTGGAAGCCATTTATATGCCGGAGCTTGCTAACGGACAAGAATATTACTTTGCAGCTTTGCGCCGTCTGCTGAAAGAAGGTCGTCTGTGCGAGACTGATATGGTCGGTTATCTAAGTAGCGGCAAAGCCGGTACACATACTTCTTTCCTTGAAATTAACGTAGTGGGAGATGCTCTGAAGTATGCAGAAGAAAGTGTATTGCCCAATAAGAATAGATACCTTTGATTAATTGACAATTGACAGTTGACAATTACTATGCAGTGTGACAGCGCAGTTAATTGTCAATTGTCAATTATCAATTGTCAATAGTTAATTGTCGATTGTTATGACCATAGACGAATATATTTTACAGCATATCGATGATGAAGGCGATTATCTGAAAGCTCTTTATCGGGATACGCACCTTAAATTGCTGTATCCGCGTATGGCGTCAGGACACTTGCAGGGTCGGATGCTGAAGATGTTTGTCAGGATGATTCGTCCCCGGAGAATATTGGAAATCGGTACATATAGCGGTTATTCAGCTCTTTGCATGGCCGAAGGGTTGCCGGAAGACGGAATGTTGTATACGTTTGAGATTAATGATGAGCAGGAGGACTTCACACGCCCTTGGCTAGAAAATTCTGTTTATGCAGATAAAATTAAGTTTTATATAGGTAATGCCTTGGAAATGGTCCCACAGTTTGATCTTACTTTTGATCTTGCTTTTATTGATGGTGATAAGCGCAGGTATATAGACTATTATGAAATGGTGCTGCCACGTCTGTCTGATGGTGGTTATATCCTTGCTGATAACACCTTGTGGGATGGACATGTGCTTGAAGAACAACCGCATCGCACCGACTTGCAAACCATCGGCATCAAGGCTTTCAATGACCTTATTGCACAAGATTCGAGGGTGGAAAAGGTGATCCTTCCTTTGCGTGACGGACTGACGATTATACGTAAGAAATGATATTTAAGCCAGCGGATAGGTGATTGTAACCACTTTTTGTTCTCCTTCCGAAACCAGATAGCTTCCTTTAAATGCTTCCAGACAAAGTTTGTTGATGTCATGCAGGATGCGTTGCTCCTGTTCGTCTTTCCATATATGGTAAAGTGGACTTCCTGTGACAGTAATTCTGAGGTATTGCCCCTCTTTTGTCAGTGTATATTCTACTTGGCAAATATCTCCGGTATACAATTTGGGTACGCACAATAGTGATGACAGTACTTTGAGGAGCCATCTGCTATCTGCCTGAATGGGTAATATCTCTAAATCTGTATGGAAGTATGCATTCACCATTTTTGTTTGCATATTTACCATCATTTTTACTTCCCGACAGAGTTCCACGGCATCACATTCTTGTACGTTAAATCGCATCATTCCTGCTTCAAGACGTGATAAATCAAGGATATTGTTTATCAAGGCCAGTAACTTTTCAGAATTATGCTTTATGGTAACCGAGTATTCCTGTATTTCTTCTTCGGAAAGGTTTTTCTCGGTGGACAACAATTCAGAGAAGCCTACGACGGTATTCAGTGGTATACGGATCTCGTAAGTGATATTTTTCAGAAAATACTCTTTCATTTTATCTGTTGCTTCTATCGTTTCTAATGCTTGCCGGGTTTCTTCCTCCGAACGACGTAGTTGCCGGTGAATACGAAAGGCACGTATGATGGCAAGAAGCATGAGGATCAGTATGATGGCAGAGGCTCCGACGTATATCCAGCGATATTGTTTGGTCAGTAGTTCCTTGTCTAATAACGCTTTCTGGATTTTATAGTTGGCCTGATATACTTCTTCATGGCGTTGCAGCATATCCTGATTGAGAGAATCTCCTTTTAGGGCTGCTGTTTTATAAATATTGGCTGCTTCTTCATATCGACCGGCTTCTAGCATAGCTTCTGCTTTCATCTTAAGGATACTATTTTCGTGAAAGGGTTCTGCTCCTTGGCAGGATGATAAGGCCAGATCGAAGGCTTGGAAACATTTGTCCCAGTCTTTTATAAGTTTATAATATACCCCCCATAAAGCATGGTAATCAATATAGTAGCTGAAATATATTTCTTTATCGTAATATTTCTTTGCTCTTGTCAGGTGCATTTTAAGATTATCTTTGTCTTTGGTTTTAGCATAAACCATACCGAAAGATACTTCTATTTCTAAATAGATGTTTTTCAGTACATTGATAGATTGTGTGTCCTCTTTTATCAACTTTTCCACTACCTTTTGTTGCTGCTCTAATTCGCTGAGGGCTTCTATATATTTCTGTTGCGACAGATATATTTCAGCTAGGCTTTTGTGTATCAGTAGGAGAGAATAATTGTTGGCATTCGGATTTATAGTCAAAGCTTGTTTATAGCTTGCAATCGCTTCATCATATTGCTCTGCAAAATTTTGTGCCTGCGCCAAGGCTATGAGTGAAACGAATACTCCCCTGTCATACTTGATCCGTATGGATTCTTTTTGCATTTCTTTGGCCTGCATAATGGCGTATTCCGTATCTCCCTGGGCACACCTGGCTTGTAGGATGGATAACCAGATGGTATAATAGAGTGAGTAATTTTTATATCGGTAGCTGGCTTCCTTCAGGTTCAGAAAACATCGTTCCATCTCAGACGCTTCAGCCCGGAATTCATAGTGACGGCAGTAATCAAAAAGGACGTATAACTCTTCTTCATGTATCCCTTTTTGTCTGGATAGCGCAAGAGCTGAGTCCAGGAATTCTAAAGCTATATCTTTGCCCATATATTGCTGGAATGCATTTCTCAATATCTTTGAGCGGAGTGTATCGTTTGACTCAAATTTGACGGTCTGAAAGATGCTGTCACGGAATTGCTTGTCCGTTGAGATAGATGATTCTGCTCTTATCTGGAAAAGTATTCCTATTATAAACAAAAGTATAAATATTATTTTCTTCATGCTCTGCCCTCCTGCTTTAATGGGTGTGTGAAGACGAAGCGTGAACCATCGGTATACTGCGGGTCTATCCATATTCTTCCGCCAAGACGGCTGATGATGAGCTGGCAGATAGCTAATCCGAGACCTGTTCCCTGAGATTTCTCGTTTACTCTTTCGAAACGTTCGAATATGCTGCTTTGTTTTTCTGACGGGATACCGCAACCGGTATCTGTGATGGAGAATTGAGCCATCCCTTCTTCATTCTGTTCCAATTGCAGAATGATGCTTCCTTCTTTTGTAAACTTAGTTGCGTTGACCAATATATTGATTAGTACCTGGTGTAACCGCAGTGTATCAGTTTCGATTTCCAAAGAAGGAAGTTCTGTCCTGAAGAATATTTCAGCCTGTGTTTGTTTGATACCTTCCAGTGTTTGTATGATACCTTCGCACAAGTTTACTGCATTGCACTGCTTGAGATTGAATTTCATGTTTGTTACGTCAAGGCAAGAGATGTCCACTACATCATTTACGAGATTCAGTAAGAGGCGTGAATTTAGTTGGATGATGTCATTGCATTGTTTTCGGGTTTCTTCATCAATGCCCGGAGTAGTAAGTACGTCAGAGAAACCGGATAAAGCGTTTAGAGGTGTTCGGATTTCATGACTCATATTTGATATGAACAAGCTTTTATTGCGTATTGAGTTTTCCACGGCTTTTTCTGCCTTTTGTAACTTCCGTTTTGAAAGCATTAATTTTTTTGCTTTTCTTTTTAGGTAAAGGAAGCCGAAAATCGTGATAATGATAAGGCAAGGCAATACGATAAGGGCTAATAACAACAAATGATTCTGTTGCTGGTTATTGGCCAGTTGTAATTCGTCAATAGAATATGTATTACGTAGATCTTTTACTTTGTGAGTACTGATTTCTTTGTAGTCAGCATCAATCTTTTCTCCTAATTCTTTGTATAGATTGGCCGTTCGATAACCCCATGGGAGAATCCACTGGTGCCGGCGTTATCTTCGGCACTACGGGCGGTGTTATGGAAGCTGC
>ENA-UESU01002525-UESU01002525.1-human-gut-metagenome-genome-assembly--contig:-NODE-2525-length-11653-cov-15.793020_pt1 | contig 11653 bp, 10 predicted proteins | sample MGYA00243007_ERZ508008 | MGnify/ENA primary metagenome ERZ508008 (study PRJEB26167, sample SAMN06115399) | human gut metagenome | host: Homo sapiens | place: China:Henan | collected 2016-06-23...
GGTAACCGTGCCTATGAAAAAGCATTGGTGGAGTTGGACGCATTTGCATCGGACAGAGGGTTTAAAGTGATTGCCGGTGCTACGTTTGTAGGCGAGCATTCGTACAGTACGCAGCAAAATCCCATAGCTGCAGGGCGGCCGGATGCAGATGACTTGCAGTTTGCAGAAACTTTCGGCGCTAAGATACGGACTAAAATCGAAGCGGCAGCCGACATGGATAAGCTCTATGCTGTTGACGTCAACCGTATTCAACGTCCCCGTCAGGCGTTTTTTCCATTATTCCGTTTCTTGCGGAAGGTGGTGAAACTACGCAAAAGCGGAGTTCCTATGCCGCGCATTCCGGCTGTCGACACAGAACTTTGCAACCATTGCGGATACTGCGTGAAGCATTGTCCGGCAGGCGCCATCGCGAAGGGCGATGAATGTAGTACCGATGTGGAAAAGTGTATTCGCTGCTGTGCTTGTGTAAAAGGGTGTCCGCAAAAGGCCCGTGCTTTTGATACACCGTTTGCCGCCTTGCTTGCCGATTGCTTTAAGAAGCAGAAGGAAAATAGGATTATCTTGTAAGTAGATTCTGGCATATCTGCCTTCGGGCATAAATTGAGTTCAAAGAGTATTTTCAGCTTCTTTTGAAGCTCTATTCGGTTTGTTTTTATAAGAAGCATAACGGGGTATGTGACGAATAAAAATAGAAAAATATCTTCAAACAAGGAGTGCTGAAGAAGATTTAAGCAGGTTCTTAAGGAGAAGGATTCTTGTCGGAGAGGAGAGATGTTCTCTTCAGGTAAGAAGCCGGTAAATGTAGGAGAAGAACTTTATCTCCGGCCTGAAGATGGGTGTCTTTTGGCTGGAGAGATCCGTTTTTAGGTTAAAGTTCTGTATCTCTAACCTAAAGATGAAATGGATAATGGGGTACTCTTCGGATGCAGAGTTATACCGCTTGGGGCTCAGGGTGTGACAGGACTGTCCCCGGCGGGAAGAAGCCGGACTGTGAGTACCCGTTTTGTAGAAGCACCGATGCGGAAACGGTTGTCCGTTCTTTCACCTATCAGCCAGATAATCTCTTCGCCGCAACATAATACCCATTGCTGCTCTTTGCGTAAAAGGGAGAACTTCCGGTCGGTCATATAGTCGCTTACTTTTTTCCGGCCTTTCATGCCGAATGGAATAAAAGAGTCCCCTTGTCGCCAGGGGCGCAGAAGGAGAGGATGTGTCAGTTTGTCCGCATCAAAGCAGGCAGTGTTCTTGTCGCGGGGAATGACAAAGTCTGGGGTAAAGACATGTTCTTCCATTGCCAGTGCGGGTTGTATGGGGTGTCGGTGTGCTTCAATCAGCAGATATTCGCGGTCTTTCACGATGCACCAATGTTCCGAAGTGAAGATTTTTCCCGGCTGTCCTTCCAGCGAACGGTATATGTCTCTGATTTGGGCAGTGTTAAAGCCGAGCGGGTGTAGGATTTCAAACAGTAATGTTGCGGGGGCCGGTTCCTGCATCAGTCTCTCGATGCAGATGCCCTCTGCTGTCCGCACCCGTTTTATGCCTTCGTCTATCCCTTGTTTATATATGGCGGATGCGCCATCCAGATGCTCGGCGGTGTTGAGAATGCTTTCTTTGACGGATGGGTTGATTTCCTGCATCATGGGCAACAGGTTCAAGCGTATTTTGTTACGAGTGTATTCATCCTGCAGATTGGTGCTGTCCGTTACGTAATCCTGCCCTATGCGGTTCAGATAACTGATGATTTCTTTGCGTTCCAGGCAAAGCAACGGACGTACGATGTGCCCGTTTTTGGGGCGTATTCCCCGTAACCCGTTGATGCCCGTACCACGTATCAGGTTCAGCAGGAGGGTTTCCACGCTGTCGTCCTGGTGATGGGCCACGGCAATGGCGTCGGCATTGATTTTCTGCCGTATTTCCTCAAACCATCCGTAACGTAGTTCGCGTGCGGCCATTTCAATGGAGATGTGCCGTTCTTCGGCAGTGAGCGCGGTGTCGAAGTGGACGGTGTGTAGCGGTACTTGTTGTTTTACGCACAGTTGGCGGACAAATGCCTCATCTCTGTCGGATTCTGCACCTCGCAGGTGAAAATTACAGTGCGCAGCTTCGCAGTCGTAGCCCGACGCTTGCAACAGTCGTAATAAAGCGACGGAATCCGCACCGCCGCTTAGGGCGACAAGTACCTTGTCTGTCGGTTGCAAAAGCTGTTTCCGGTTGATATATTGTGCTACTTTTTCCTTTTCCATAGCGGCAAATATACATGTTTCTTCCCGGATTTTGTTACTTCCGTGCCGAAAGGTTGCTTTGGCAGACCGTTGTCAGCTTGCTTACAATGCAGAATCGGCTCTCTTTGATACCTCTTATTTAAAAACATTCTAAATTATTTGCGCTATACGGACTTATCCTTTATCTTTGCGGCAAAAATAAAAAAGGCAGAAGACTATGCGTTTGTCCGAATTGAAAACCGGTGAGAAGGGAGTAATCGTTAAAGTGCTGGGACACGGAGGTTTCCGTAAGCGAATCGTGGAAATGGGATTTATCAAAGGGAAAACCGTTGAGGTGTTGCTGAACGCCCCTCTGAAAGACCCCATCAAGTATAAGGTGATGGGATATGAAATCTCTTTACGGCGTCAGGAAGCTGAGATGATTGAGATTGTCGGTGAAAAGGAAATGTGTCGGGAGTCCGTGCAGCTCGACTATCACGAGGGATGGAGCGAAGATATGCGTTTGGACGAAGAGGAACTGAAACGTATCGCTTTAGGAAAACGCCGCACCATCAATGTTGCTTTGGTGGGTAATCCCAATTGCGGCAAGACATCCCTTTTCAACATCGCCTCGGGTTCGCACGAGCATGTGGGTAATTACAGCGGTGTCACCGTAGATGCTAAAGAGGGGTATTTTGACTTTCAGGGGTATCATTTCCGCATCGTCGACTTGCCTGGCACTTATTCGCTTTCTGCCTATTCTCCCGAAGAGATTTATGTGCGCCATCACATCATCAACGAAACTCCGGATATCATTATTAATGTGGTGGACTCTTCCAATCTGGAACGGAACCTGTATCTCACCACCCAGTTGATTGACATGAACGTGCGCATGGTTATCGCGCTTAACATGTACGACGAACTGGAAGCAAGCGGGAACACGTTGGATTACGTAAAACTCGGTCAGTTGTTTGGCGTGCCGATGCTGCCTACCATCAGTCGCACCGGAAAAGGCATAGAACAGCTTTTCCATATTATCATCGGCATTTACGAGGGTGGTGATTTTCTGGATAAAAAAGGTAAGATACGTGCCGAAATCCTGAATGATTTGCGCAACTGGCACAAGGAGTATGTACCCGACCATGACTTCGGCACTCATAAGGAGGAGAAGGAGCATCCGGCAGGCTTTTACCGCCACATCCATATTAATCACGGGCCGGAATTGGAGCGGAGCATTGAAGAGGTGAAACGCATAATCAGTGTCAACGAGAATATACGGTATAAATACTCCACGCGCTTTCTTGCTATTAAGTTGCTGGAGAATGACGAGGATTTGGAGAAGACCGTACAGGAGTTTCCCAATGGGAAGGATATTATTGAAGTCCGTAACCGCGAAGTGCAACGCCTGCGCAATGCAATAAACGAAGATAGCGAGCAGGCCATAACAGATGCCAAATACGGTTTTATCGCCGGCGCGCTTCGCGAAACCTATGTGGACAAGCAAGAGGATACGACACGTACAACGCGTGTGATAGATTCCATTGTGACGCATCGCGTATGGGGGTATCCCATCTTTTTTCTGTTCCTGTATCTGATGTTTGAAGGAACATTCATCTTGGGAGATTATCCCATGCAGGGCATTGAATGGCTGGTAGGTGCGTTGGGTAGTCTGGTGCGTGACAATATGTCTGAAGGGCCGCTGAAGGATTTGTTGGTGGACGGCATTATCGGCGGTGTAGGCGGGGTGATTGTCTTTTTGCCCAATATCTTGATTCTATATTTCTTCATATCTTTGATGGAGGATTCCGGATATATGGCGCGTGCCGCCTTTATCATGGATAAGATAATGCATAAGATGGGACTGCACGGCAAGTCTTTTATCCCTCTGATTATGGGATTCGGTTGCAATGTACCGGCTATTATGGCCTCGCGTACTATTGAAAACCGGAAGAGCCGACTGGTGACCATGCTTATCAATCCGCTGATGTCGTGCAGTGCACGTTTGCCTATTTATTTGCTGTTGGTGGGGGCGTTTTTCCCGAACAATGCCAGTTTGGTATTGCTGATAATCTATGCTATCGGCATTTTACTGGCTGTGGTTATGGCACGGCTTTTCTGTCGCTTTCTGGTAAAGGGAGATGACACGCCGTTTGTTATGGAACTTCCCCCTTACCGCATACCGACGTCGAAGTCCATTTTTCGCCATACTTGGGAGAAAGGCGCGCAATATCTGCGCAAAATGGGAGGTATCATCATGGTGGCTTCCATTGTGATATGGGCGTTGGGGTATTATCCGGACCACGATGCATATCAGGATGTGGCCGAGCAGCAGGAAAACTCGTATATCGGCAGAATAGGCAAGGCTGTTGAACCGGTGATAGAGCCGTTAGGCTTTGATTGGAAACTGGGTGTCGGTATCCTTTCCGGTGTAGGGGCCAAGGAACTGGTGGTAAGTACGCTGGGAGTTCTGTATGCAGATGATGCCGAAGCCGATGCGGTGAGCTTGGGCGAACGGATTCCGATTACTCCGTTGGTGGCTTTTGGCTATATGGTGTTTGTATTGATATATTTCCCGTGCATCGCCACCTTAGCGGCCATTAAAGGAGAATCGGGCAGTTGGAAATGGGCTTTGTTTGCAGCGGTGTACACTACTGTCCTTGCATGGGTGGTGTCCTTTGCAATTTATCAGATAGGGGGGCTGTTTGGATGAGTAATTGGCAAAATTGGGCGGTAGCTCTCATTTTATTGTTGTGTATCGTCCGTATCGGACAGCGTGTTTATGCTTTTTTCATGAAAGTAAAAGAAAAACGTAATCCTTGCGAGAATTGTGCAACAGGCTGTGAATTAAAGCAATTGTACGAAAAGAAACGTTTGGAATGCAGTGACGGTAAAAAAGAAATAAAGAAAAAATGCTGTTGATAGTTGGTAGTTTCAAAAAAATGACTACCTTTGCAACCGCAAACGAGAAAGATTGGTTCCTTGGATGAGTGGCTTAGTCAGCGGTCTGCAAAACCGTGTACGGCGGTTCGAATCCGCCAGGAACCTCAATAATCCCTCTCAGATTATTTCTGAGAGGGATTTTCTTTTGGGCACGCTCGGAACGAGCATTGTCTAACGGGTGGAAGCGGAGCAACGTAAAAATCTAGAACATCGGTAACTGATAAATGAATCCCACCGATACTCTATTTGTGGAATAGTTCTCTTGTCCGAGTGCTTTGGCACGGGCGGTGAAGTCATAGGAGCGTCCTACGTATGTAAGGAAGAAATGCAAGTTGGTATCCATAGGATAGAACTCCACACCGGCAAAATAACCCCATGCGGTGCGGTATTTGCCTTTTTCCAAATCTCCCTGCTGTTTGGTGAGAGATGCTGTTTCATACATTCCTTTTACGAAAGCGTTCCATTTAGGCAGGAAACGGTAATTCAACTTGGTTACCATTGAAAAATATCCGGCATCGAAAGCATTGTGTCCTTCCATACTGCCCGTTATCCCTGTCATGATACCCTTGCGGTCGATACCTTCTTTGGAGTACATGAAGTCGAGGAACATGTTGAACTTATTCAAGTTCAATTCATTACCAAATGCAAAATAATAAAGATTCTTGTCCTTTGCTTCATTCATGATAGAGGCGGACCAGCGTGTCTTGAATATGTCATTGAAATTACCGTTCCAGTTCAGGGTGTATACGAGCGGCAGCTTGCCCGATTCTATGGCAGGCTGTTCGCCGTCTTCGGTTTCAACTCCATACGTCTTGTTGAAAGAGCCGTTGCGGCTGTCCAGTATTTGCAGGTTCAACTGTTGGTGGGCATTGATGTCATATCCGATGTTCAAACCGGTCATGAAGTTACTCATGTTCTCAATCATATCGCTGTATTCATATATCTCGATAGGATTCAGGTCGAACTCGATACCGCCGTATGCGGTGCATTGCTTACCGGCAAAAATAGAAAATCCTTTTCCCAGTTTCACACCTATCCCTACAATGTCAATGGAAGTAGGAAGGTTGTCTATGTTGCCGCTACTGTCGTTCGAGCGGTTCAGCCGTTGCCTGTATCGGTACGAAAGCCAGTTGTTGATATTTCCTTTGGCTTCAATGCGGAGTTGTCTCATTTTGAAAGCTCCCTCTTCGAAGCCGTCGCGGAAGTTTGCATCGAAGCTGCCCTGCATATTGAGGAATAAGTTGAACTTATCTTGCTTTTTCTTTACATTGGTGAGTTCTTCAAACAGGGTCTTGTTTTCGAGGAACTTCTCGTTCTTCTCCGTGCTTTGGGCGTACATGATTTGTGTACAGCCCGCAGTCAGAAGTATAAATGTGAGTTTCTTTATCATTTCTATCTGTTTTTAATATTCGTTGAAATATTCCTGAATCTGTTTCCAGTCGGTGGTTTTGGTCAGTGCAAGCATCAGCAGGACACGTGCTTTCTGGGGATTCAGTTCCTGTGATGCGACAAACTGATACTGTGCGTCGTCTACTTCTGCATCGAGCGAAGTGGGACCCGTCGGCACTCTTGACGAACGGACTACGAGAATACCTTTCTTGCGGGCTTCCGTTAATACGGGGAATATATTCTTGTGAATGTTTCCATTGCCTACTCCTGCATGGATGATACCCTTATAGCCATTGCTCAGCATCGGAGTCACCATGTCAGCCTCGATGTTTGAATAGCTGTAGACAATTCCCACTTTGGGGAGTGAGTTCAGATTGGTAACATCAAATACCGAGTGGGTGGTGTGTTTCTTTACAGACGACATATTATACGTGACCTTGCCGTTCAGTACATAACCGAGTGCACCCGCGTTGGGAGCTTGGAAGGTCTGCACGTCAACAGTGTTCATCTTCAATACGCTTGCAGCACCAAGCACGCTTCCGTTCATTGCCACTAAAACGCCTTTCCCTTTGGACTCTTTTGCTCCGGCTACAACGACGGCATTGTATAAGTTAAGAGGTCCGTCGGCGCTGATAGCGGTAGAGGGGCGCATTGCTCCGACCAGGACTACCGGTTTGTCGCTCTTGACCGTCAGGTTGAGGAAATAGGCCGTTTCTTCCATCGTATCGGTTCCGTGGGTAATTACGATGCCGTCGATGTCAGAGCGTTTCAGAAGCTGGTTGATTTTCTTTGCAAGAGTCAGCCATACATCATCGTTCATGTCTTGTGAACCTATCTTGACAATTTGTTCGCCGGTTACGTTAGCTATGTTTTTAAGTTCGGGTACGGCATCGAGCAGCGTACCGATGGCTACTTGTCCGGCAGTATAGTTGGTGGCGGTTGCAGATGTTCCGGTTCCGGCAATGGTTCCGCCGGTGGCAAGGATATGGATGTTAGGCTTCTGCTGAGCGAAAGCCATTGTGACGGAAAGCAGTAGCATAACGGCTACCATGCTGAGTTTTTCTAATCTTTTCATAACTTAATTTGTTTGAATTAAAAAATAGGTTAAAGGTAAATATGCTTAGAAAAATTGTATGAATAATAATCCCAAGGCTATGGCAACTGCCGTAGAGACGATACCCGGCATCATAAAAGAGTGGTTGAGTATATATTTACCGATTCGGGTGGTTCCTGTACGGTCAAAGTTGATGGCTGCAACTACGGTAGGGTAGTTCGGGATGAAGAAATACCCGTTTACGGCAGGAAACATGGCTATCAGCATATATGGCGATATGCCCAAAGCAATGCCCAGCGGTACTAAAGCACGTACTGTGGCTGCCTGACTGTACAGCAGGATAGACATGACGAACAAAGCGATGCCGAACAGCCAGGGCATCTGGCGTACGATACCTTCGATAGAGGCGGTGAGTTGCGCCATATTTCCATTCAGGAACGTATCGCCCATCCAGGCAATGCCGAAGATGGCGATTACAGCCTGCATTCCAGCCGGGAAGACAGAGCCTTGTGTTGCTTTTATTCCGTCTGTCTTAGTTACCAGCAAAATGAGGGCGGCAGCCGAAAGCATGATGATTTCGATAATGGCGGACATCCCTAAGGAAACTGTTTTTCCGTCAATCAGGAAAGAAGGACGCATCCCTTCGAATGAGCCGAAAAGAACGATGAATGCCGTGGCAAGGATAAATATGAGTACCGAAATCATAGCATGGCGTTTGTTTGTTACATCGTCGATTTTCACTTTCTTACCGTCGAAGTAGCCTTCTGCCATACGTTTTTGATATTCCGGGTCGTCAATCAGTTCTTTTCCCACGCGCATGGAGCACAATGCGCCTACCAGTACGCCGAGAATTGTTGCCGGAATCGTTATTTTAAGTATGTCGAATAAAGTGATGTCGAATCCGGCAAGCAGACCGAGCAGTGCAACCTTAGCCGCCGAAAAAGGACTTACCGTGGCAGGAGATGTAATCATTGGTGCAGACTCCCATACCTGTACTTACGGAGCACTTGGAGCATTCTCTACCGGTGTCGGAAGTACGGATATGGCGGCAGGAATGGCAACCGGAAAGGCATGGTTTAAAGTTCCGTCTGCAATGAAGTTTAATCTGACTGGAAAACCGGCTAAGTGGATCAGTGGAAAAGACATTATTTTACATATTATCGGAATGATCGGTGTGGATGGTGCACTTTACAAATCGATGGAATTTGTGGGTGATGGAATTCAGTATCTGACGATGGATGATCGTTTTACAATTGCAAATATGGCGATCGAAGCAGGTGGAAAGAACGGTATTTTCCCTGTGGATGACCTTGCAAAACAGTACATGGAAGAACATTCCAAACGTCCTTACGTTGTTTATGAAGCAGATGAGGATGCGGAATATGATGCGGAATATACGATTGATTTAAGCACCTTAAAACCAACCGTTTCATTTCCGCATTTACCTGAAAATACAAGAACGATCGATGAAGTCGGAGATGTGAAAATTGATCAGGTTGTGATCGGTTCCTGTACCAATGGCCGTATGGATGATCTTAGGATTGCAGCTTCCGTGTTAAAAGGCAAGAAAGTGAAAAAAGGACTTCGCGTAATCGTGATTCCGGCAACACAAAAGATTTATCTGCAGGCAATGGAAGAGGGACTGTTAAGAACCTTTATCGAGGCAGGAGCGGTTGTCAGCACACCAACCTGTGGACCTTGTCTTGGAGGATATATGGGAATCCTTGCGGCAGGCGAACGGTGTGTGTCCACAACAAACCGGAACTTTGTAGGTCGTATGGGACATGTAGATTCAGAAGTTTATCTTGCGAGCCCGGCAGTTGCAGCGGCAAGTGCAGTCACAGGTAAGATTTCCAGTCCAGAAGAGGTTATGTAAAACAAGGGAGGCTAAATCCTCTGCTCACCAGAGGGTTCGCATTTTGCTTCGCAAAACAAGGAGGATTATATGAAAGCAGCATGTGGTCATGTATTTAAATATGGAGACAATGTCGATACAGATGTTATTATTCCGGCAAGATACTTAAATTCTTCAGATCCGAAAGAACTTGCAACACACTGTATGGAAGACATTGACAAGGACTTTGTGAAAAATGTAAAAGAGGGAGACATTATTGTAGCCAATAAGAATTTTGGCTGTGGATCTTCCAGAGAACATGCGCCGATTTCAATTAAAGCGGCAGGCGTAAGCTGTGTCATTGCAGAGACATTTGCGAGAATTTTTTACCGGAATGCGATCAACATCGGATTGCCGATCATCGAGTGCCCGGATGCGGCAAAAGAGATTGAAGCAGGCGATGAGGTGGAAGTGAACTTTGATACAGGTGTCATCACCGACAAGACAAAAGGAACTTCTTATCAGGGGCAGGCATTCCCGCCATTCATGCAGAAGATTATCGACTGCGAAGGTCTGGTCAACTATATCAATCAGAAATAATTTCAAAATACAATCAGAAGCAGGAGGACTGTTGCATAAACGATCAGGTTTGTGTGACGGTCTTTTTGTATGTTGCGAGGTGGCTGTAAAGATATTTCAGGCATTGCGGTTAAGCGAATGTTTTCAGATAATCGATATATTTTTTTGAGATTTTTACGTGGGTGTAGAGTTCGGCATATTCTCTTGGATTCAGCGTGTCTACATAGTTCTCCGGGAACTGCTTGGTCACACCGAATGTTTTTGCAAGATCGGCAGCTTTATTATAAGCAACGGCAGCACTGGCTTCGCTGGCATAGCTTCCGATTTTGTAATTGCCGTTAATATGGATAAAAACTTTATAATGCGTAGCACCGTTTTTCTCATAGCTGAAAACACCATGATAACGGTTGATGTTCAGAATGTTGGAATAACGGAAATCATGCGTATCACCGTTAAAAAACAGATAGTCTCTGCCGGTAACTGCATAGGGTTTGATCCCGTAGCGGGACAAAATGGAGTACTGCATGCCATAATCGCTTACAAATAAATGTCCCTGGCGTTTCTGGATGCGATGACCGGCATAATAAAACAGATCATCAATGTCAAATTTCAGTTCCATATCATCGGAAAGAAAATAACTGAAGTAGCCTTTGCGCAGATAAATAGGGTTATGAAAATACAGATGATTATCCCGGAAGTTTAAAAGACATACTGCTTTGTCAAAGGACAGATGGCGAATCTGACTGTGGATGTTAAAAAGTGTGACTGCTTCATTTTCCAAAAGGTTACAGGCTTCTAAATAGGCAGAGTGTGCATCTTCTTCCGATGAAAAACTGCCGAGACTGATGTGTTTTGTCTGGTATGTAATGTTCGCGCGATAATAGACGGTTCCGTCCTTTTTTTGGGCAGAATAAACTCCAGTTTGCATGTTATAGTTTTCCTTCCATAAAATGATTACTTTACACTTATGAGATGATATATGCTATTTTAACATGACAGAACAGGAAGAACAAGAAAATTATGGTGACTGTTCGCTCAGCAGAAAAACACTTGCTGTTTTGCTGTGTAAGAAAGTGATTCAGGAGTGAGCAGACTCCTTTTGCAAAACAAAAACTTTAAATGAGTCTGCGAATCGTTACTGGAACGAGATACGAGTGAACAGTAACATTTTTTACAGTATTCCAGCCCTAATTATGTCTAAAAGGTTGACCTTTCAGAACAAATGAACTAGGATGAAAGAAAATACAGGACACAAACAAGGAGGATTGTATGATAGATAAGATTATCGGTTTCATTGGAGCTGGAAATATGGGAAGTGCCATGATCGGCGGTATTGTACACTCAGAGTTAGTGACAACCAGTCAGATCATTGCAAGTGCCCATTCCGCAGCTACCTTAGAAAAACTGCAGAGTGCATATTCCATTGAGACAACCCTGTCCAATGAAACGGTTGCAGAACGCAGTGATATTTTATTTCTTGCTGTAAAACCAAATAAATTTGATGAAGTAATCCCACAGATTTCCTCTCATGTAAAATCAGGATGTGTGATCGTATCCATTGCCGCCGGAAAAACAATTGCCGCCCTCGATGTACTCCTCGCACTCAAGCTCGGCATTCAGCCCGGAAACCGCTGAGAAATTCCCGGTCAGCTCAAT
>ENA-UESU01002538-UESU01002538.1-human-gut-metagenome-genome-assembly--contig:-NODE-2538-length-11614-cov-5.012308_pt1 | contig 11614 bp, 7 predicted proteins | sample MGYA00243007_ERZ508008 | MGnify/ENA primary metagenome ERZ508008 (study PRJEB26167, sample SAMN06115399) | human gut metagenome | host: Homo sapiens | place: China:Henan | collected 2016-06-23 | study...
CTCACAACCCGCAAGGGGCACGCCGCATCCGTAAGGCGGCAAAGCCGCCAACGGCTGCGCAGTGAGCGCCGCTACAGGCCCCGTCGGGGCCATTACCATTTTAACGGCAGCCCTGTGCGGATCGGCAGTACCCAACAGGGCGTCGAGGACACCGCCCCTACAAAAGGCCGTACGCGCCCGATAAATGTTCGATTTTTATTATAGCATAAACCCTGAGTAAAATGCTACAATCCGGCGGGAAATTTCGCCGAAAAATGTCGGGCCGATTCGGCAATTTCACCAGAGCCGGGCCTGCGCCGCGTGGGGAGGCAAAGTGGAGCGCATGCCCCGTTGGTAGACATAATCCCGCGCCCTGTTTGCAGACCCGTGCACATTTCCTTGAGTTATCCCCAGTTTGCACAGGTTTATACACAGGGATTTTGGGCTGTGCAGGCCGTCTCCCCGCCCGAAATCCGGGGACTTTGCCCACAAAGCGGCAAAAATTTTGGCGTTTTCCACAGCCTGTGCAGGAAGCCGTGCCCCGGCCTGTTCAAAAATGCCGTTATGGGGTTCCGACAAAAAAGAAGACGGCCCGCCGCAGGAATTTGTTTGCTTTCCGGAGGAAAACATATGGACGAATGCGGAAAGATTTGATATAATGGAGCCGTATTCCTATGTGAAAGGAGCCGTATGCCATGATTGGAATGTCCGCAGTGATCTTTATTCCGGACGATACGGCAAAAACCGGATATCCGCAGCCCCTGATGCTGCAGAGCGTCATGGGCGCGCCGCTGCTCGCGTGGCTGGCGAACGCTCTGTTCGACAGCGGTGTCGGGCGCTTCTTTTTGGTCTGTCACGACCGCTATGTCGAGGCGGCCCGCGCGTGCCTGCCCGCCGAGGCGGAGGTCATGACCACGATGGACAGCGATCCCGCGGACCTGCTGCATGTATTCCTTTCCACCGCAGAGGACGCGGAGCACACCATCACCGTCGTCACCGGCCCGGCCGTCTATCTGCCGCAGCTCGCCCCGCAGGCCGCAGGGCGCTTCCCGCGCGTCTACGGCGTCTCCCGTGAGGAGCTGATGCAGGCGCTCGACGAGCATTTCTCCTTTGCCCGCTTCCTGCTGGACAACGGCTCCCCCATGAACGAGGAGCAGGCCATGTATTCCGTCGCCTCCCCGGCCGAGCTGCCGGAGATCGCGGGCCTGCTGCAGCGCAACCGCCTGCTGGCCCTCGCCCGCACGGGCGTGGAGATCTATGACGCGTCCAGCTGCTATGTCGAGCCGTCCGTGCGCGTCGCTCCCGGCGCGCGCCTGCTGCCCGGCACGATGCTGCGCGGCAAAACCGTCATCGGCGAGGAGGCCGTCATCGGCCCGTGGAGCGTCATCGACGATTCCGTCATCGGCGCGCGCGCCGTGGTGAACGCCTCGCAGGTGCGCGAGTCCCGCGTGGGGCAGGATGCCGTCGTCGGCCCCTATGCCAGCGTGCGCGGCGGCTGTGAGCTTGGCCGCAGCGTCCGGGCAGGCAGCTTTGTCGAGCTGAAGAACGCCCGTCTGGGCGAAAATACCCAGGTGCCCCATCTGGCCTACCTCGGCGACACCGAGGCCGGTGCCAACTGCAACTTCGGCTGCGGCGTGACCACCGCGAACTTCGACCGCGTGCAGAAGCACGAGACCGTCGTGGGCGAGGGCGCCTTCATCGGCTGCAACACCGCCCTCATCGCCCCGCTGCAGGTCGGCAGCGGCGCTTACATCGGTGCAGGCTCCACCATCACGGAGGACGTCCCCGCGCAGGCGCTCGGCATTGCCCGCGCCCGCCAGTCCAACAAGAAGGAATGGGCCGCAAAGCACAAGAAATAATCCATCGCGCTCGCAAAATATTGAGCGCCGTGCGGATGCGGCGCTCGGAAAATAGAGAGGTAACGAAATGATTGCTCACGGAAAAGAGATCAAGGTCTTCACTGCGAATGCCAACGTGCCCTTCGCAAAAGGAATCTGTGCCGAGCTGGGGCTGGACCTCGGCGACAGCACCGTGACCGCCTTTGCAGACGGTGAGGTCTCCGTCTCCATCAACGAATCCGTCCGCGGCTGCGACGTGTTCGTGGTGCAGTCCACCTGCAAGCCCGTCAACAACAACCTGATGGAGCTGCTCATCATGATCGACGCCTTCCGCCGCGCCTCTGCAGGCCGCATCACCGCGGTCATTCCGTACTTCGGCTATGCCCGTCAGGACCGCAAGGCCAAGGGCCGTGACCCCATCTCCGCCAAGCTGGTGGCGAACCTCATCACCCGCGCGGGCGCTGACCGCGTGCTGACGATGGATCTCCACGCCGCGCAGATCCAGGGCTTCTTCGATATCCCTGTGGACAACATGCTCGGCAACCCGCTGTTCACCCGCTACTATATGTCCAAGTTCGACGAGAAGCTCTTCAATCATGACGAGTTCTGCGTCGTTTCGCCGGACGTCGGCTCCGTCGCCCGCTCCCGCACGTTCGCGGCCAAGGTCCACATGGGCCTTGCCATCGTGGACAAGCGCCGCCAGCGCGCCAACATGTGCGAGGTCATGAACATCATCGGCGACGTCGAGGGCAAGACCTGCATCCTGTTTGACGACATCGTCGACACGGCCGGTTCCCTGTGCAACGCCGCCGAGGCCATCAAGACCATCGGCAAGGCCAAGGCCGTCTATGCCTGCGCCAGCCACGGCGTGCTCTCCGGCAACGCCACGCAGCGCATCGAGGACAGCTGCATCGAGGAGCTCATGGTGCTCAATACCATCCCGCTGCCCGCAGACTACACCGGCAAAAAGATCCGCCAGCTCGATGCCTCGCCGATCTTCGCCAAGGCCATCACCCGCATTTATAACGAGACGTCGATCTCGAGCCTGTTCTGATGCTGTTTTCCAAAGCGCCCGCCTGCGGCTGGCTCGTCGTGGGTCTGGGCAATCCCGGCCTGAACTATGCCCGCACGCGGCACAACGTCGGCTTCCGCGCCGTCGATGCGCTGGCGGAAAAGCTCGGCGTGAAGATCGACCGCGCCCGCTTCCGCGGCCTGACCGCGCAGGCATCCGCGGGCGGCGAAAAGCTGCTGCTGCTCAAGCCGCAGACGTTCATGAACGACTCCGGCCTGTCCGTGATGGACGCGGCGCGGTTCTACAAGCTGCCGCCCGAGCGCGTGCTCGTTCTGTTTGACGATATTTCCCTTCCGGTCGGCCGTCTGCGCATCCGCGCGGACGGCTCCGCCGGGGGCCACAACGGCATCAAGTCCATCATCGGCGGGCTGAACAGCCAGAGCTTCCCCCGCGTGAAGATCGGCGTCGGCGCGAAGCCGCATCCCGATTACGATCTGGCGGACTGGGTTCTGTCGAATTTCACCGGCCCGGAGGATAAGCTCATCACCGAGGCGGCCGCCCGGGCCGCCGACGCCGCGCTGGAGATCATCGCCCGCGGCGTCCCCGCCGCCGCGAATGATTATAACGGCGCAGGCCCGCAGTAAACGATCGTAGGGGCGGGGACAGCCAGACCCGGCACTGCGCTGGCAACTCGTACAGGGTAACGTCATCATGGTGAACGCCCCCGAATTGTCATTGCGAGGGCGCTTTGCGCCCGTGGCAATCTCGCAGTACCATGTTGGATAACAAGTGGGCCTCGGCAAAAAACGTAACCGGTTGCAAGAGATTCCCACGTCGCTTCGCTCCTCGGAATGACAAGCTTGAAGGTCTTGTGCCACGGAATTCACACTTCAAAACCTGCAACTGCTAAAGGCGCTCAGTGAGCGCCGCTACAGACGCAATCGGTGCACAGCGTTTTCACGGCAGCCGGTACGAACTGTGAGTGCCTCCCCGAGATTGCCACGTCGGCCGTTGGCCTCCTCGCAATGACAAATCGGGGGCCCCTACCGTTTTTACGATAGCCGGTTCGAATCGGCGGTTTACCGCCGGGCCTGGCTGTCCCCTCCCCTACAAAACAAATCATATCCGAAATTCTGACGGAAAGTGGGAAAATTCCTGCTTTCCGCATTTTGACATGCTCGAAATTCCTTTTTCCGGAGGTGTATCATGGAACTGATCCTCGATCTTCTGCGGCGGCTGCCCGATTATCCCCGCCTGCGGACCGCGCTGGAGAGCGCGCAGGCTGTCGGCGTATCCGGCGCGGCGCAGATCAACCGTTCCCATCTCATCGCGGCCCTCTGCCGCGACACGGCCCGGCCCGCCGTGGTCGTCTGCCAGGATGAAATGGCCGCACGGCGCACGCAGAGTGAGCTTGCCGCCTTCCTCGGCGCGGAGGCCCCTATCCTGCCGACGCGCGACCTGATGTTTTATGACGCCTCCGCCATCTCGCGCGGCTGGGAGCAGCAGCGCCTGCGCTGCCTTTACGATCTGGCGCGCGGCAAAACGCCCCTGCTCCTGACGACGCTCGAGGCGTTTTCCCTGCGGACGATGCCGAAGGCGCAGCTGTTCTCCGCCGCGATGCGCCTGCTGCCCGGCGCGCAGCTCGAACTGGACGAGCTGATCTCCCGCCTGCTGCACGCGGGCTATTCCCGCTGCTCCCTCGTGGAGGGCGCGGGCCAGTTCAGCGTGCGCGGCGGCATTGTGGACATCTTCTCCCCGGCGGAGGAGCGCCCGGTGCGTCTGGAATTCTTCGGCGACGAGATCGACACCATGGGCTATTTTGACCCCGTCACGCAGCGGCGCGTCGAAAATGCCGATGAGCTCGTCATCCTGCCCGTGGCCGAAACACTGCCTGCCCTGCACCCCGGCGGCATCGAGGGGCTGGCGCAGGAGCTGGACGGCCTGCTGGCCCGCCAGCGCCGCCGCAAAACGCCGAACGAGGCTCTGATGCGCACGCTGCAGGCAGACGCCGACGCGCTGCGGAACGGACTGACCTTCTCGGCGGCCGACCGCTATCAGGCCCTCATCTATCCGGAGTTCGCCTGCGCCGCGGACTACCTGCCCGCCGAGGCGCTGGTGTTCTTCTGCGACCACGGGAATCTGCGCCGCAGCGCGCAGCGCGCGCAGGAGGAGCTGGGCATGATGCTCGACAGCCTGCTGCAGTCCGGCCTGCTGTGCGGCGAGCTGTGCGATTTTTCCGCAGACTGGGAGCAGCTGTGCGGCCGCGTGGCCGGGCACGGCGCGGCGTTCTTCGACTCGTTCCTCGCCGCGAGCTACCCGCAGAGCCTGCAGCCGTCGCTGCTCGTGAATGTCACGGCCAAGCAGCTGCCGTCCTACGGCGGCAATCTGGACGCGGCGGCCTCGGACCTCGCGTTCTACCAGAAAAACGACTATGCCTCCCTTGTGCTGTGCGGCAACCGCCGCCGCGGCGAGATCCTCGCCCAGCAGCTGCGGGAGAAGCATCTTTCCGCCTTCCTCGCCTTTCCGCTGACAAAGCTCCCCGCACCGGGGCAGATTTTACTGACGGACGGCGCGCTTCCGTTCGGCATGGAATACCCCGACCTGCGCTTCGCCATTCTGACGGAAGGCCAGCTGTTGGCGCAGGCCGCTCAGAAACCGCGCAAAAAGCATCAAAAAGCGACCAACCGGCAGAAACTCAGCTCGTTTACGGACCTTTCGCCTGGCGACCTCATCGTGCATGAGTACCACGGCATCGGCCGCTATGTCGGCATGGAGCAGATCCGCGTCGACGGCATCATCAAGGACTATGTCAAGATCGCCTATCAGGGCACGGACACGCTGTATGTCCCGGCGACGCAGCTTGATCTCATCTCCAAATACATTGGCGGCGGCGAGGACACGGTCGTCAAGCTCAACAAGCTCAGCGGTGACCAGTGGCAGAAGACAAAGGCCCGCGCGAAATCCGCGGCCAAGGACCTTGCCGCCGGGCTCATCCAGCTCTATGCCGAGCGCAAGCGCCGCATGGGCTACGCCTTCGCGGCCGACACGCCGTGGCAGGCGGAGTTCGAGGACAACTTCCCCTACGCCGAGACGGACGATCAGCTGCGCTGCATCGAGGAGATCAAGGCGGACATGGAGTCGCCGCAGCCCATGGACCGTCTGCTGTGCGGCGACGTCGGCTTCGGCAAGACCGAGGTCGCGCTGCGCGCGGCCATGAAGGCCGTGCTCGACGGAAAGCAGGTCGCCATCCTCGTGCCGACGACCGTGCTGGCGCAGCAGCATTACACGACGGCCCTCAACCGCTTCCGCGGCTTCCCCGTAAACATCGGCGCGCTTTCGCGCTTTTCCACCCCGCAGCAGCAGCGCAAGGTCCTGTCCGATCTGCGCACGGGCACGCTCGACCTCGTAGTCGGCACGCACAAACTGCTGCAGAAGGACGTGGAGTTCCACGACCTCGGCCTTCTCATCGTGGACGAGGAGCAGCGCTTCGGCGTGACGCACAAGGAAAAGCTCAAGGAGCTGGCCCGCGGCGTCGACGTGCTCACGCTCTCGGCCACGCCCATCCCGCGCACGCTCAACATGGCCCTGTCCGGCCTGCGCGACATGTCCACCATTGAGGAGCCGCCGCATGACCGTTACCCCGTGCAGACGTTCGTGCTGGAATATGCCGAGCCGGTGCTGATCGACGCCATGCGGCGCGAGATCGAGCGCGGCGGGCAGGTGTATTATCTGCACAACCGCGTCGAGAGCATCGAGCAGTGCGCCGCGCGCATCAAGCGCGCCCTGCCGGATGCCGAGATCGCCGTTGCCCACGGCAAGATGAGCGAGGAGGAGCTCAGCGACGTCATGCAGCGCATGGATGAGGGCGAGGTGCAGATCCTCGTCTGCACGACCATCATCGAAACGGGCATCGACATTCCGAATGTCAATACCTTGATCATTGAGGACGCCGATAAGCTCGGCCTTGCCCAGCTGCATCAGATCCGCGGGCGCGTCGGCCGCAGCAGCCGCCATGCCTATGCCTACCTGACGTTCCGCCGCGGCAAGGTCCTCACGGAGATCGCCGAAAAGCGCCTGAACGCCATCCGCGACTATGCGGAGTTCGGCTCCGGCTTCAAGATCGCCATGCGCGACCTCGAAATTCGCGGCGCGGGCAACCTGCTCGGCGCGGCGCAGTCCGGCCACATGATCTCCGTCGGCTATGACCTCTATCTCAAGCTGCTCGAGGAGGCCGTGCTCGAGGAGCGCGGCGAGCCGTCGCCGGAGGAGAGCGCCTGCACGGCCGACCTCGACGTCACGGCGAACATCGACAAGGCCTATGTGACCTCGGGCGAGCAGCGCATGGACCTCTACCGCCGCATGGCGGGCATCCGCTCGCAGAGCGATGCCGACGAGCTGCTCGACGAGATCGTCGACCGCTACGGCGACCCGCCCAGGGGCGTCATGAACCTCATCGCCATTGCGCTGCTGCGCGCCCGCGCCAGCGCCGCCGGCATCCGCGACATCGCCCAGAAGGGCCGCACGCTCCGCTTCCGGCTGGCGCAGTTCGACTTTGCCGTCGTCTCCCGCGTGGCCGGGCAGTACCAGAAGCGCATGTTCGTCGAGCCGAAGAGCGAAGAGCCTGCCATCACGCTCCAGCTGACCGCGAAGGAGGATCCCCTGCAGGCCGCGGAGAGGTTCGTGAAGACCTATCAGGGAGAGTAGACGCTGCACGCTTTGCAGCGGCAAGAGCAACACGGGATACAGCGGTGTGCGGACATGGGACACAATTCACAGCCTTGCGATCGTTCGGTGAATCATAACGTGCTTCAATCGTCCGCAATGGGGAGCGGACAGCCGTAATTGCCGTCCTCCCTCCGGAACCCGCCCTTGAGATCCGCCTGCCATATGTCGTTGCAGGCATCCTTCCCGGACCGCGTGAGCGCCCTGCACCTCCGGGACTCCTCAATGCTGATGCAGCCGCGTCGATGCAGGATGCTGTATACATTGTTTTTGCAGATATGCTCACCATATTGCTGCACTGTACATGACATTTTCTCGCTTACCGCCCCGAAGATTTTCTCAAAATATTTCTTCGCCTTCCCCTCTTGACAAAGGCAAAAAATATGATTATAATGCACTTAATTTCAAACGACAAACCTGTGAGGAAGAAGAGTAGAACAGCACAGGGCATCCCAAGAGAGCTTCGGGTGGTGAGATCGGAGCGGTGCGCAGCGGTGTGAATGGCCTTCCGAGGGCGGCTTGAACGGGAAATTTTCCCAAGTAGGGTCCGACGGGAACCCTCCCGTTATCCGTGGGGTACGCATGATGGTGCGTAAAAGCGAGTGGACATCGCAAGATGTCAATTTGGGTGGTATCGCAGAAGCAAAGGCTTTTGTCCCATGTGGGGCAGAAGCCTTTTTTGTTTTTAAAATCCAGGCCGCCGGCAACGGTCCCTCCATCCGCCGCCCAAAATACCCATATCAAATTTTGGAGGAAAACAAAAATGAAAAAGAACATTCTGAGCCGTGTGCTGACTCTGGCCCTGGCCGCCCTGCTGGCCCTGTCTCTCTTCGCCTGCGGCAAAAAAAGCGATGACAATCCCACCGGCTCCTCCGGTGCCGCATCCTATCAGGTCGGCATCTGCAGCTATGCGGACGATGCATCCCTGAACCAGATCGTGGACAACATCGAGTCCCGGCTCAAGGCCATCGGCCAGGAGAAGGGCGTCATCTTCGAGATCAGCTATGATAACTGCAACACCGATTCCGCCGTGCTGAATCAGATCATCGCCAACTTCATGGCCGACAAGGTGGACCTGATGATCGGCGTAGCCACTCCCGTGGCCGTGGCCATGCAGGCCGCCACCGAGGGCACTGACATTCCCGTGGTCTTTGCCGCCGTGTCCGACCCTGTGGGTGTGGGTCTGGTGGAGAGCCTGGAGGCCCCCGGTGCCAACATCACCGGTACTTCCGACTATCTGGACACCGATGCCATCCTGGACCTGATTTTCGCCGCCGACCCTGACGCCAAGAGCATCGCCCTGCTGTATGACCTGGGGCAGGACTCCTCTGCCGCTCCCATCAGGAATGCCAAGGCGTACCTGGACAAGAGGGGCGTGCCCTACAAGGAGTATAACGGCACCACCACCGACGAGATCAGTCTGGCCGTCAGCAGCATCGTGGCCGACAAGGCCGACGCCGTGTTCACCCCCACCGACAACACCGTGATGACCGCAGAGCTGGCCATTTACGAGGCTCTGGCCGGGGCCGGCATCCCCCACTATACCGGTGCTGACTCCTTCGCCCTGAACGGTGCGTTCCTGGGCTACGGCGTGGACTATGCCAACCTGGGCGCGGAAACCGCCAACATGGTCTCCGGCATTCTCCTGGACGGCAGCAAGCCCTCCGCCACCCCCGTGCTGACCTTCGACAATGGAACCGCCACCATCAACACCGACATCTGCAGGGAGCTGGGCCTGAACTATGACGAGCTGGCCGAGACCTTCGCCCCTCTGTGCACCAAGGTCCAGTCCATCGTCACCGCCGAGAGCTTCGACGATTTGAATGAATAAGAAATCAAACATCCATCAGCGGGCCCCCGCTGATGACCCCCGCACCGCCCACTGCGTAAACAAACCCATTGCACAGGAAAGGAGAAGCCTCTCATGAACATTTTATCTCTGGTCCAAACCGCCATGGAGCTGGGCCTCATCTGCTCGCTGACCGTGCTGGCACTGTTTTTGAGCTACTCCATGCTCAATGTATGCGACCTTTCCACCGACGGCTGCTTCACTCTGGGCGCCGCTGTGGGTGCTATGGTAGCCATTGCCGGGCATCCCTACCTGGCCATTCTGGCCGCCATGGGCGCCGGAGTCCTCTCCGGCTTCATCACCGCCCTGCTGCAAACGAAAATGGGCATTGACAGCCTCCTGGCGGGCATCATCGTCAACACCGGGCTCTACTCCATCAATATCGCCGTCATGGGCGGCTCCTCCCTGCTGAACATGAACAAAACCGAGACCGTATTCACCAAGGCCCGGGCTCTGCTGCAGGGCACCTTCCTGGCTGAGCAGTATAAGCTGCTTGTGGCGGCCATCGCCGTGATTGCCGTGGTCGTTTTTTTGGCCCTGTTTCTGCGCACCCGCCTGGGTCTGGCCATCCGCGCCACCGGCGACAATCCTGACATGGTCCGCTCCTCCTCTATCAATCCCACCTTTACCACCATCGTAGGCCTGTGCGTGGCCAATGCCTTCACGGGTCTGTCCGGCTGCCTGCTGGCCCAAAGTCAAAAATCCGTCAGCATCGACATCGGCACCGGCATGGTGACCATCGCCCTGGCCTCCCTGCTCATGGGTCAGGTGCTGCTGGGCAAGGGCAGCATTCTCAAGCGGGCCATCGGCATGGTGGTGGGCGCCTTTGCCTTCCGCATGGTGTATACCATCGCCCTGCGGCTGGATATGCCCGCCTTCATGCTGAAGCTGGTGTCCTCGGTGATCGTGGTGCTGGCCATCGCCACCCCCTATTTCAAAAAGCAGCTGCCCATGCTGCGCCGCCGCACGGCTGCGCGAAAGGAGGCCCGTCTTCATGCTGAAGATTGAAAAAATATCCAAGACCTTCAACCCCGGCACCATCCATGAAAAGGCAGCCCTGCAGGGCCTGAGCCTGCACCTGCTCCCCGGGGATTTCGTCACCATCATCGGCTCCAACGGCGCAGGCAAATCCACCCTCCTTAACGCCATCTGCGGCAGCTTTTTCCCCGACAGCGGCAGCATTTATCTGGACGGAAAAAATATCACCTTCCTGCCGGAATATCAGCGCTCCCGCCAAATCGGCCGTCTGTTCCAGGATCCTATGCGCGGCAGCGCACCCCACATGACCATTGAGGAAAACCTCTCTTTGGCGGCGGCCTCCGGCGGCTGGCTTAGCCATGTGACCCGGGCGGAAAAAGCCGCCTTCCGGGAAAAGCTGGCTCAGCTGGACATGGGCCTGGAGAACCGGATGAAGCAGCCCGTGGGGCTGCTTTCCGGCGGCCAGCGTCAGGCGCTGACGCTGGTGATGGCCACCTTCAAGCCGCCGAAGCTCCTGCTGCTGGATGAGCATACCGCTGCTCTGGACCCCGCCACGGCAGAAAAGGTGCTGGAAATCACCCGTCAGACCGTCTCGGAGAACCGTATCACCACCCTCATGGTCACCCACAATATGCACCAGGCCCTGGAGCTTGGCAACCGCACATTGATGATGGACAGAGGCCATATCATTCTGGATGTTGCCGGAGCGGAACGGGCGGGCATGACCGTGGAGGACCTGCTGGCTAAGTTCAAAAGCGGTGCTGGCAAGGCCCTGGACAATGACCGTATTCTCTTGTCGGAACAAACAAAACCGAGTAAAAAAGGCGCATCGAATGCCACGGACTGATAAGGAGGTATGGAACAAAACAGTCTGTCCGGCGTGGGCAAGGGCAAATAACATCACCGGGAGAAGCAAAAAGCTCTTATGATATGAGGAGCTGGAACGGCAGCTTTTCGGATTTTTATCATGACGGCAAGCCTTGCCGGCCGGTGCCGGCGTTTCTGCAGTAACGATTGAATATTTCCAGAATTTGTAAATAATGGAAAAAATCAGACATGTTTCCGGCTGAGATTTAGAACTGCACGGCATCTCTGTATGTGTATTTTTAATTGCATATACCGGATGTTTGTGATAATATATATAGAACACCATTGGTGTGGAAGCGGCCGGTGCTCCTGCTTGTATGGACGAACTGAAAGCAGCAGGTATCGAAAACTTCATCCATGTCCGTGTCA
>ENA-UESU01002539-UESU01002539.1-human-gut-metagenome-genome-assembly--contig:-NODE-2539-length-11610-cov-5.045695_pt1 | contig 11610 bp, 9 predicted proteins | sample MGYA00243007_ERZ508008 | MGnify/ENA primary metagenome ERZ508008 (study PRJEB26167, sample SAMN06115399) | human gut metagenome | host: Homo sapiens | place: China:Henan | collected 2016-06-23 | study...
GTCCCTGCAGGGCTCCCATAAGCCGCCTCTTGCTTTTCCGCACGGATTCTGTTACAATAGGCAGACTGTGAAGAAAAAGATAGAAAGAATAGAGGAGGAAAGAGGCGTGCATTCATCGCTCAGAAAGAAATACATCGGCAATGCGGCGTTCTATAAAATGGCGCTTGCCGTTGCGATCCCCATCATGATCCAGAACGGCATCACGAACTTCGTCAGCCTGCTGGACAACATCATGGTCGGCCGCGTCGGCACGGAGCAGATGACCGGCGTTGCCATTGTCAATCAGCTCATTTTCGTGTTCAACCTTGCCATTTTCGGCGCGGTGTCCGGCGCGGGCATTTTCGGCGCGCAGTATTACGGCAAGGGCGACTGGGACGGCGTGCGGCAGACATTCCGCTTCAAGCTGCTCGTCTGCACGGCCCTTACGGTGCTCGGCGCGGGCATTTTCCTGCTGTTCGGCGAGGACCTGATCCTCCTGTACCTCAAGGGCGACGGCTCACCGGAGCAGATCGCGGCCAGCCTCGGCTATGCCAAGGAATATCTGCTCATCATGCTCGTCGGCTTTATCCCGTTCACGCTGTCGCAGTGCTATTCCGGCACGCTGCGCGAAACGGGCCAGACCGTCGTGCCCATGGTTGCGGGCGTCGTGTCCGTTGTGGTGAATCTCTGCTTCAACACGCTGCTGATCTTCGGCTATCTCGGCTTCCCGCGGCTCGGTGCCTCAGGCGCGGCCATTGCCACGGTCATCGCGCGCTTTGTCGAGGCGGGTGTCGTCATGCTCTGGGCGCACCGCAATCCGGAGCGCGTGCCCTATCTGCGCGGCGTGTACCGCTCGTTCCGCATCCCGGCCGCGCTGGCCCGCGACATTGCGAAAAAGAGCATCCCGCTCCTGTTGAACGAAACGCTCTGGGCGGCAGGTATGGCGCTGCTGGCGCAGTGCTACTCTGTGCGCGGCTATGATGTTGTCTCGGCCTATAACATCTGCTCGACCGTCTCGAACGTGTTCAATGTCGCCTTTATGGCCATGGGCAATGCCGTCGGCATCCTCGTCGGCCAGCTGCTCGGCGCGGGGAAGATGGAGGAAGCCGTCGATACAGACCGTAAGCTCATCACGTTCTCCGTCGGCATCTGCATCGTGCTCGGCGGCCTGATGGCCCTTGTGGCCCACCTGTTCCCGCAGATCTATAACACGTCTGACAGCATCCGCGGCCTTGCGGCCGCGTTCATCCGCATCTGTGCGCTGTGCATGCCGATCAATGCGCTGGCCAACGCCTGCTATTTTACCCTGCGCTCCGGCGGCAAGACATTCGTGACGTTCCTGTTTGACAGCTTCTATGTCTGCGTGCTGACCGTGCCGATGGCCTTTGTGCTCAGCCGCTTCACCGGCCTGCCGATCGTGCCGCTGTTCCTCTGCTGCCAGCTGGCCGATATCGGCAAGTGCGTTGTCGGCCTCATCATGATCCGCCGCGGCGTCTGGATCCAAAACATTGTCGGAAAGGAGGCGGCCTGAGTGAAGCGCGATACCCGCTATTATCAGCAGCATGGCCTGCTGCGCATTTTCCTGTCGTATTTCGGTCCGCACCGCCGCCTGTTTCTGCTGGACATGCTCTGCGCGCTGTTCATCGGCGCGGTCGATCTCATTTTCCCGCTTATCTCCCGCCGCGCGATCAATACGATGCTGCCCGCGCACGCCTACCATACGTTCTTCGTCGTCATGGGCATCATGGCTGCGGCGTACCTCGTGCGCGCGTTCTTCTATTATATCATCGCCTATTACGGCCACACGTTCGGCATCCGCGTTGAGGCCGATATCCGCCGCGACCTGTTCCGCCACATGCAGAGCCTCGGCTATGAATTCTATGACCACAACCGCACGGGCCAGCTCATGAGCCGCCTGACGACGGACCTGTTCGAGATCACGGAGCTGGCGCACCACGGCCCAGAGGACCTGATGATCTCCCTGCTGACGATTGTCGGTGCGCTCGCCGTCATGTTCACGATCGAGTGGCGGCTGGCCCTGGTCGTGTGCGTCATCCTGCCGATCCTGCTTATCGTCGTCATCACGCGCCGCCGGAAAATGAGCAGGGTCTCGCGCGGCGTGAAGAAGCGCACGGCGGCCATCAACGCTGAGATCGAGTCCTCGCTCTCCGGCATCCGCACGGCGAAGGCCTTCGCGAACGAGGCCGTGGAGTTCGGCAAGTTCAGCGAGGCCAACGACCGCTTCAAGGTCTCAAAGCGGGAATTCCACCGCGAGATGGGCATTTTCTCCGGCTCGCTGGAGTTTTTCCTCTCGATCCTGAGCGTGGCCGTTATCACCGTGGGCGGCACGCTCATCATGCAGGGCCGGATGGATCTGGTCGACCTGTTCACGTTCTCCCTGTACATCTCCACGTTCACGAGCCCCGTGCGCAAGCTCGTGAATTTCGCCGAGATGTTCGCCAACGGCTTTGCGGGCCTCGGCCGCTTCGTCGAGCTGATGCGCACGGAGCCGAAGCTGCGCGACGCGCCGGATGCGAAAGCGCTCGGGCATGTCCGCGGCGCGATCGACGTTGAGGACGTCTCGTTCTCCTATGAGGAAAATCAGGAGGTGCTCGAGCACGTCACCCTGCATGTCCGGCCCGGCGAGACCGTTGCGGTGGTCGGCCCGTCCGGCGGCGGCAAAAGCACGCTGTGCCGCCTGATCCCGCGCTTTTATGACGTGACGTCCGGCCGCATCTGCATCGACGGGCAGGACGTGCGCTCGGTCACGCAGGAGTCCCTGCACCACGCCATCGGTGTCGTGCAGCAGGACGTCTTCCTGTTTGCCGACACCATTGCGAACAACATCCGCTACGGCCGCCCGGACGCTACCATGGAGGAGATCCGGGAGGCGGCGCGGCAGGCGGAAATATATGACGATATCATGGCCATGCCCGACGGCTTCGACACCTATGTCGGCGAGCGCGGCACGCTCCTGTCCGGCGGGCAGAAGCAGCGCGTGTCCATCGCGCGGATTTTCCTGAAGAATCCGCCCATCCTGATCCTGGACGAGGCCACGAGCGCGCTCGACAGTGTGACGGAGTCGAAGATCCAGCACGCGCTCGACCATCTGGCCGAGGGCCGCACGACGCTCATCATCGCCCACCGCCTTTCGACCATTCGCAGCGCCTCGCGCATTCTGGTCGTGGCGGACGGCCGCATCTGCGAGCAGGGCACGCACGAGGAGCTTATGCGCTTCGGCGGCCTGTATGCGACCCTGCGCAGCACGCAGGACCTCAGCAGCGCGGAATGACCTCTGCGAATGCCCAAAAGATACCCGATAAAATGTGAACTTTTTTGGAAGGACCGTCGAAAATGGGATATTTGCTTGCTATTATGGTAAAATCCTGATATAATAGCGGAAATGCGGTCGACGTAACGACCTGTTCTTGGACGGCGCGCCGGAAATCTTGCCAAAAACATGGATTCCGACGCATTACAAGGAAAACAAGACCGCAATGCGGATTCCCATCCGCCTGTACGGCGGCATAGCATGGGAAAAACGAGAGGATGATACTGCTTTGAAGACTGCACACCGCGTGGAGCCAGCCATTACCCACTTCGCCATCAGCGGCGCTCCGATCACCTGCGAGAAATACGGCCACGGCCACATCAACTGCACCTATCAGGTCAAGACGGACGACGGGCACGCCTATATTCTCCAGCGCATCAACCGCTATGTGTTTGCCGATCCGAAGGCTGTGATGGAGAATGTCGGTGCCGTGACACAGTACCTGCGGGAGCGCGCAGAGGATCCCCATGAGGTCCTGAATTTTATTCCGGCCGATACCGGGGTATACTATCATATCGATGAGGCGGGCGAGTACTGGCGCTGCTATGAATTTGCCGACGGCATCTGCCTTGAGGCCCCGGAGTCCGACACCGACTTCTATGAGAGCGCCATCGCCTTCGGCCGCTTCCAGGAGATGCTGCGCGAGTTCCCTGCGGAGACGCTCCACGAGACGATTCCCCTGTTCCACAACACAACGAACCGCTACCGCATCTTCCGCAAGGCCCTGCAGGACGATCTCGCGGGCCGCGCGGCGGGCGTGCCGGACGATATCCGCTTCGCGCTCGACCGCGAGCAGGAGGCGGGCACGCTCTGCAGCCTGCTCGACAGCGGCGAGCTGCCGCTGCGCGTCACGCACAACGATACGAAGCTCAATAACGTCCTGTTCGACCGCCGGACGCGCAAGGCGCTGTGCGTGCTCGATCTCGACACCGTCATGCCCGGCTCGTCGCTGTATGACTACGGCGATTCCATCCGCTTCGGCGCGGCGACTGCGGCCGAGGATGAGAAGGACCTTTCGAAAATGGGCATCAATCTGCACCTGTTCCAGGTCTACACGGCGGGGTATCTCGCCGCCTGCAAGAGCCTGACGCCCAAGGAGCTGGAGCTGCTGCCGCTCGGCGCGAAGATCATCACGCTCGAGCTGGCCGTGCGCTTCCTGACCGACTATCTCGACGGTGACCGCTATTTCCGCGTCGCCTACCCCGAGCACAATCTCGTGCGCGCCCGTGCGCAGATGAAGCTGGTGGCCGACATGGAGGCCCACTGGGACGAGATGCAGGCCATCGTCGCAGAAGAAGCGGCAAAGCGAAACTGAGGAGGAGCTATGCAGTATTTAGGCGTTGAATATTCCGTCAAGCATATGCCGGAGCTCGATCCGGACTTTATCCCCTTCGGCGTATGGCTCGAGGCCTATGCCAGGGGCGCGGAAAAGCCCCTGACCATCGCGCTCGAGCGCGATCAGGGCAAGATCTCCGTCCGCGAGACGAAGATCCACGGCACGCCGGAAATGGCCGAGGCCGATTATCGCTATGTGGAGCGCTATGTGAAATTCCTGCTGTGGTCCGTCGGCGGCTTCCGCATCTGGATCTGCGGCGACAGCGCGCTGGCGCAGCGCCTGCAGCGCGCCTATACCCTCACGGGCGAGCGCGCGTTCGACGTACAGTTCATGCAGGATGTGTATGAGGTGCCGTTCGAGGTCATCGACTGCACGCCGGAGCAGCTGCCGCAGGCCAACGAGTCCTCCGTCGCCATCGGCGGCCATATGGAGGGCTGCCGCATCGGCTTTGACGCGGGCGGCTCCGACCGCAAGGTCTCCGCGGTCATCGACGGCAAGACCGTCTATTCCGAGGAGGTCGTCTGGCACCCGAAGACGGAGCCGGACCCCCAGTATCATTTCGACGGCATCGTCGAGGCGTTCCGCACGGCCGCATCCAAAATGCCGCGCGTGGACGGCATCGGCGTTTCCTCCGCCGGTGTGTTTATCGGCAACAGCCCGATGGTCTCCGCGCTGTTCCTGAAGGTCCCGCGCGAGAAGCGCGAGCTTGTCAAGACGATCTATGACCGCGCGGCCAGAGAGATCGGCGATGTGCCGATCGTCGTGGCGAACGACGGCGACGTGACGGCGCTGGCCGGGGCCATGGGCCTGGAGTGCGGCTCCGTTATGGGCATGGCTATGGGTACGTCCGAGGCCGTCGGCTATGTCGACGCCGAGGGCAAGGTGCTCGGCTGGCTTAACGAGCTGGCCTTTGCGCCGGTCGACCTCTTTGAGGACGCCATGGCGGACGAGTGGTCCACGGACATCGGCGTCGGCTGCAAGTATTTCTCGCAGGATGCCGTCATCAAGCTCGCGCCGCGCGCCGGCATCGAGCTGGATCCCGCGCTCACGCCCGCTGAAAAGCTCAAGGTCGTGCAGAACCTCATGGAGAAGGGCGACAGCCGCGCCCGCCGGATCTTCGCCTCCATCGGCGCATATCTGGCCCATACGCTGAAGCTGTACTGCCGCTTCTACGACGTGCACCACATGATCGTGCTCGGCCGCGTCATGTCCGGCCTCGGCGGCAGCGTCATTCTCGAGACCTGCCTGTCCATCCTGAACGAGGAATATCCGGAGCTTGCGCAGAAGGTGCGCGTCATGCTGCCGGATGAGAAAACGCGCCGTGTCGGCCAGTCTGTGGCGGCCGCCAGTCTGCCGGAGCTGCGCAAAAACGCCTGAGCCCGGACGGAGGGAGAATATCATGCAGTTTCAGAATGCAATGATCTATACGGAGAAATTCCGCTTTGAGCACGGGGCCTTCGCCGTGGAAAACGGCCGCTTCGCGCGTGTGCTGGGCCAGCCGGGCCCGGACGCCGTCGATCTGCACGGCGCGTATGTCATTCCCGGCCTGCTCGATATCCACACGCACGGCAACTCCGGCGCGGATTACTCCGACGGCAATTGGGACGACTATGTCCGCATGGCGCGCTACAGTGCCAGGAACGGCATCACCTCCATTGCCCCCACGACGCTGACCCTGCCGTATGAGACGCTGGCTGCGGCCTTTGCCACGGCCTACCGCATGGCGGACGAGCGCCCCGCAGGCTGCGCCGTCGTGCGCGGCGCGCATATGGAGGGGCCGTTCTTCAGCGAGAAGAAAAAGGGCGCGCAGAACGCCGCCTATCTCCGTGAGCCGGACTTTGAGGCGTTCAGCAAGCTCTTTGCCGCCGGCAACGGCATCGTCCGCATCGTGGATGTCGCACCGGAGCTGCCCGGTGCAGCGGAATTTGTGCGTAAGGCAAGCAAGCAGTGCACCGTCTCCATCGCGCACACGGACGCGTCCTATGACGATGCCGTCTGCGCCATTGAAGCAGGTGTCACGCACCTGACGCACCTGTATAACGCCATGCCCGGCATCCACCACCGCAAGCCCGGCGTCATCCCGGCCGCGGTCGAGAACGAGCAGGTGAGCGCGGAGCTCATCAGCGACGGCCAGCATGTCCACCCCGCTTCCGTGCGGCTGGCATTCCGTATGTTCGGCCCGGCGCGCATGGTGCTCATCTCCGATTCGCTGCGCTGCTGCGGCATGCCCGACGGCGAGTATGAGCTGGGCGGCCAGCCCGTGTTCCTGCAGGGCGGCGTGGCCCGCCTGTCCGACGGGACCATCGCCGGCTCCGCTACGAATGTCTATGACTGTATGCTGCGTGCCATTTCGTTCGGCATTCCGCGCGAGGATGCCGTCCGCGCCGCGACCTATAACCCCGCCCGGCAGCTCGGCTGCCTGGACGAGGTCGGCTCCATCCGCGACGGCAAGCAGGCGGATTTCGTGATCTGCGATGCCGAGCTGAACCGCCGTGAGGTCTGGCTGGCCGGAGAAAAGCTGGCCTGAAAAAAGCAACGCCCTGAGAAGCAGAAATGCTTCTCAGGGCGATTTTTATGCTACCTCTTCCCCGCTTGGCGTCAGAATGACGACGCGCAGCGGGATATCCCGGCCGGAGGCAGCGAGCGCCGTCTCAACGGCGTGGGTCAGGCCGCCGCAGCACGGTACCTGCATCCGCACGACGAGGACGGAGCGGATGTCGTTCCGGCGGAACAGCTCCGTGAGCTTTTCGCTGTAGTCCACGGTGTCGAGCTTCGGGCAGCCGATCATGGCGATGCGTCCGGCAAGATAGCGGCTGTGGAACTGCGCGCAGGAAAATGCCGTGCAGTCCGCAGCAATGACAAGGTCCGCACCCTGCAGATAGGGGGCCGAGGTGCTCAGCAGCCTGATCTGCACGGGCCAGTTCTGCAGGGCGGACGTCGCGCCGTCCTGCGCGGGTGCGGCGGACGGGGTGAAGCGCATGGCCTGCGCGCCGGGGCAGCCGCCCGCCGGGACTTTTGATGCTTTGGCGGCCTGCACGGCGGCCTCGTCATAGGCGGGGGCTTCGCGCTCCACAAAGTGGATGGCGTCGGCCGGGCAGGCGGGCAGGCAATCACCGAGCCCGTCGCAGAAATGCTCGCGGGCCAGCTTCGCCTTGCCGTTCACCATGGCGATGGCGCCCTCGTGGCAGGCCTTCGCGCACAGGCCGCAGCCCGTGCAGCGTTCTTCATCAATTTCAATGATCCGTCTGATCATGGGTGTTATCCTCCGATTTGCGTAGCTTTCGGTTGGCTTTCTGCCGTTCGGCAATGGCCATCATCTGCTCATACATTGCGTCGCCCACGCACTGGCGGGCATATTTGCACCACTGCACGCAGCTGAGCGTGTCGTTATAGACCACAAAGCCGCAGTGCTCGCACACGGCCTGCGTGTCGCAGGTGAACAGCTCGATCTCGCTGCCGCACTGCGGGCAGACCTTCTCCAAAATTTCGGGCGTGCGGGGCTTTCCCTGACATCCTTCCAGAATCATGGCATTCCCTCCTGTTCGCATCTATTTTAACAAATGCAGGCGGAAAGTCTGTTGGAATGCCAACGAAACCGAAATTCTGCGTGTCTGACCCGTGGACAATATCCGAAAAATGTGCTATGATGAGCAAAAAAGGAGGCTATTGTTATGCGTGTTTTAGAAGGACTTCAGCCTGCGGCTGCGTTGGGCTTTTTTGAGACGCTGTGCGCCATCCCGCATGGCTCGCGCGACACAAAGGCGATCTCGGACTACTGCGTCCGCTTCGCGCAGGAGCGCGGCCTGAGCTGGCAGCAGGATGCGTCGAACAACGTTATCATCCGCAAGCCGGCCAGCCCCGGCTATGAGGATCATCCCACCGTGATCCTGCAGGGTCACCTCGACATGGTCTGCGAGAAGGATGCGAACTGTGACATCGATTTTTCGAAGGACGGCCTGCGCCTGCGCCATGACGACACCTATATTTTTGCCGACGGCACGACGCTCGGCGGAGACGACGGCATCGCCGTGGCCTATGCGCTGGCGGTGCTGGATTCCGATACGCTGAAGCACCCGCCCCTCGAGGCGGTGTTCACCGTCGACGAGGAGATCGGCATGCTCGGCGCGGCAGCTCTCGATATGAGCGGCCTGCAGGGCCGCGTGCTGCTGAACATCGACTCCGAGGACGAGGGCATCCTGACCGTCAGCTGCGCCGGAGGCGCGACGTCCTGTCTGACCGTTCCCGTCAAGCGTGTTCCTGTGCAGGGGAACGCATGGCGTGTCGGTGTGCGCGGCCTGACCGGCGGCCACAGCGGCGTGGAGATCAATAAGGGCCGCGCCAATGCCAACAGGGTCCTTGCGGCGGCGCTGCAGGGCCTGCCCGTCACGCTGTGCTCCATTGCGGGCGGCAGCAAGGACAATGCCATCCCGCGTGCGTCCGAGGCAGTCGTTGTCAGCGAGGCGGACGATTTTGCCGCGCTGTTTGCAGCGAATGCGGCCAAGGCCGCCCTGCCGGAGACGGAGCAGCATGCGGAGTTCTACTGCGAGCCTGCTGAGGCGGGCGAGATGCTGGCCGAGAGCGAGGCCGTGCTCGGCCTTCTGAACGCCGTGCCGAACGGTGTGCAGGCCATGAGCGGCGACATCCCGGGCCTTGTGCAGACCTCCCTGAACCTCGGCATCCTGACGACGGACGCCGATGCCGTGCGCCTGACGTTCTCGGTGCGCAGCTCCGTGAACCGCGAGAAGTTCGGCCTCATCGATCAGCTCAAGGCGCTGGCGGCCCGCTTCGGCGGCAGCTACAGCGAGACTGGCGAGTACCCCGCATGGGAGTACCAGAAGGATTCCCGCCTGCGCGAGGTCATGGTCGAGGTGTTCGAGGCCCAGTACGGCCGCAAGCCGGTCGTGGAGGCTATCCATGCCGGTCTGGAGTGCGGTATTTTCTCCGACCGCCTGCCCGGCCTGGACGCCGTCTCGTTCGGCCCGCAGATGCATGACATCCACACGTCGCGCGAGAGGCTCGACATCGCCTCGACGGCGCGCACCTGGGATTATCTCGTGGCGGTGCTGGAGCGCCTGTGATGAAGGTCTTTGACGCCCACTGCCACATTTACCCGGCAAAGATCGCCCGCAAGGCCGCCCAGACCACGGCGGCCTTCTATAACTACACCGGCGAGACGCTCGACGGCACGGTGCAGACGCTGTTCGCCCACGGCGGCGGCATTACCAAATTTCTTGTGCAGTCCGTAGCGACGCGGCCGGATCAGGTGCAGCATATCAACGAGTTCATCGCCCGCGAGGTCGCGCAGTTCCCGGACCGCCTGTACGGCTTCGGCGCGCTGCACCCCGATTCGCCGACGCTGGAGGAGGATATCGCCCACCTGCGCGCTCTGGGCCTGCACGGCGTGAAGCTGCATCCGGACATCCAGGGCTTCCGCCTCGACGATCCGCGCTGCTTTGCGCTGGCGGAGCAGTGCGAGGGCGTGCTGCCCCTGCTCCTGCACACGGGAGACAGCCGCTATGACTTCTCCAACCCAAACCGCCTTATCCCGCTGCTGCGGCGCTTCCCGCGCCTGACGGTCATCGGCGCGCATTTCGGCGGCTATACGATCTGGCAGGAGGCCGCGCGGCAGCTTGCCGGACGCTTTGAAAACCTCTGGGTCGACTGCTCGTCGTCGTTCTTTGCCATGGACGTCGCCGCCGGGCGCGCGCTCATCGACGCCTACGGTGCGGACCGTGTGCTGTTCGGCACGGATTACCCCATGTGGGATCCGCAGCACGAGCTGGCGCGTCTGCGCGGCATGCGCCTTGCGCCGGAGACGGAGCGGAAGATCCTCTATGACAATGCTGCTGCCCTGTTTGGGCTGGAAGGAGAGAACTGATATGCTGCGAGTGGGTACCGTCGGGACAAGCTCGATCATGCGGACCATTCAGGAGGCCATCCGTCTGACGGACGGCATGGAGTGCCGTGTGGTCTATTCCCGCACCGAGGAGCAGGGCCGCGCCTTCGCGGCGGAGATGGGCGTGCCGGAGCACTGCACGGACTATGCCGCCATGCTGGAGCGCAGCGACCTTGACCTCATCGACATCGCCTCGCCGAACCGCTTCCATGTGGAGCAGGCCCTTGCCGCGCTGGAGCACGGCAAGCACGTCATCGTGGAAAAGCCCGCCGCCGTGACCCGCGGCGACGTGCAGCGGCTGATTGACGCCGCGCGCGCAAACGGCGTGTACTTCTTTGAGGCCATCACGACGCTGTTCATGCCGCAGTACGAGGCCTGCCGCCTGCTGCTGCCGAAGCTCGGGCGCATCGAGCAGGCGCACATCACCTATGCGCAGTATTCCTCGCGCTACGACGCCTATCTGCGCGGCGAGAACCCGAATATCTTCAACCCTGCCATGCAGGCCGGTGCGCTCAACGACATGGGCGTTTACTGCGTGCATATGGCCGTCGACCTGTTCGGCGCGCCGCAGGACGTCCGGTATCTGGCGGAGCTCGGCCCGAACGGCATCGATCTGGCCGGACGCCTGACGCTGACGTATCCGGCCCTGACGTGCGAGATCCTCACGGCGAAAAACGCCGACCTCGGCAGCGGCTGCCGCATCACGGGTGAGAACGGCTGGTTTGCGGAGGACGGGCCCATCAACGCCTTCGGCGGCTGCACGGCCGAACTGAACGGCGAACCGGTCGACGTGGCGCTGCCGCAGGCCGAGAACCGCATGGTCTATGAATTTGCCCGCTTCCGCGATGCCATCGTGCAGCACGACACGGCATTCTTCGACCGCATGGCGGAGCAGTCCGCGCGTGTGGCCGCCGTACTGGAGCAGGCACACCGCACTGCATAACTATCCTGCCAGAAACCCCTCCGGAGGAGACTTCTCTTCCGGAGGGGTATCTTTTCGCACAAAAACAAGTCGATAAATAATTTATAACAGGATTTATATTCTAAAATCACCGGGGGACTGGTGAA
>ENA-UESU01002542-UESU01002542.1-human-gut-metagenome-genome-assembly--contig:-NODE-2542-length-11599-cov-22.541312_pt1 | contig 11599 bp, 6 predicted proteins | sample MGYA00243007_ERZ508008 | MGnify/ENA primary metagenome ERZ508008 (study PRJEB26167, sample SAMN06115399) | human gut metagenome | host: Homo sapiens | place: China:Henan | collected 2016-06-23...
CCCAATACGGTAGCTGATGCAGCACGTGTAGCAGCACCTGCTTTTTGCTCGATAGCTGCCCAGTTTACTTCAGGAGCTTTACCAGAGAAGAACAGGTCGAGTTTGGCAGCCTGTTCAGGATTAGCCTTTGCCCATTCTGATTTTGCAGCATATTTCTTAGCCATAATTTCCTTCAGTTCGGCAGCACGCTTTGCGTACAGTTCCTTCACTTCGGGGAAGATTACGAATGGATTCGTCGGATCACCACCGAGGTTCTTGATGGTATTTACGTAAGCGTCACCACCCAGAGGAGCACCGTGAGTAGCACAGTTAGCTTCGTAGCTGCTGCCATCTGCCTTGCGTGCACCCTTACCCATTACGGTATGACCGATAATCAGGGTAGGACGTTCGTTTTCTGCTTTCGCTTCGTTCAAAGCGCCACGGATAGCGTCGGGATCATTACCGTTGATCTTGATCACCTTCCAGCCCCAAGCTTCGTATTTCTTGGCAGTATCTTCGATGGTTACGTCTTTGGTTTCAGTAGAAAGCTGGATGTCATTGGCATCATAGAACATGATGAGGTTATCCAGTCCCAGTGCACCTGCGATACGGCCTGCACCCTGAGAAATTTCTTCCTGTACACCACCGTCCGAAATATAAGCGTAGATGGTTTGCTGCATCACTTCTTCGAAACGGGCTTTCATGAATTTAGCTGCGATAGCTGCACCCACTGCGAAAGTATGGCCTTGGCCGAGCGGGCCGGAAGTATTTTCAATACCACGCATGATGTCGCGTTCAGGGTGTCCCGGAGTGGGGCTGTCCCATTGGCGGAATTCCTTCAGTTCATCCAGTGTGAATTTACCTGCCAATGCCAACTGAGAGTAGAGCATCGGTGACATGTGACCCGGGTCCAGGAAGAAGCGGTCACGACCTTCCCATGCAGGATTTTCGGGATCATACACCAGAAACTCAGAGAAGAGTACATTCACAAAATCGGCACCGCCCATGGCACCGCCCGGATGACCGGAATTAGCTTTCTCAACCATAGAGGCAGCGAGGATACGGATATTATCCGCTGCACGGTTCATAAGTTTGTTGTCGTTCATATTGATATTTATTTGATTTGAATACTATAATAAAGCAGGTTGAAGTGTCACTTGTTAATTTTAACAGCGACAAAGATAACTCTTTATGCGTAATTCGCAACAAAGAAAGAGCCTCTTTTTTTGCTGTACTTCCGCTAGCTTCTTGTTTAAAATACAATAAGTCTTTTCGACTGATTTACTGTAACTCTATAGTAACAATAGACTTGGCTGGTAGTTTTATCTTCAGTACGCCTTTATTGATTTTTACCTCTTTGAACGGAGCTAATTTTATATTATTAGGGTTCTCAAAAGAGTTGTAATCCGTCAGGTTGGCAGAAGTTAAGATTTCACCAACGGCTTTCTTTGCCTTTACATCCGGCAGGTTGATAGTAATTTCCTGTGCATTGTCGGCATCGATATTAGACATTGAGATGTGGATCTTGCCGTCCTTGTCTTTAGAAGCTGTGGCACTTACCATAGGTACTTTGCGATTATCGCGTACATCCATGACCTCGCAGTTCAGATCGAGTGGGAGGTAAGTGGCATCCTGGTGTACATTGTACATCTTGAATACATAATAAGTGGGAGTCAGCACCATATCTTTACCTTTTGTCAGGATCATGGATTGCAATACATTTACTATCTGGGCAATATTTGCCATTTTCAGACGGTCGGTGTATTTGTGGAAGATGTCGAAACTAAGAGAGGCAACGAAAGCGTCACGCAAGGTATTTTGCTGGTAAAGGTGTCCTGGGATAGTGCCGGGTTCTTCGTCCCACCAGGTACCCCACTCATCGAGCATGAGGGCTACGTGCTTTTTAGGATCATATTCATCCATGATGGCGCAGTGTTTTTTGATAACATCTTCTATCTCACGGCACTTACCCATTGTCCAGTAATAATCGTCTTTGTCGAACTTAGTGGCTGCTCCTTTACTTCCGCTCCAGCCGGTTACGGTGTAATAATGGAGAGAGAGTCCGTTCATACGTCCGCCTACGCGGTCCATCAGGACTTTAGTCCAGTTATAATCGTAATCGCTGGCGCCACTGGCAATCTTAAACAGATGGTTGCCGTCGTAGTTGCGGCAGTAAGTGGAGTAGCGGCGATATAAATCAGCATAATATTCAGGACGCATGCTTCCGCCGCAGCCCCAGCTTTCGTTGCCTACACCGAGGTATTTCACTTTCCATGCTTTGTCACGACCGTTCTGGCGGCGAAGTCTTGCCATCGGAGAGTCTCCTTCGGAAGTCATGTATTCTACCCATTTTGCCAGTTCTTCTACAGTGCCACTACCTACGTTTCCGCTGATATAAGGTTCAGTACCCAGCATTTCGCAGAGGTTGAGGAACTCATGTGTACCGAAACTGTTGTCTTCAATTGTACCTCCCCAGTTATTGTTTACCATTTTGGGGCGGTTCTCTTTCGGACCGATACCGTCCATCCAGTGATATTCATCGGCAAAACAGCCACCCGGCCAACGAAGTACGGGAACCTGGAGTTCTTTCAATGCATTGAATACGTCGGTACGATAACCTTTGATATTGGGAATATCCGAATTTTCTCCTACCCAAAGTCCACCATAGATACAGGTACCCAGATGTTCGGCAAACTGGCCGTAAATTTCTTTGGGAATAACTTGTGTGCCTTGGTCGGCATGAAGCGTGATCGTTGCACTCTTTTGTGCGGACAGCGATACGGATGCAGCTAAAAGAACGCTGCTGAATAATAGTTTGTTTCTCATAATGGTTATTAGTTATATGATGTTGGTAATGTTATTTAGTATAAATCATGGCTCCACCCATCGGTTGTATTTCGATGGTAAGGATACCTTTTTTGTTGACGGCGCCTTGTGAAAGACTGGCAGTGCGGGCTTCGTTATCATGGATGATGGATACTTGCTGATTCATCAACCACGGTAAAGACAAATTCAGTTTTATGGATTGCTCGGTGGCGTTGGTGGCGGCAATGTACCATTGATTACCGTATCGACGGGCTATAACGCAATATTTGCCGGGATAGCCGTCAATGAAGCGCGTTTCATCCCACACGGTAGGTACTTTCTTCATGAAATCGAGAATAAACTCCGGTTGTTCTGTCAGGTTGTTGGGAGTGATGCCGAAATGCTGGATACCTGACTGGTAGAGAACGGATGTAGCAATCTGGAAGGCATCGGTCGTTTTACGAAGTGTACCGTTGACTCCATCTTTGGAGAAATGTTTGTTGAAAAATACACCGCCGAAGTCCATAGCTGACACTGCATTGCGGATGAAGGGGTACAATGTGCTTCGTTGAGCTTCTTTGTCGGCGTGATATTGCCCAAATACCAAATTCTCAGATACCAATGCCGCTTCACTGCTCATGTGATTCGGATACATGCGTTCCCAGCCGCGCGGCAAGGTACAACCGTGGAATACAACAGCGATTCCATATTGGTTGGCATCGGTCAGTATGTCTTCGTAGAGTTTCATGGTGGCTTGTTTATCACCGCCAAAGAAATCTACCTTAATGCCTTTTACACCCAGGGCTTTCATCCAGGCCATTTCTTTCTGGCGGGCTGGTGCACTGTCTAAACGATGTTTTGGACCTTGCGGAGCGTCATTACAGCTTCCGTTGGAGTTGTACCAGAGAAGAACATCCACTCCCTTTGACTGGGCGTAGGCAATGAGCGAGGGCATATTCTCATAACCGATTTGTTTGTCCCATAATGCATCAATAAGGATATATTCGTATCCCATGGCAGCTGCAAGATCAATAAAAGTCTGCTGATCCTTATAATTACAACTGGCATCTTGCCAGAGTATCCAGCTCCAGGTAGAACGACCGGGTTGATATACCTGTGTCGGTTCATAGAATGGGCGTACATTGTCGTAGGCAGAGGTAGTCTCAACAATCGGTTTCAAGGTCTCACCTACGGTAATGGTTTTCCAGGATGTCAGGGAGGGGATAGATGCTGCAATGGTTGCATCACCTACACCGCCATTCTCTGCTTTTTCCGGAAAAGCAATGGTGTACAAGCCGTCTTGAGTTCCTTCGCTGAGCTTTGTTCCTGCATAATGGCTGCTTACACCAGTCTCGGAAACTAACACCCATCCATCATTACCTACATGAAAGAGAGCCGGGAATGTATAGCCCAGTTTGTAACGTGAAGGCGTACCAATAGCCTCATCCAGTGTATATTCTTCTTCATAGCTTGGTTTAGTACCCATCCATCCGTCTCCCGCAGGAGCTTGGGGAGTAATGAAAGTTGTGGTGTATGAAGGAAAATCGAATCCGGTTGTTTCTTTCTCAATGATGCAGTGTGTATGCTTGGGAGAGGAAATCCGATAGGCTTGTGCAATATCATTGTTGCTTACCCGGAAGATAACTTGTAAAGTATCCCCCTTTTCATTCAGATAGTTGCACACCAACTCATTGGCTTGGTAGTGTACACGGCTTACCTTTGCATGCGGCATTGTGTAAGTCTCATCAATCGTACGTACCTGATGCCCCAGCTGTTTCAGTCTTGCGGAGAAATCTCCGATGCTGGTTTTCAATCCCAACGGAGAAGGCTCCAGGAATATTTTATTGTTATAATGAACGGAATAAATGGGATTTCCGTCCTTTAACTCCACATTTACTTTTAATGCACCGTCCGGTCCTTGCACTTCCTGTGCTGTTAGGGCACTTGAAATTGCCAGGAGGGCGGAGAGTAAAACAATCTTCTTCATGTTCTTTTGCTTTATGATATGTTTCTGACTGAGCTTATTTTATTTGAGTAAGCGGACTTCATAAATAGCAGGTGTCCACTCTGTTCCGTCGGGGCTGAAGCGTATCGGATAGCTGCCTGCACTTAACTTTTGGGGTAAAGAATAGCAGAGCGTTATAAAACCCTCTTTATCAGGTTTGCTGATCGTAGGACTAACGGTCAGTTTTTCATTGTTAAGAAGGATGGCTACCTTGGTATAATCCTCTTTCCGTACAGTGATCATCAGCTGGCTGGCTTCCTCTTTTACTTTGAGGTTATAACTGAACCAACCTTTGGCACGTCGGAAGTGACGGTCTTTATTGATTCCAGTTTCTGCCTGTTCATATAGAATGCCATGATCCGATTCAGGCTGTTGTTCACCGGGGAAAATGAGATCTACAGTTTGGTTGGCAAGTTCCATTGCTTTACGTTCGCTCAATGCCACTTCTTTGCGGATACTTTCTACTTCAGCTTCGGTTACCTGATGGAAATAAATAGCATAACGGGAATCGTGAAGACGGAAGAAAGGAATCAATTTCAGCGCTTCTTTCTGTGCCGGATAGACACTACCGGTATAAGTAAATGCAACCAAGTCATCGTTTATCTTCTGGAGTGATTGGGGCAGAGATGCGGCGGAACCTACCAGCATCGGTATTTCTTGCATGGAAATCTGTTTGCCATGGGCAATGTGTCCGCCACGGCTGTCATCTGCATAAAGCCCGTCCATATTCTCTGTCCCTGTGGGACTGGCAAGTACGATAGGGCCATACATGAATGCATAGAAATTTTCCCGATCCGGTATTTGCTCCAAAGCAACCTGCATGGGCATATTCAGTGTGATTTCATCTCCGGCTTTCCATTTGCGGTGAATGGTCAGGTACTCTCCCGGTTGGGCATTCGTTTCCTGTACTTTTCCATTAACGGAAACGCTGGCGCCTTTAGCCCAGGAGGGGTAACGGAGTTTGAGGCTGAATGCTTTCTTCTTGCTCTTTTCCACGCGGAATCTGATTTGCTCTTCGTCGGGGAAACGGGTTTCCTGTATCAAGGTTATCTTTTTATCTTTCCAAGTCAGACGGGAGGGGATGAAGAGGTTTACATACAGCGTATCCTTTGTGTGGGCGTAAATAAACTCTCCGTATTTGGTGTGATTCTCCAATCCGGAACCGACGCAACACCACATGGATGTTTCCGGCTGCGAATAAACGCGGTAGTGTCCCGGACGCATAGGGGTGAAGTAAACAAATCCACCCTTTGTAGGCTGTTGTGAGGCAAGGATATGATTATATAAAGCACGTTCGTAATAATCGGCAAAACGAATGTCGGGAGAAGTCTGGTAAAGCATCTTCGTCAGGCGAAGCATGTTGTAAGTATTACAAGTCTCCGGGCCTTGCACATCATTGAGCATGGATGTGAAATTGTCTGCCGGATGAAAATGTTCGCGTACACTGTTGCCACCAATGCAGACGGAACGATGATTTACCACTGTGTTCCAGAAGAAGCGGGCGGCGTGATCCCAGTTCTGGTCTTGTGCAAGGTCGGCGATACGTTTATAGCCGATAACCTTCGGTATCTGTGTGTTGGCATGCATGCCTGTCAGGCGGTCTTCATCCTTCACAAGAGGGTCCAGAATTACTTTATGGGAGAAACGGCGTGCCAGTTCCAGGTATTTCTTGTCACCTGTGATTTCGGCAACATCAGCGAAAGTTTCGTTCAGTCCTCCGTGTTCGCTGCGGAGCATGTCTTGCATTTGTTGGTCGGTGAGTCCTGCGGTGATGTCTATCATCCAGTCGGTGAGGGCTACCAACATCTGGCGGGCAAGGTCGCTTCCGGCATAGAGGTAAGCGTCGCGCAGTCCGGCATAAGTCTTGTGTATATTGTATAGGGGTACCCATTTGCCATTGAGGTCGAAACCTCCGGCACGGATATTCCCGGCTTTAATTTCTTTCCAAAGTTGCAGGCTTCCGGGAGTTCCTCCGATGAATCCGGTGCCTACGGCTTGCTGTGCACGATGTAGTTCGTTCAGCATATAGTTCAGACGATTGTATATGGCTGTGTCTCCGGTAGCGGCATACATCATGGAGAGTGCGGAAATGTAATGTCCGCCGATGTGTCCGTCCAGTCCGGTGTTTTCCCAGTTGGTATAACTTGGCGCTTTGGGCGTCAGTCCGGCTTCGCGCAGGAAAGGGGCGAGCAGGCGGTCGGGCTCCATGGCCATGATGTAATGTAAGTCAGTCTGTTGAGCTTGCAGGAAGGGGCTTTCCAACAGCTTAACATCTTGCAAAGGGAAATAGGAAACTTCTTGTTGGGTTTGAGCTTTCCCGGTCAGGAGAAAACAAAAAAGGAACAGGTAAGTAATAAGGATCGTTTTCATATTATATTATATTTGAGGTATAGAGATTATTTGCTTACTGACGAAGGTGCTTCACCTAAGCGGGTGAGAGTACTTCTTTTGAGCTGGTAACGATGCTTTGCCGGATTTAATGAATTGTCCGAGCTTGTAGAACGAATGTATAGGGAGTTGCTCCGGTGCCAACAGCACCCACGTGGCAGCCGAAGCTTCTCCCTCTACTATTACATTCGTTTATTCCTTGAAGTAGGAATTACTTTTTGAATTTCACTGCTGCTTCTTCGATGGGCAGTGCTGCTTTGTAGTTTTCGATGTATGCGTTAAAGCCTGCTACATCTTCAACTGTAGGCGCTATCTCAACACCTGCATCTCCACCAAACACCTGCTCATCCAGGAAAGCGTCGAGAGGTTGCTTCTTCTCGTTGTTCACAAGGAATGAACCCAGTAACGCAATACCCCATGCACCACCTTCACCAGCAGTTTCCATTACGGAAATCGGTGAATTTAATGCTGCTGCAAGTACTCTCTGACCCACATTCTTAGTCTTGAACAAACCTCCGTGTCCTGTGATTCTGTCAACTTTCACCTTTTCTTCTTTGAAAAGAATGTCATTACCAATCTTGAGGACACCGACAGAAGCATACAAGTGCGTTCTCATGAAGTTCGCAAGGCTGAACTTGTCATTGGCCGAACGTACAAACATCGGTCTTCCATCTGCAAATCCTGTTACAGGTTCGCCTGAGATGTAATTGAATGAAATGAGACCGCCACAATCCGCATTGCCTGTCAGGGCATGGTTGTAGAGTTTTCCATATACTTCGTTCATATCTACAGGTATACCCAGCAGTTCCTGGTATTCTTTGAACAGGTTGATCCATGCGTTGAGGTCGGACGTACAGTTGTTGCAATGTACCATGGCTACGGGACTTCCATCGGGAGTAGTAACCATATCGATCATTTCGTAGGGCTTTGACAGATCTTTCTCCAATACAATCATGGAGAATGAAGATGTACCTGCCGATACGTTTCCTGTACGCTGCTTAACGGCATTGGTTGCAACCATACCGGTACCTGCATCTCCTTCGGGCGGGCAAACCGGTATTCCAGCTTTCAAATGACCGGATACGTCGAGCATCTTAGCACCTTCCGGTGTCAGGAAACCTGCATTCTCACCAGCCGGCAATGCCTTGGGAAGAATATCCAGCAATTTCCAGTCATATCCCTTCGGAGCGATTAACTCGTCGAACTTGGCCACCATTTCAGCGGAGTAGTTCTTGGTAACCGGGTCTATAGGGAGCATACCTGATGCATCGCCTATGCCTAATACTTTTTTACCAGTTATCTGCCAATGGATAAAACCTGCAAGCGTTGTCAGATAATTAATATCTTTCACGTGTTCTTCGTTGTCCAGAATAGCCTGATACAAGTGAGAAATGCTCCAACGCAGAGGAATATTATAAACGAACAGCTCTGATAAAGCAGCCGCAGCCTGACCTGTATTGGTGTTTCTCCAAGTACGGAAGGGCACGAGAATCTCTTCTTTATCATTGAACGCCATATAACCATGCATCATGGCGCTGACGCCAATTGCCGCCAAAGCTTCTATTTCTATGTCATAGAGCTTCTTCACGTTTGAGCGAAGGTCGGCGTAACAATCTTGCAGTCCATACCAGATGGCCTCAACGCTATATGTCCAAAGTCCGTCAACCAACTGGTTCTCCCAGGTGTGACTTCCTTGAGCGATGGGCTTGTTTTCCTGGTCAATCAAAACAGCCTTGATTCGAGTGGAACCGAATTCTATACCAAGAATGGCCTTGCCTGCTTCGATGGTTGATTTTGCGTCTAGTTTCATAATTAACAAAGCGCTTTGTTCAACATGTAATATACTTCATTCATGCGCAGTTCTTTCTTGAACTCGCTGATAGTTGTATTTTCATCGATAACTACCATTTCGATACCTGCCATTTCTGCATAATCTTCCCAATATTCTACAGTCAGATCATAAGAGAAGCTGGTGTGGTGAGTACCACCTGCCAGAATCCATGCAGCAGCACCTACTTCGAGGTTCGGCATCGGAATCCACAATGCGCTGGCAACAGGAAGTTTGGGCAGCGGTTTGCTCTTGATACATTCTACTTTGTTTACGATGAGGCGGAAACGGTTACCCAGGTCAACGATAGTAGCGGCTACGCCTTCACCTTGTTTGCTGGTGAATACAAGACGTGCAGTTTCGCTATCGATACCAATGCTCAGGCGATGTACTTCCAGTTTCGGTTTTGCTTCAGCAATCAGCGGACAAACTTCCAGCATGTGAGCCTGGAGGATAGCGCTCTTTTCACCGTCGAAATGCAAAGTGTAGTCTTCTAAGAAAGAACAACCTTTCGGCATACCCTGGCTCATGAACCATGTGGTGCGGTACAAAGCGGCGGTTTTCCAGTCACCTTCTGCACCGAAACCATAACCTTCTTCCATCAAACGTTGAGAAGCCAGTCCCGGAATCTGATCAAAGTCACCGAGGTCGTTGAAGTTGGTAGTAAATGCTTTGGCACCTGTATCTTTCAGGATACGACGGAGAGCGATTTCTGCTTTTGCAGAGTTCCATACTTTAGTATAAGCTTCAGTTCCGGTTTTTTCCAGTTCAGGAGCATGGTCATATTCTTTGAAGTAAGTATCTACCATTGCCTGTACATCTTTGTCTTCCACTGCATTGTAGTACTTCATCAGGTCGTTTACCGGACAGTAGTCTACGTGGTAACCCAAAACTTGTTCAGCGGATACCTTGTCACCATCAGTAACAGCAACGTTGTTCATCTGGTCACCGAAACGGATAATCAGCATATCTTGTGCATCAGCCCATCCGGCGCAAACACGCATCCATGTTGCAATCTGGCCCTGTGCTTTTTCATCTTGCCAGTGGCCTACCACTACCTTACGGTTTTTACGCATACGGGTTACAATGTGGCCGAATTCACGGTCACCGTGAGCAGACTGGTTCAAGTTCATGAAGTCCATATCCATGGTATCCCAAGGAATTTCTTTATTGAACTGAGTATGGAAATGCAGCAACGGCTTCTTCAGTTCCTGCAAACCGTGAATCCACATCTTGGCAGGAGAGAAAGTGTGCATCCAGGTGATAACGCCGATACATTTCTCATCATTGTTAGCAGCTTTGAAAGCTTCAGTTACTTCTTTAGAAGAGTTTACTGTACCTTTATAAACCACCTTTACCGGCAATTTACCGCTGGCGTTCAGTCCAGCTACCATTTCATTACTGTGTGCGTCTACTGCGATAACTGCGTCACCTCCGTACAGGAGCTGTGCTCCGGTTACGAACCATACTTCATATTGATCAAATGCGTTCATAATGTTTTAATTTTTAATTGTTAATTTTTAATTGTCAGTTGTTCATTGCCCATAATAAGCGTTAGGCCCATGCTTGCGGTTGAAATGCTTTTCTACCAACAGCGGATTCATGGTCAGTTTCGGATTGACAGCATAAGCAATGCTTGCCATCTTAGCCACTTGTTCCATTACCACTGCATTGTGTACAGCATCGTGCGCATCTTTTCCCCAAGAGAAAGGGCCGTGATTTTTTACCAGTACTCCCGGCGTGTGTATAGGGTTCAGCCCTTCAAAGCGCTTCACGATTACATTTCCGGTTTCCATTTCATACGCTCCTTCCACTTCTTCCTTTGTCATATCTGCCGTGCAAGGTATGGCATCGTGGAAGTAATCTGCATGTGTCGTTCCGATATTCGGAATGTCACATCCGGCTTGTGCCCAGGCAGTAGCGTAAGTAGAGTGGGTGTGTACCACACCGCCGATTTCAGGGAAAGCCTTGTAGAGTACCACGTGGGTTGGAGTGTCTGAAGACGGTTTCAATCGTCCTTCCACTACCTTACCATCGAGGTCCACCACTACCATGTCTTCCGCCTTCATATCGTCATAACTTACACCACTGGGTTTGATGACTACCAGTCCCGTTTCACGGTCGATAGCTGATACATTTCCCCAGGTGAAGATAACCAGTCCATGCTTCACCAGTTCGAGGTTGGCATGGAATACCTTTTCTTTCAGTTCTTCCAGCATAATTTATAATTTAAAATTCGGTGCCTTGCGGTATGCCTTTTCATTGAATTTGTATAAGGCAGCTCCGCGTTTGGAACCTGTTTTATCAATCTTATCTGTTTTTTCAATGTAGTCCATTTCGGCTATCCGTTTACGGAAGTTACGCTTGTCTATCTGTTCACCGTAAATAGCTTCGTAGAGGCTTTGCAGTTGAGACAGCGTGAATAACTTCGGTAACAGGTTGAAGCCGATAGGCTCTGTGGATGCTTTCTGTTGCATCAATTCCCGTGCTTGTTTCACCATTTGCGGATGGTCGAAGATCAAAGGCGGTAATTCATTGATGTTTACCCAGTAGGCATTATGCTGGTGCACCAGTTCGCGGTCGTACTCGTTGAT
>ENA-UESU01002545-UESU01002545.1-human-gut-metagenome-genome-assembly--contig:-NODE-2545-length-11575-cov-10.999130_pt1 | contig 11575 bp, 8 predicted proteins | sample MGYA00243007_ERZ508008 | MGnify/ENA primary metagenome ERZ508008 (study PRJEB26167, sample SAMN06115399) | human gut metagenome | host: Homo sapiens | place: China:Henan | collected 2016-06-23...
ATTATTTTATATACAATAGATGTTTCTATATTTACATTTGGCTATTTTACAGAACTCAGTATCTTTAAAAATAAAATCAGGACAGTAGAAACAACACCGGCAGGACTGTTTTTCTGTCTTGCCTGTTATGCCCCATTTTTCAATGCTACAAATAGTTTTCTTGGATGGAACCATAATGACCACGCAGCAGCATTTTCTGATCCCAATTCTCCGGTAACCTGGATATTTAGAATCTGCGCATTGTTTTTTCTTGTAATATATGTTTCAGCATCAGCAGCGCTCGGTACCAAAGGCAGTAACCTGACAAACCGCGGTACTGTAAGCCGTTTTCCGTATAGCGTAGTTAGACATCCTGCGTATATTACAAAAGTTATGTTCTGGTTCCTGACAACAGTGCCGTTATTTATTGTGCATTTTAGTGCGGAAGGGTTTAGCTGGAAGCAGTATCTTTCAAATTTAATACTTACTTTTGCAGCTTTCATTTGTTTAGCCTCTATATATTATTTCAGAGCTCTGACAGAAGAGCGGCACCTGATAAAAGATCCGGACTATCAGGATTATGTAAAAAAGGTGAAATATAGATTTATTCCTCATGTAATATAAATATTATATATTGAATATTTCAAAAAATGTGTTAAAATTATATTATAATTTGATGTAATATTTTGGAAGAATATAACCAAGAAAGGACAGGTATGAGCTTGAAAGATAACATCCGTTCTGCAGAGAAATATGCAGTAATTAAGCACATTATGGAGAGAGGATTTTCTCTTGCAGAAGTTCTGATAATTGTAGCTTGTGTAATTGTAATTGCAATACTATGTTTACAGGTTCTAAAAAAGATTATACCGGATAAAGATGCGCGTATGTTCAAAAAGGCATATAACCTTACTGCACGTTTAGTCCCTTCTCTGGCTCATGATGATGAACTGTATCCGGAAGTTGAAGGCAATAATGCTCCTCAATATTTAGGCAATACAGAATGGGTTATTTATCAAGGTAAAAAATATGAGGGTTCCACAAAGTTTTGCGGACTTTTTGCTGCAAAAATAAATGCGCTCTCAGAGATAAGCTGTAATGCAAGTGCCAGCCTTGATGGAAAAGCTACACTTACAACAAACGACGGTGTTGTTTGGGTTCTGCCTATTACCGAGTTTAAGGATTTAAAAACACCTGGTATAATTCAAGTGGACACAAACGGTGCAAAGAAACCTAACAAGGAAGGTGCTGACAGATACAAAATATATGTATATCAAGATGGAACCGTTTCAGATAAACCTGTAGATATGCCTGATTTGCCGGTTATTCCAGATGATAACAATCCAGGTTCAAGCAGTAGTTCTAGCTTCACTCCTGGCACAAGTTCTAGCAGCAGTTCTAGCGGTACATCAAGCAGTACTTCCGGTACTTCAAATACTTCCAGTACTTCAAACACATCAAATACATCAACAACATCGAATACTTCAACTAGTTCAACTACATCAAATACATCAACGACTTCAAATACTTCGACTAGCTCAACTACGTCGAATACATCAACAACATCAAATACTTCAACTAGTTCATATACTCCAACCTTTGTTCCAGAAAGAAGCCTCGGGTTCTCACGGGGAAGTACGTTTATCTTGTTCCAGAAAAATATTGATGGTCCTAAAAAGAAGGGATGGAAAAGGGTTCTGCCTCAAAACTTGACAGCTGACACTAATCTGGTACATGCTCGGATTAACCATTATTACACTGTAGCAATGGGCAGAGCAGATGTTGACCTAGACTGCTTATATAGCGCATTTATAAGAGTATGCTCTTTATATTCAGCAGGAATGCGCCAAATATATACTGAAGCTGTAAATGAAAAACCTTTGGAAAGGGGTAAAGGTCATATGTGTTCTTTTTCTTTTGAAAATAAAACATATATGGCAGCAATGTCTCAAGATGATGACGGCAAGGAATTTGACAAGAGTCTGACTGCGGCATATCAAAATGGAGTAAATAATAAGCTGGGGCTCTGGTTAAGGGTTTTAAGAGACAGATATCGATATGAACTTGAAATAAATACAAATTGTATAACATATTTTCTCCAAAAATTCTATGAGGAAGAATTGGACAAAAAATATAAATAACCAAACAGAAAGAGGAATTGATACCAATCAATTCCTCTTTCCTTTTGAGCGAACGACTTACTTACTATTCGCCGCTGCAACCAAACGCAATGGTCACGTGTTCTTTCGGGTTGATAGCTGAGATTTTGTAACCTTTAGCATCAACTAAATATCCGATTTCATCACCGGTTGCCTGAGCTAAGCCGACAACACCGGAAACAGCAGTTCTTGTAAAGTCTATAGGAGCTTTTACTGTATCAACAGCTACATCGCCTATGCTTCTTCCAGCTGCCATAAACTGACCCTGGAATACTTCGCCTAAGGCAATACCTGTACCAGAAGCAACGTCTTCAAGAGCATTACCAAGGTTAGACAACATGCCACCTGTAGTTCTGCCGACTACGCCTAACATCTGACCGCCCCATGTAAGAGGTGCTGTTACAATTCTTGAAACTATGTTAGGAGTATTAGACTTGTTGATTTCTGCGTTCAGAATTTGTCTAGGAAGAGTTGCTTTGCATCCGCAGTGTTCAATTTCAGTGAATGCAAGTTTTAATGCACCCTTTTGACATCCGGATGGTCTTACAACTTCTACAACTTTACCGTAAACCTTTGAACCGCAAGGATAAAGCTGACCGTTAATAGTTACGTCTTCTAATGTTTTTGCTGCAAATCTTTGACCTACGTGAGAAGATTTAGCACTTACCTGATCCTTGAACTCTAACTGAAGAGTAGGAATTTTAACGATTTCTTCGTTTTCAACAAAAGCTTTCTTGTCAACTGGACAAATAGGGCAGTCATTATTTGCTGTTACAGGGTTTTTATCAATACCTGCTGCAACACGGATATTTTGTAACATTGCTGCTATATCTGCACGTGATGCATCCTTAAACGGAGCAATTGTATTAGGATTTGGTGAATTATTCAAAGCACCTTTGTCTAATGCGATTGCTATAGGTATTTGAGCCCATTCAGGAACTGTGTTGCCGTCACAGTATTTTGACAAGATTTCTTGAGCTTTGCATTTATCCATATCAGGGCACTTAACTCCCTTAGATAATGCGCATAAAGCTTCTGCTCTTGTTACGTTGTGATTTGGCATAAACTTGCCGTCAGGATATCCTTTTAACAAGTCCTGATGTACTGCAACTGTAATTGCAGAGTTAGCCCAGTGGTTTGTAGGAACATCTGAGAATAATTTTTCAGGTGAGCAAGAGTACATATCTTTGTCAAAACCTTTAACTAACATAGTAGCAAATTCTGCACGTGATATGTTTCTTGACGGCTTGAATAATCTATCAGGATAACCTACTACAATATCATTTGTAGCCAGCTTATCGATTTCGCAGGAAGCCCAGTAACCGTCAGGAACGTCCGGGAACATTTGTAATCCTGCAGCTGCACCTGTCATATTGCTGAAAGGTGATAAGTCAAAAGGAACTAATGTCTTTTTGATTGCCTGCATAGAGTTAGCTGTACCCATCTGGATAGGACATCCGTTGCCGTCCATTTTTGCTTCATCTCTAATAATCGGCGCACCGTTGTGTCTAGGCATGTCGTTCAAACAAGGAATGTTTGAAGCAGCTCCTGTAATAGAACCGTCTGATGCAACAGTTGTACCCATTGTACCTGCTGTCAGCTGATTAATTTCTCTATTAACGGAGAAACCTTCTGCTTTGTAGATAGAGTCTTTTTCAGTACCTACAAAATTGTTGTACCCGTAAACTGCGTTAGGATATGAATAAACTTGTTTCATATCTTGACGTGATAAGTCTTTTACACCAGGGCATAATGCGCATGAAGGAACTGGATCCGGTTCACATTGAGGAACGGCTCCGCAGCCGCAATCAGGTTGCGGTGCAGCTTCACAAGGACAGGCTGCTCCGGTAATTTCCGGGATTTGATCACAAGGACAAGCATTTCCTGTTACTACAGGACGCTCATCACACGGGCAGGCTGCCATTACCGTATTGAACGAACACGTTGCTATTCCAACGGCAATTGCAGCTGCCACAGTAAGTTTTCTAATCGTCATTTTAACCTCCTTTTCAATCGGTGGAGTAGATACACGTTATTCCCCAAACTTAATATCCCTTTAACTGTATTGAGTTTTTATTGAAGATATTTGTTTGTGTAGTGAAGTTTATTTCTCCCCCTTAGGAAAACTAACTCCTAAATTATGGAGTTTTTTAGGGATTAAAACATTACCGGAAAAGAGAGGACAAGTGGGGGATAATTTTTTTTTTAATAGGAACTTTTTTTATTTTATGTCGTCTTTTTACATGGAATAGTTTGGAGGAGATAATAGATGAGTAGAGCGTTTAATAATGCTGAATTTATAGATAGCACGGAAATGGATTCAAATCTGCCGAGGACATTTAGTACAATTGTTAACAATGACGATATTCTGCAAATGTATTTAAAAGAAATCGGAAGAAAAAAGATGCTTTCTAAAAACGAAGAAGTAGAGCTTGGAAGAAAAATTCAAGAAGGCAGTGTAAAGGAAAAAGAGTGGGCCAAGAAGCAATTAATTCAAGCAAATTTAAGACTTGTTGTGAGCATTGCAAAAAAGTATATCGGTCAAGGGGTTCTTTTTATGGATCTTGTTCAGGAGGGTTCGTTAGGGTTAATAAAGGCAGCTGAGAAATTCGACTATAAAAAGAATTTTAAGTTTTCAACCTATGCAACCTGGTGGATTAAGCAGACCATCATACGGGCGATTTCTAATCACTCAAGGACAATACGAATTCCTGTTCATATGCTTGAAAAAATAAGAAAGTACAAAAAGGCATGTAACATTGCCGCATGTGATGACACAATGGATGTTGATGAGGAAACAATTGCTAAACTATCCGGGCTTGATGAGAAAAAGATTGACGAAGTTAAAAGTGCTCTTAAGAAAGAGCCGATAAGTCTTGATACATTTGTTACAGATGATTTATGTATTCAGGATTATGTAGAAGATACTTCCTACTCTTCGCCGGAAAATAATGCCCAGCAGAAATTACAGCATAGAGATGTGCGTAAGCTGTTGAAAAAACTGGATACAAGAGAGCGGGAAATTCTTATACGAAGATTCGGAATTGGAAGTGAAGAACCCAAAACTCTTGAGCAGATAGGGAATGACCTCGGATTCTCCAAGGAAAGAATAAGACAGCTGGAGAACATAGCATTACAAAAGTTGAGGAAAGTTGAGCGAGTGGATAGACTAAAAACTTATATTGAATCTGAATGATGTTTTTTATAATGCTTTAAAAATCCATATATAATCAGACCGGAGCAGATAACCCCGCATGTCCATTTTAAAATAGGGGAAGTCTGCTTTTCTTTTTGTTCAAGGATTTTTCTGTACTTAACAATTTTTTTGAACAGCTTCGGGTCTTTTTTATACAGACCTTCGGCTTTAAATGTTTTTTCGAGTGCATCCATCGGGTTAAAACCCTCGCCGTTTTCGAGTGATTTGAAATAATGCTCTTGATAATTGTCCGGAATTTTTGTTGTAAAATGTTGTTCTCTATTCTGGCTGTCAAGGTTCAGTGCATCCATAAAATAAATCATATTGTTTTCGGCGCGAATTGGTTCAGCTAATTTAGCTTTTATAAACTCTTTTCTGGAAGTGAGTTTTTTATATGGAATTTTTAATATTTTGCTTAAAGTTTTTGCCTGCTCCTCTGTCGCTTCAATTTTTGGTGAATCGTGATTTGAAGCCCCTATGATAAAACAGTCTGGCTTCCAGCCGCGCTCCAGAAAATTTTTATTGCTTCCCCAGTTGTCTGAAAGATGGTCTGATGTGTATATTTTCATCCGCTCAGCAACATATGGTTTAAGATATAAACCATCATAGATATTAAAATTATCTGTTGATGTTGCAAATTCATGCGTGATGTTTTTAAGGTCAAAGCCTGAACCTTTAACTTTTTTAACCTCATCATCAATTATGTTTAAGATTTTATCTGCATAATATTTTCTTTCGGTATTTCCGTTTCTGATTAACGGCTGGTTTGCGTAAGTCCATGCAGCATCAACTCTGAAGCCGTCAAACCTTTCAGCATAAAACTTAACTTTTTCTCTCAGAAGTTTTTCTCCTTCTGCTGTATCAAAATTTAATGCAGGAAGTCCCCAGCCGATTGATGTATCTTTGTGAAATGCTTTTGGATTAGACCAGACTTCGTCGTACGAAAATCCGCAAAGCATATCTCCGTTAAGTTTTATTCCTTTTTTATTTAAATTTTCTTTTGCTTTTTTTAGGCTGTCTTCCGCGAGAAACTGCTTGTAATAATAGAAATCTATGGTTTCATTTTTTAGTTTTTTTATTTCACTAATTCTTTTTTCTCTTTCTGCTGCATCAAGTTCAAAAAGATTTCTGTCAATGTCATTCCATCTTCTGTAATCGTGAGTTCTGTTTATTTCTCTTAAAGCTCTGTAAAGAGCCTTTGGTTCAAGCCTTGCAGAGTTTTCGGACTTAAATTTTTCAAATTCGGTTTTGAATTTGCCTTCGCTGTAGAGTTTCTTAATAATTCTTTCGTGCTGAGAATTCTCTTCTATAATATTTTTGAAATCTACCCTGTCAGTATTTTTAGGGAAAATTTGCTCAGATGTATAATATTCAAGATTTATAACATGATTTCCTAAATCCATAGATGTGCCGGAATAAATCGGATACTTTCCTCTGTGTTCGTGATACTGCCCTGTAGGAAGAATTTGAACTTCATTTATTCCCCAGTATTTTTTTGCGAAATCAAAAAAAATCTGACTTTCATCTGTACCAAGATTTCCAACGCCTGTTTTGTTCGGAAGTGAGCTGGCTGGAACTATCAGAACCTTTTTCCCTGCTTTGGATGCCTGTTTTAAAACATCAGAGTATTCAGCTTCCTCTGAAGGTTTTAGCCGTCTTTGAAAGTTTATGTTCTTGTTTGCGCAAATTTTCATAACTTCACACCTGTATATATTAAAACCCACAGAGTTTTTATTTTGCTATTTTATGTAGATTTGTTAAAACTATTGCTTAAAAATTGCATTAACACTTTATTTAATATACTATTAAGATGTGAAAGCGTGAAAAGGGTTAAAAAAGGAGGACTCTTAATGTTCAAAAAATTATTAAAAGGTGTGTTCGCATTAGGCATTTTGTTTATGCTTAACAATCCGGCACAAGCTTTTTATACAGATATGAATGAAAATCACTGGGCATATCAGTCAATCAAATTCTTAACAGAAGTTGGTGTTGTCGTCGGGTATCCTGATGGGACTTACAAACCTGATATTCCTGTGACAAGAGCAGAATTTGCGTCTATGGCTATCAAAGCTCTCGGACAGGAAGATGCAAGTGTAACTCAAGATATTCACTTCTCTGATGTTGATAAGAGTTTCTGGGCTTATGATATTATCAGAAAAGCCGTATACTTTGATTTAATCCCTGACGCTGAAGGACAAAGATTTAGACCTTATGAATCTGTTACAAGAGCAGAAGCTATTACTATTGCTGTAAACGCTCTTACTACACAGCAAATCAGTGAACAAAGAGCTCAAGATATCATTCAAAAAAGCTATGAAGACTATACTCAAATGCCGGCATGGTTCTTAATTGCTGCCGGTAAAGCTCAACTGCTTGACCTTATTATTGTAATGCCTGGTAATGAAGGTAAACTGGAGGCTGACAGACCTGCAAACAGAGCAGAAGTTGCTGCTATTCTTTATAAAATGATGCAGGAAGCTAAGCTTAATCCAAATGCAAAGCTTGCAGAAAGTATGCAAAAAAGAACTGCAGAAGGTTATATACTTGATAACGTAAGAGTTCAAGGCTCTATTGGTATTATTCCTGCCGGCTCTATATTCCCTATTCAGATGGAAACAGTTGTCGGGTCACAAATTTCTAACGTAACTGATATTTATACAGCAAAAGCTCCTAAAAATATTGTTACAAAAGATAAATATCTTTTGATTTCTCAAGGCAGCGACCTTAAAGGACAGGTTAAGCACGTTCAAAGAGGTAAATTGTTCAGACAGAACGGCGAAGTTATTATTAAGAACGAACTTCTTGTTACACCTAATGATCAGGCTGTAATGCTTTATGGTGTAGCTACAATTGATCCTGGAAAAATTGGTTTCTGGAGAAAATTATTCAAGGGTGCAAAAGTGTTAACAATACCGGGACAAATTGTTAATATCAGACTTCTTGGACCTCTTAAGATTGACCTTACGAACGGTTATATTTACGAGTAGTACTACGTACGTAAATAAATGGTCAGCCTCATTCGTGAAGCTCCTAAAAAAGGATAATTATTCAACGATTTCCGGCGGTTTTTCAAAAAACTCCGGAAATCGTTTTTTATAATCTCCAAGCTCTGTACAATACGCTTCCATATCAAGAGAAATTCCCTTTTTGAGAGGATGCGACTTAATTCCCAAAGATTTGTACATTACTCTCATAAATACGTTTGATATTGCGTCGCTTCCTCGCTCCCAGGGGGTTGCGTGCGCCATAATCCAGCGTATTTCTGCTATATCATTATTAACATCATCAAGTTGGGATGTTTTTATATCTTTTGAATTAAACTTTTTAGTAAAATTTGTATAAATTTCTAATATATGTTTGATTGCATTGTTTACATATTTTGCATTTGCATGTTTTAAATAATGCTCGTCTTTTGAAATAACAGGAATGGTTAATCGAATATCTTTATAAGGGTTGGTTAACGGATTTTTTGCAATACTGTCTAATCTTTGCTTGTATGGTTTATAACGTTTAATGTCTGAATAATTTGTACAGAGTTCGAATCCTGTCCAGTCTGAACCGCTCAACCAGCCGTGTCTTTCTGTACGCAGTATTCCTGTATGAAAAACTTTAGACTGGTCGAAAACATTCATGTTGGCTTTTTGAATTCCGCAGGTAATATATTTTAAAATATTTTCAGCGGATGTATTTTTTCTAGCCATGTTAACTGCCGTATCAGCAGTTTCTTTTGTTCTTTTTGCCCACTTGGAGTCTGTTCCGTAACCTCGTATTCTTACGAAAAAATCGGCTTTTTTAAACCGGAGTCTAGGTGAGTTAATATTGGCTTGAAATGAATTATTATTACAAGTAGTTTGTATTCTCATGACTATTATAAGTTACGTAAAAAATTTTTTTGCGCAATTATAGGTTGATTAAAATTTTATAATATCTTTGAACAGTTTCAATGTCTGAAGACTCTAATATTTTGTTGATTTTTGATATTAATAACGACTTGTCGGTAAAATGCTCATAATCAAACAAATCCCGTAAATTCACGTTAAAAGCCTGAGCAAGTTTCTCAAGGCTTTCTTCTTTCGGAATTTGAACTCCTCTTTCTATTTTAGAAAGATTTGAGGCTTCCATGTTTAGAATTTCCGCTAATTTTAACTGCGTGTATCCCTGTTTTTCACGCAGTTCTTTTATTCTTAAACCTAATTTTTTCGAAATTTCACCCATCTCAACAACAGGATACTATCTTTTTGTAAGTGTATAAAGATTTTAGTAAGACTAAAAGACTTGACAAATAGAGCTTAGTATGACTATAATGTAGTATAATATTTCTTAATAAGACATTTATTCCCCCAAAATATGCGTAATATAATCTAGTTAGGAGTTTTTTATGACAGATTTAAATTTAAATAATCTAAAAATGGATTTCAAGTATATAGAAAATTCAGAAACCGCATGGAATCCGAATGGAGTAAAAGGCTGTGACGAGGAAAGTTTTATACGCAGTAACCCTCAGGCAGGAAAAAGTATTTTCAAGGAACTTGATTTTAACAAAGACGGATATATTTCGGAACAGGAATTTGCCTGTGCAAAGAACATGGCCGGTGATGATGGTATTTTAACAGACAAAGAGCGAAATGACTCCTGTATGGAGGAAATGAAGTATTTTGCCCGACGTGGTATTGATAAGTGGTTTAAGATAGACAAAGACAGAGATGGATTTGCGACCAATGTTGAAATGGAAAGCTGGAGTACATATTGTGAAAACGGAAAAACTCTTGAGGGGGCTATGTCTAACAAGCAGCTTGCAAATAAATATAATATGCAGGAAAAAATAATTTCTGATATGCAGAGCTGGCTGGATAGTGAAATTGAGGACATAAAAAATGATGCTAGAACTCACTTCGGGGTTGAACTGACTCAGAAGCAGATTATTGAAATTAAAAAAGAGCAGATAAAACAGCTTAACAACTGGCTTTTGAAATCTGGTGACAATGAAGAGGCTAGTTTTTATCAACAATTAAATCTGGATGCTTACACAAGATTAATGAGCACAGTGGATGGAGAAGCCTGCTGCGGCGGAGATATTTGTGAATTTTCAGGATTTTCACCTTCCGATATAGAGAAAAACGGAAAATATACTTCCAAAGATATGAAAGCCCGTCTTGAGTGGGCAGAAAATTCTTATATGGTTGATGATAACGGTAAAACAGTGCTTGATGCCAACGGTCAAACTATTCCTGCCAAAATGATGACTGATGCTCAGGTTCAAAAATATAAAGAGATAGTTGAATCTGTTACCGGTAAACCATGGGATAGTGATGACTGGGAGGTTTCAATGGAGCAGTGGTGTATAATTGCCGAAAAAGTCAATGGCACTTATGGCGACGAAACAAGACTGGAAGATAAAACCAGAGCAGATGTTCCTGAAAATAGACAGGCTCTTTTGAGATTTCTTGAACAAAAAGGATGGCTTTACGAACAGTTTAAATAATTTTAAAAACATCTTCTCTTGCAACTGTTTTTTGTTCAGATGTTTCCAGATTTTTAACTGTAACCTGATTTGAGGAGATTTCATCTTCGCCAAGAATAAGAGCAAATTTGGCGGTTTTGGAAGCCTTTTCTAATTGTTTTACAAATTTTTTGTTTGTTAGGTCAAATTCGCAAGTAATTCCGTTACCGCGCATTTCTTCAGTAAGCTTGATTGCTTCAAGAGGGTTGTTGCATACAACAAAAGCTGTTAATTTGTCCTCAGACTTAGCGCCGATAAGTGAAGCGAGTCTTTCCATTCCCATTGCGAAACCTATTGCCGGTGTGTCTTCGCCGCCTAAATTTCTGACAAGGCTGTCATATCTTCCGCCGCCGCAAACTGCGTTTTGTGAGCCGAGGTTATTTGATTTGATTTCAAATACCGTTCTGTTGTAATAGTCTAAACCTCTTACGAGAAGTTTATTTATAGAATAGTTTATGTTTAATGCGTCGAGATATTCTTTTAGGGATGTAAAATGTTCAGCACATTCATCGCAAATGAAGTCTGATTGAATAACTTCTTGAATTTCAGGTTTGGCGTAAATCTCTTTGCACTCTTCAACTTTGCAATCTAAAAGTCTTAGAGGATTTTTTTCATATCTTGCCTGACAATCAGGGCAAAGCTGTGACAAGTACGGCTTGATAACTTCTTTTAATTTTGTCTTAAATGTTTCTCTGCATTCAGGACAGCCGAGAGAATTTAATTCTACAGAAAGATCATTTA
>ENA-UESU01002546-UESU01002546.1-human-gut-metagenome-genome-assembly--contig:-NODE-2546-length-11559-cov-5.126372_pt1 | contig 11559 bp, 10 predicted proteins | sample MGYA00243007_ERZ508008 | MGnify/ENA primary metagenome ERZ508008 (study PRJEB26167, sample SAMN06115399) | human gut metagenome | host: Homo sapiens | place: China:Henan | collected 2016-06-23...
ATGCCGCTTCCTCTCTGCATACGGACATCAGACACCAGCAACTGATAGACCGGGAAGGAGACCAGGCAGCCAGTCCGAACTGGTTGATAGCAGCGACAGAGTCACCACCACCGATCAGAGAGAAAGCACCTTTTTCAGTAGCTTTCACAATAGCCTCGGCAATAGCCCTGGTACCTTCGGCGAATTTGGGCATTTCGAATACCCCGACCGGACCGTTCCAAAGAATCGTTTTGGATTCTTCGATTACTTTAGCAAAACGTTCGCGAGTCTCCGGACCGATATCCAATCCTTCCCAGCCATCCGGAATATTCATGGGATCAGCCAATTTGGTATTCGCATCATTGCTGAAACCATCGGCGATGACAGCCTGATCGGACAATACCAGATTAACCCCTTTTTCTTTGGCAATACGCATGATATCGAGCGCCAGATCAAGCTTATCGGCTTCACAAATAGAACTTCCGACATGTCCCCCCAAAGCAGCCTTGAAGGTATAGGTCATCCCTCCACCCAGGATCAGGTTGTCCACCTTATCCATCAGGTTCATGATGATGTCGATTTTAGAAGAAACTTTAGATCCCCCCATGATAGCGGTAAAAGGACGTTTCGGATCTTTCATCACACTGTCGACCGCCTTCAGTTCACCTTCCATCACATAACCGAATAATTTATCGTTGGGGAAATATTTTGCGATCAAAGCGGTAGAAGCATGAGCCCGGTGGGCGGTACCGAATGCATCGTTGATCCAAACATCACCTAAAGAAGCCAGGTCGGCGACAAATTTCTTCTGAGATTCTTTGACCGCTGCCTTTGCAGCTTTTTTTTCTTCATCGGAGGCATCGTCAGCCAAACCACGGGGTTTACCTTCTTCTTCTGCATAATAACGCAGATTTTCGAGCAGTAATACTTCTCCCGGTTTCAATTCAGCAGCTTGTTTTTTGGCACTTTCACCTATGCAATCATCCGCAAATCTAACCGGTTGTCCCAGTAATTCTTCTAAATGTTTCTGAATATGTTTCAGCGAATATTTACTGTCAACCCCTTTCGGACGTCCCAGATGAGACATCAGAATAACAGCACCGCCGCCGGCAAGCACCTTCCTGATCGTAGGAATAGCCGCCCGCATACGGGTGTCGTCGGTGATCTCGAATTTATCATTTAAGGGTACATTGAAATCCACACGGATCAATGCTTTTTTCCCTTGAAAATTGTAAGTGTCAATCGTCTGCATAAAATTATTATTAATGATTAATGAACTAGCAATTCATATGTCCCATTGTTTCGGGATGATAAAATTAGGAATAATTTATCTGCTACCCAAATATTTTGATTACAATCCACTCAATATCATACTCAAACGATTGATATAAAAGACCGGCTTTCCGGGCGGTGATCCGGGAAAAATCCTTAACTTTGCCGGGTAAAAGTTGCTGAATGGTAAATTTTTCCGACCGAACAGATCCGACGTAGCCGATGACGACACATGAATATTATATGCATAAAGCCCTGCAGGAAGCCCGACAAGCCGCAGAGGAGGGAGAAATCCCTGTAGGAGCCGTCGTCGTATGTAAAGGAAAAATTATCGCCCGGGCCCATAATGAAACCGAAAAACTGAATGACGTCACCGCTCATGCAGAAATGCTTGCCATCACGATGGCAACCTCTTATCTGGGAGGTAAATACCTGAATGAATGCACGCTGTACGTAACGATGGAACCTTGCACCATGTGTGCCGGTGCATTATCATGGGCACAACTCGGCGAATTAGTGACCGGAGCCCCCGACCCTCATCGGGGATACTCGCGTCTGACCCCTCCCGTATTGCATCCGAAAACCCGAATCACCTCAGGCATTTTAACCGGGGAATGCAGTGAAATAGTGAAACAATTTTTCAAAGCTAAAAGATCTTAAGAGTCCGAATATCCGGATTTCGTCCCAAAACATCCGGCCAGTGCTTCCCAATAACGGGGAAAAGATTTGGAAACGACTTCTTTATCCACAATAACTAATCCCGGATGTTTCAGGGCTGCAGGAGCAAATGCCATGGCCATGCGATGATCGTGATAAGTCGCAATCCGGGGACATGGCTGCCCCCCGGTCCGTTCCCCTTCCCAAATCAAGGCTCCATCTCCTTCAGCTTTCAACAGATAACCCAATTTGCCCAATTCCTCTATCAGCGCCTGGATCCGATCGGTTTCTTTAATCCGCAAGGTCTCCACTCCCCGGAACAGAAATGGAATACGCCGCATACAACAAGCCACAGCAAACGATTGGACGAGATCGGGCATTTCCACAAAATCATAATCCAACCGATCGATTTCAGGCTTTGCGGCCGATAATCTCACTAAATCTCCCTCATAGCAGGTTCGAACCCCTAATTTCCTCCACACAACAGTCTGACGGGAATCTCCCTGCATGCTTTTTTCTTTCAAGCCGGTCAGGATAATCTCTCCTTCTCCGGCGATAGCCAGCAATTCATAAAAATAAGAAGCAGCACTCCAATCCGATTCTACCCGGTAAGGAACAGACCGGTATTCTCCCGGTTTCACTCCGATCACAGTATCCTCCCGACCGACTTCGGCTCCAAACTCCCGCATGATCTGCAAAGTCATATCGATATAGGAACTCGAAACTACCTTGCCGGTAAGCCGGATTTCCAATCCTTTTTCCATATAAGGAGCGATCATCAATAAAGCAGAGATATACTGGCTACTGACAGAAGCCGGAATATCTATACTTCCACCCACCAGGCGGGAACCGTAAATCTCCAATGGCGGAAAACCTTCGTTTTCAAGATACCCGATCCGTGCTCCCAATCGGTTCAAAGCTTCTACCAACACCCGAATGGGTCTTTGTTTCATCCGCTCGGATCCCGTCAGTACCCACTTCCCGATAATCCTTGAAAGATAAGCCGTCAGAAAACGCATCGCTGTCCCGGCATGCCCCACATCAAAATAGCTATTTTCACTACACAGTATCCGCACCATACTTTGCGTATCGTCACAATCGGCGAGATTTTCTATCGGTAGTTCACTATCGGCCAAGGCATTGACGATGAGCACCCGATTGGAAATACTTTTCGAGGCAGGCAAAGTAACCGTACCTTGTACCCGTTTCGACTTGAAATCCAAAGTTATATCCATTCCCCTTCCCATTAAATTTGTTTAAGGGCTTCGAAAATTTCATCCCGGCTACAATAATTATCGATGTCAAATTCGCCGGGTTTATGTATGAGTGTAAAATTAACCCCTGCCTGTTCGTTTTTCTTATCGTGCAGCATCAGCTCATATAATTCGTCCGCTTCGGCTACAGGATGGTAGACCGGGTATTTTTCGCGGATAAACTTCCTTACCGCCTCGAAATGTTTTTCATCGAAACCAAGTTTTTGCACGGAGAGGAACAATTCGGCAATCATGCCGTACGCAACAGCATCTCCATGGAAAATATCGAGTCCACGGCGGATAGCGACACTTTCGATAGCATGCCCCACCGTATGTCCGAAATTCAATGCTTTGCGCAATCCTTTTTCCCGGGGATCACTTTGTACAATAGCCGCTTTCACCGCAACGGATTTACGTATCAGCTTCAAAAAATCTTCTTCCGCCACTCCGGCAAAATCTACCTGCATCGCTTCAGCCAAATGTTCTTCATCGGCTAATAAAGCGTGTTTCAGCATTTCGGCAAATCCTGACATAATCTGCCGTTCGGGCAAAGTAGCTAAAAAATGATTATCGATAAGTACCCAATCGGGGATAGCGAAACTACCGATTTCGTTTTTCAATCCATTGAAATCAAAGCCGGTCTTTCCTCCCACCGACGCATCGATCTGAGCCAGAAGTGTCGTCGGTATATTCACACAATGTATTCCCCGTTTGAAGCAAGAAGCAGCAAACCCACCGAGATCGGTAATCACTCCTCCTCCCACATTCACCAAAACAGCATTTCGCCGGGCCCCCTGATCGGACAATACCTGCCAAATCTCAGCCACACTCTCTAAAGATTTGTGATGTTCACCTTCAGGAATTGTAATAATATGTTCTTCAGGAATACCGAAATCCTCGAAACTTCTCTGACAAAAATTACGGGAATTATTATCGACCAGTACGAAAATATCTGCAATACCGAAGTCCGCCAGCTTCAATTGTAAATCCGCCCGGATATCACGGGTAAAAATTATATTGTTCATATACCTGCAAATTTTGCCAAAAATAAAAAGGAAAAAGCAAAACTCCAATATTAATCGGAGAAAACGGCAAAAGTAAAGAAATCAGCTTCTCTGCCCATCGAAGCTACGGAATAATATCTTGTTTTTAAGAAGTATAATTCAATAATATTTCATAACTTTGTTAAATACGGATCCATTTAAATCTTCTTTAGCCATGAATCGAAATAGCTCTGTGAAAGCCCGCATTGCGATCAGTTTATTACCCAAGCTGAATAGCTGCATATACCTCCCGTTGATCGAAAGATGCGGAGGTCTGGAAGGTTTTTTTCTCGAAAGCGACCAAGCGCTGAATCAGCTCTATCGGGAGTTGAATATACCCACGGACACTTTTAACCGGAAAACGGCTATACAAAATTCAGAAGCGGAGATAGAACAGTTGGACAAACACGAGATACAAATCTGCACAATCGAAGACGGGTGTTATCCGGAATTGCTCCGGCAATGTGCCGATGCTCCCCTGGTCTTTTTTTATAAAGGGAAGTTAAAGTCCTCTCCGGCAAATAAATATCTGGCCATCGTAGGGACAAGACATGCATCGTCCCGGTGTGAAGCCAGAGTGACGGCATTGGTCGAAGACCTGGTGAATCTGGGTTGTCGTCCTGTCCTGGTCAGCGGATTGGCTTATGGCATCGACGCCTCGGCCCACCGGGCTTCCCTGAAGTTCGGCTTGACGACTTTAGCCGTATTGGGACATGGATTACACATGATTTATCCGGCGACCCATAAAAGCATGGCACGTCAGATTCTGGAGACCGGCGGGGCCTGGATCAGCGAATTTCCTTGCACGGCGAATATACATCCGAGCAATTTCTTACGCCGCAACCGGATTATTGCGGGTCTCTGTCATGCAACCCTGGTAGCCGAATCGGCCATAAAGGGAGGAGCTATGGCCACAGCGCGCCTGGCCATGTCATACGACCGGGAAGTCATGGCTTTCCCTGGACGTCCGGAAGATAAATATTCGGCAGGCTGCAATTTTCTGATTAAAGAAAACATTGCCGCATTAACCGAAAATGCCACCGACGTGGCCCACCTCTTAGGTTATCCGATAAAAAAAACGACACTGCAACAAACGATCTTACCGAATTTCAGCGACGACGAACAAGGGAATACACTCATTCAGCTCTTAAGTGAAAAAGGAACTCTGCATATCGATGAATTATGCCAGTTGACCCAGCGTCCAAGTAGTGAACTAGCGGCTATCCTATTGCAACTCGAACTGGAAGGGAAAATAATCGGTCTGGCAGGTAAAAAATATTCTCTCCGGTAATTTTATCACCCCGAGAGAGACCGCCGAAATACTAATTTCGGTTTTGGTAACAGATTATCAGCAGGGATATATCTCCAACTATCAATCCGAAAGCAAAATCAAGGTTTGTTAATAAAAAATTAACTGCAAAAAGTTTTGATATCGTAAATAATTAGATAATTTTGACATCCGAAAACGTTTGAATTAACTCATACTAAAAATTATACACATGAGACCAGAAATTAAAGAATTCATGGAAGCCTTAAAGGCTAAAACAGTAGGTGAATCAGAGTTCCACCAGGCTGTAGAAGAAGTTATTGAAACTGTATGGGATACCTATCAGGCAAACCCGAAATACAAGGCCAATAAGATCCTTGAAAAAATGGTAGAACCTGAAAGAGTAATCATGTTCCGTGTTCCATGGATCGACGACAAAGGTGAAGTACAAATCAACCGCGGTTACCGCGTTCAATTCAATAGTGCTATCGGACCGTACAAAGGAGGTTTACGTTTCCACCCGTCGGTAACTTTGGGCGGACTGAAATTTTTAGGTTTCGAGCAGACTTTCAAAAACTCTCTGACTACGCTGCCTATGGGTGGTGGTAAAGGAGGTTCGGACTTCAACCCGAAAGGAAAATCAGACAATGAAGTAATGCGTTTTTGCCAGAGCTTTATGACTGAACTTTGCAAATATATCGGTGCCGACACAGACGTTCCTGCCGGTGATATCGGCGTAGGAGCCCGTGAAATCGGTTATCTGTTTGGACAATATAAGAGAATCCGGAATGAATTCGTAGGTGTACTGACCGGCAAACCAAGAGAATTCGGTGGATCACGTGTACGTCCGGAAGCTACCGGTTACGGTACGGTATATTTCGCTCAGCACATGCTGAAAGAAAAAGGTCAGGATATCAAAGGCAAAACTGTTGCGATTTCCGGATTCGGTAATGTTGCCTGGGGAGCTGCCCAGAAACTCGTTCAATTGGGTGCCAAATTGGTAACCATCTCCGGACCGGACGGATACATCTATGATGAAAAAGGTATTACCCAGGAAGGTGTCGATTATATGCTGGAATTACGTGCAAGCAACAACGACGTTGTAGAACCGTATGCAGCTAAATTCGGAGCTAAATTCTTCGCTAAGAAAAAACCATGGGAAGTAAAATGTGATATCGCATTCCCGTGTGCTATTCAGAACGAATTGAACGAAGAAGATGCAAAACAATTGGTTGCTAACGGCTGTCAGATGGTTGTAGAAACTTCCAACATGGGTTGTACAGCTGAAGCTGTTAAATATTTGAATTCTCATATCACTTTCGCTCCGGGTAAAGCAGCTAACGCAGGTGGTGTTGCCGTATCGGGTCTGGAAATGAGCCAGAACTCAATGAGATATAGCTGGACAGCTGAAGAAGTTGACCAGAAACTGTCTCAGATCATGAAAGATATCCACGATACTTGTGTTAAATTCGGCAAAGAAGGAGACAAGATTGACTACGTGAAAGGTGCTAACATCGGCGGCTTTATAAAAGTAGCTGAAGCAATGTGTGCTCAGGGACACGTATAAAAAGTTAAAGGTAAAAGTTAAAGGCTGACTAAACGATTACCTGAAAATTAAAGCGTACACTTCGAGGGTGTGCGCTTTTTTTATTATCTTCGTTTCCGCAAAATCATTTAGTTTTCAGCTAATCATTTTTGGCTTTAAATTTATGTACATCGACACTCATTCACATATCTACGAAGAGGAATTCAGAGAAGACCGGGAAGCTGTTATACAACGTGCCAGAGAGGCGGGAGTGAATTACATCGTTCTTCCGGACATCGATAGTGAATCGCGTAACCGGATGCTCGCCCTGGAAGCCCAACACCCGGAGATGTTATTTCCTTTGGCAGGGCTACACCCCACTTCTGTGTACGAGAACTATAAAGCAGAGCTGGCCCAGGTAGAAAAAGCTTTGGGTAACCATACCTTTTACGGCATCGGAGAATGTGGTATAGACTTATATTGGGATAAAAGGTATTACCGGGAACAAATCAAAGCATTCGAACATCAGCTTGGAATAGCAAAAGAAACCGGTTTGCCGGTAATCATTCATTCCCGCGACTCCCTGGAAGTGATTTTCGAGGTGCTGAAAAAACATCCTTATACCCGTGGCATTCTGCATTGTTTTCCGGGTAATGCAGCAGAAGCCCGGCAAGCAATCGACATGGGGTATTTATTAGGAATCGGAGGAGTCGTTACCTTCAAAAAGAGTCAGATGGCAGATACCCTACGCGAAATCGGCCCGGCAAACATCGTACTGGAGACCGATTCTCCTTACCTGACTCCGGTCCCTTTCCGGGGAAAAAGAAATGAAAGTAGTTATATTCCGTTAATAGCTCAAAAAATTGCAGAATTAACGGGTCTCGAGACAAAAAAAATTGAGGAAATAACGACACAAAATGCTTTGAATTTGTTTAATTTGCAGTGCGAAAACGTGTGAGGGGTCATCGATAAACTTTGATACAACAATGACAAAATCGGTATTGATAATATATACAGGTGGAACCATCGGAATGGTCAACGATCCGGCGACAGGGGCATTGTGTCCTTTCGATTTCGAACAGATAGCGAAAGCAGTTCCTGAGATCAGAGAATTCGGTTTTTCTATCAACAGTTATACTTTACCGGAGATCATCGATTCGTCCGATTTGAAACCGGCGCTTTGGGCCGACCTGTGCCAAATCATTCTGGACAAATACGATCAGTACTCCGGATTCGTCATTCTGCACGGGACAGATACGATGGCTTATTCAGCCGCAGCCCTGAGCTTCATGCTGAACAATCTGACAAAACCGGTTGTTTTCACAGGTTCACAACTTCCGATCGGTACCATACGTACCGATGGTCGGGAAAATCTGATTGCAGCATTAGAAATTGCAGCAGCGACCATCGAAGGCAAGGCAGTTGTACCTGAAGTCTGTATTTTATTCGGAGCCAAACTCTTCCGGGGTAACCGAACCACCAAAATCAATGCAGAGAGCTTCGATGCTTTCCAGTCGTTCAATTATCCGCCTTTAGCAGAAATCGGTATTCATATTCACTATAATTACGGAGCCATCAATTATACCCCCCGGACAGAGCCGATTTGTGCGTTTACGGAAATGAATACCAACATCGCCATATTGCAATTATTTCCAGGCATTCGTCCGGAATTAATAGATGCCGTTATTCAAACTCCCGGTCTAAGAGGACTGATTTTGGAGACTTATGGCTCGGGGAACGCTCCGACCGACCGTTGTTTTTTAGAAAAAATTAAAGAAGCCTCCCAAAAAGGCATCATCATATACAACGTCACCCAATGTCAGGGTGGGACTGTAGAAATGGGCCGTTACGAGACCAGCAGAGAGTTATTAAACTACGGAGTTTCAAGTGGATATGACATCACGATGGAAGCTGCTGTCTGCAAAATGATGTATCTGCTGGAGAAATACCATGACGCTAACGAAATAAAAAAATACTTAAATTCATCAATAAAAGGAGAAATAACCATGAATCATATTGGGTTTTAACATTTTTTTTGTACCTTGCCGCGTCTTTTGGTGCGTCCTGTGGGAATACAAAGGTTTGCAAGGGTACGCCTGAAGTTTGAGAGTTAAATTTTAATTATTAATAAACTAAAAATCAGTTAAAGAGATCATGAGAAAATTATTTGCACTAATAGCAGTTTTAGGAATGCTTACTATTGGAGCATCAAAATTAATGGCTCAGGAAGACGAAGCAGCACCAGCAGCTCAAACCGAGCAAACAACAGTTTCTATCGATGACGAAGAAATTGAAAGTACTTCAATGCATGCAGCGATCAAACAGAAATTCATCGAGGGTGGTGCCGGATTTATGGCTTGTGTTGCATTGTGTTTGATTTTCGGTTTGGCCGTCGCAATTGAAAGGGTTATTTACTTGAACCTTTCCGACACGAACACCAAAAAATTCATTGTTGGTTTTGAGGACGCGCTGAACAACGGTGGTATTGAAGCAGCAAAAGACTATTGCCGTAACACCCGCGGACCTGTAGCAAGTATTTTCTATCAGGGACTTTCCCGTTACGATCAGGGCATCGACATGGTTGAGAAATCAGTTGTTTCTTACGGATCGGTACAGATGGGATTGATGGAAAAAGGATTGACCTGGATCGGATTGTTCATCGCATTGGCTCCTATGTTGGGGTTCTTGGGAACTGTAATCGGTATGATCGACGCCTTCGACCAGATTCAGGCAGCAGGTGATATGAGCCCGGCCCTTGTAGCAGGAGGTATTAAAGTGGCTTTGATTACGACCGTAGGTGGTTTGATCGTAGCTATGATCCTGCAGATATTCTATAACTATTGTACATCAAAGGTAGAAGGTATTGTAAACAATATGGAAGATGCATCTGTAAGCATGTTAGACATTTTGGTGAAATACGAGCAAAAAAATAAATAAACCATGAATAGTAAAAGAATACTCAACCTTGTAACAATCGTAATGTTTGCCATTACAATAGTATTGTTAGGGCTGTTTATGTTCGGAGGTGAAGTACCGAATCAGCCGTACACTACTCCTGTATATACAGCGGCATTATTGAATTGGGCATATATCCTGTGTGGTATTGCAATCATTGTAGCTGTTATCTTCCCGGTGATTCGTCTGTTTACCCGCCCGAAACAAGCAATGAAAAGCTTTATCGGATTAGCGGGAGTAGCCATAGTCATCCTGATCGGGTATGCATTGGCTGATGGTACTCCATTGAAACTAGTCGGTTATACGGGACCTGATAACGTACCATCCATGCTGATCTTTACAGATACGATTTTGTACACAATGTATTTCCTTTTTGCAGCAGCTATTTTAGCTATTTTAGGAACGGAAATTTACAGCAGAATGAAATAATACTATTCCCTTCGGGGAATAGAGATAAAATTAAGGAATATGGCAAAGAAAACACCAGAAATTAATGCCACTTCGACTGCCGATATCGCATTCCTGTTGCTTGTGTTCTTCCTGGCAACGACGACGATGAATGTGGATTCCGGTATATACAGAAGACTTCCGCCCTATCAGCCGGATAATACCGAAGCCCCGAAATATGCAAAACGGAATATTTTGCAGGTTTTGGTAAACCGGAACAATCAGCTGGCGATCAACGGAGAATTGGCAGATGTTTCTACCCTGAAAGACAGGACAATCGAATTTGTTCTAAATCCGAATAATAGCGAAGACTTACCCCAAAAAGAAATTAAAACGATCGATCTTTTCGGTCCCGTGGAAGTTTCGAAGGGTATTGTTTCTCTTCAGAGTGATAAAGGAACGTCATATGAAATGTACATCGCCGTACAAGATCAGTTGACATCCGCTTATAATGAATTGAGAAACAGAAAAGCCAACGAGAAATGGGGTAAAAACTTTGATGAACTGAATGACGACCAAAAAGAAGCAGTCAGAAAAGTTGTTCCGATGCAGATTTCTGAAGCAGAACCTAAAAACATAGGAGGGAAAAAATAATGGCAAAATTTAAAAAAGGTGGTAAAAGAGAGACGCCCGCAATTTCAACGGCATCTTTACCTGACATCGTGTTTATGTTGCTGTTCTTCTTCATGGTGAGTACCACGATGCGTGAAGTTTCCCTAATGGTTGCCAATGCGATGCCTCAGGCTACAGAAACCGTAAAGCTGGAAAAGAAATCGCTCGTAAGTAATATTTATGTAGGTAAACCTACTCCTCAATATCAAGGTGCTTACGGAACCGAACCCCGAATCCAGTTGAACGATCGTTTCGCAACTTTAGAAGAACTGGGAGCTTTTGTGGTTTCAGAACGTGAAAGTCGTAAAGAGGAAGATAGAAATAGCATTACAAATAACCTGAAAGTAGATAAAAATGTAACGATGGGTGTCGTTACCGATATTAAACAGGCTCTTCGTCAAGCTTATGCACTGAAAATTAACTATTATGCGAGAGCTCGCGAATAAGTTGACTCTACACATAGAAAAAGCCGTCTGAGGATAATCAGACGGCTTTTTTTTATGGGTTTGTTTGGGGGCTGCAGAGGTTCTCGTAGTGCTGTGTTATTCG
>ENA-UESU01002547-UESU01002547.1-human-gut-metagenome-genome-assembly--contig:-NODE-2547-length-11559-cov-3.478749_pt1 | contig 11559 bp, 14 predicted proteins | sample MGYA00243007_ERZ508008 | MGnify/ENA primary metagenome ERZ508008 (study PRJEB26167, sample SAMN06115399) | human gut metagenome | host: Homo sapiens | place: China:Henan | collected 2016-06-23...
ACGTTGCCAGGCCCGGCATTATAGGCGGCGAGCGCGAGATCAAGCCTGCCGAAGCGGTCAATCTGCTGGCGCAGATAGCGGCTCCCCGCGTCCACATTGGCCTCGGGATCGAAAGGATCGATAACGCCGAGCATCTGTTGCGTCCCCGGCATAAGCTGCATGAGCCCCTGTGCGCCCTTCTCCGATTCAGCGATGGTTTCGAAATTGGACTCCACCTTGATCACCGCCGCGATAAGCCGGGGATCGAGCCCGTAGCGGCCGCTGGCCTTGGCCACGAGTTCCCGCCAGACGGCGGGCGGAGGGAGCGTCCCTTTTCCGGCATGGGCGCGGAGAACCAATTGCGGCGACACCATGCGCGGCAGGGACAGCGCCGCCGCATGGGGCGACAGCGCGTAAATGTCCATCTGGTCGAGCAGGTTTTCAGTAGGGATGGAGGGACGCGGCGGCAAGGGGCTTTCGGATTGGCCGCCGGGATGCACGGGGCGCAGGCGTTGGGCCGGGCGCTCGTCCGTCGAGAGCTCCTCATGCAGGATGACGCCCGCCGAAGCCGTGCCGGATACGAACATCCCCGCCGCCAGGCAAAAACTCAGGACGCGGATCACTCGGGCAGCGCGAAATAGAGTTCGATGATATTCGACTGTTCGTAGTAGGCATAGGTATAGTGGGCCACTACGGACTTGATCAAATGGATGCCGAGCCCGCCCACGGGCCGCTCGTCCACGCCGAGCGATACGTCCGGGACCGGCGCTTCAAGGAAAGGATCGAAAGGGGCTCCCCAGTCCTGCACCTTGAAGCAGAAGTACGGCACGTTGTCGAGCCGCACTTCCCGGCAGGCGACCTGCGCCTCACCCGGGACATCCGGATAGGCATAGCTGAATACGTTGACCAAAAGTTCCTCAGCGGCAAGCTCCACCTGCGGGATCAGCGGCCTGTATGAAGAAGGGATGGTCTCGTGGATAAAGGCATTGACATTCGCCAGCTGCTCAAGACTGGCCGGAACGCTGAGCGTCGCCATGATCGCCTCCTCAGGAAAGGGCGCTGACGGCCTCGTCGCGCGTGGCGTAAATGGGGAGCATGGAGCTGAATCCCGAAATTTTGAAAACTTCCGCCACCATCGACTGCATGGAACAGAACGCCAGCGTCGCCGCGGCGGCCTTACTCGCCTTAACCATCGTCAAAATGACCCGTAACCCTGCGGAACTGATGTATTCGACACCACCAAGATCCACCACGACCTTTTTGGCCCCGGAATCCAGAAGCTCACGGCAGGAGGTTTCAAAACTGCTCGCCGTGGTTGCGTCGATCCTTCCGGTAAGCGCAATGATACCGACGCAACCCTGTTCCGATGTGATAACTTGCATACACGTTCTTCCTGATGTTGTTGCTATTTGTAGCTTAAGAGCAATCCTTGACTGATCTTAAGCCACCCGTCAAGGGTCACGAAAAGCAGGAGTTTGAAGGGCAGGGAAATGGTCATGGGAGATACCATCATCATGCCCATCGCCAACAGGATATTGGAAATGATAAGGTCGATGGCGATAAACGGCAAATACAGCAGGAACCCCACCTGAAACGCCTTGGTCAATTCGGAAATGGTAAACGCGGGCACGAGGATCAGCATGTTGTCTTTGGAAATCTGATCATGCTGTTCTTTGGGCCAGATACGCTTCGCCGTGCTCATGAAGGCCCGGAGCACGCCGTCCTCCGTATTGTCCGAAAGGAACTTGCGCAGCGGCGGCGACAGCTTGTCGACGATGCCGATAACTTCCTTCGGCGAAGGCTCCGCGCTGATCTGGAGTTTCTCGGCGATGTCCATCTTACTCATCATCATGGGGGCCATAATGAACAGGCTCAATATGATGGCAAGGCCGTTCATGACCATCGCGGGCGGGACCTGCTGCACGCCGAGGGCGTTGCGGACAAGCGACGTGACCACCACGATCTTCACGTAGGACGTGACCATCATCAGGAAAAACGGAGCAAGGCCCAACAAAGCCATGCCCACAATGAAATACAACGGATTGACGCCCGTCATGCCTACTCTCCCACCTTGCCGAGGCTGACGACCTGTACGCCGAGCGTCCCGTTCAAATCCACAAGGCGCCCCTTGCCGACGGATTTGCCGTTGGCGTACAGCGTGACCGGGGCGAGCGCATCGCCGCCGAACGCGAAAGTATAGCCGGGGGCGAGCGTCTCCACGTCCCGCACCGTCATGAGGCGGCGTTCCAGTTCAAAGGTCAGCGTCACTTCCAGTTCGCCGGTATCGACGCCTTCGGACGGCGCGGCCCCGGCAGCCGTATTGTTTTCGTCGGACATGGGCCCCTCCTCGGGATTCAAGACAGAAAGGATGGTCGCGCAGCCCTCCGCGAGGGAGCAGGCGAACGCAAGGGAACGCGACGTGGCGCAGAGGCGGAGCGTAACGCGGCCCTCACGCGCCGGATAGGTTTCCGGCAGCAGCACATCGTCTGGTTCAAGGGAAGACAGCTCGTTGACGGAAAGCCGCATACGCCCCGCTTCGAGGCTGACCGGAACCGGCACGTCCCCGGCAAGCCCCAGTGCGCGGCGGCGCGGCAAGGCGTCCAGACGTTCCACCAGTTCGAGCGCGCTCTCCCGATCCGGGAGGCACAGCCTGACAGGGATCGGATACGCCTCTGCGGAGGCCCCCGCCCCCACCGGCACGTGCAGCGTCAGGGGAAGCGCACAAACGGCCGGTTCCGCCGTTTCGATCATCCGGACGTTGCGGACAGCCAGCGGCACATGCAAAAACGTTTGCGCCAGTTCCGCCAAAGGAGCGGCCAGCAAGTCGAGAACCGCCAACTGCAGCGCCCCGGGCAGTGCGGCGTTCGGCGGCACATCCGCCACTGCCGGATGCAAAGCCAGCAAGCGCAGGCTGCCGAGTTCCACGCGCCATGTCCGTTCGCCGCAAACGACGTCAAAAGCGCACACCGGAGGGACCGGAGCCGCAAGGCCCCCGGCCTCCAACGCGCACGGCGTACCGGCCACATCAATGGGCCACGGCTGCGCCCGCGTGCACAGCAGGTTGAAGACATGCGCTTCAAGCGGCGAAAGCGCCGGAGCCCGGAAAGGCAGTATCTCCATGTACTTCTCCGCCCCCGGCAATGGAGGGCTGTTACAAAAAGTTTCGGGCTGCGCCTCTTCAAACGGCCGGCGCGGCATCCCTCCCCGTGCGCCGGGGTCAGGCATCCCGTTCGTCCGGAGCGACATACTCGCCGCGCGACTGCCGACGCCCATCGCCGTTCTCGGCTTCGGCCTCGCCCCGTTCAGAAACCACTTCGACGCGAACATCCTTCTCAAACGACTCAAGCCGCGCCTTCAAGGATTCCTGTGCGCCGACGAGGGTCTGAAAGGATGCCGCGTTGTCCGTCGCCAAATGTACCGACAGCACGCCGTCGCTCCCGCGCTGGAGCCGGATTTCGGTTCCGGGGAGGACATCCTTGCCAAGGGTGAGGCGTATCTCATGGCCCCCGTCGGGCCCGGAAACCAGAATCCGCTCCACGAGCTTTTCCGCCAGCGCACCCAAATCCGGAGCATCTCCGGACGGAGCCGCCGTTTCAGCCGTCTGCGCCGTGCGTCCGGCAAAAAGTGTATCCAACGGCCCGGTCATCCGGGAAAACATGCTGGAAAGCGCTTCGGCCTCGGCTGAGGTATCCTCGTCAGGAGCATGGGAAGCCCCACGTCCCCCGTCGGACTCCTCTCCTCCGGAACCCTGCCGTTCGTCAAGCGGACGCCGCCGCATGGCTTGCTGAAAGGTATCCACGTCCGCACCTGACGGCGCGGCCATGCCGGAATCCGCAGATCGGCCTTCAGCCTGCCCGAGCCGGGACATATCCACCTTCATAAAGTCAGCCATACGACACCTCCCGCATTCCTCCGCTTGTGGACGGGTTTCTTTATTTTGAAAGGGCTATCGCTCCAACCGGCGCTCAATTCCCGAAAATGCAGGGCATAATGGACGCAAAAGGCATTGGAAAGAGCGGTATAGCTTCCGTATCGGCAGATTTGAGGAAGCCGGACGGGAAAAACGTCTCTCCAGAAAGGTTTCCCTTCCTTTCCCCAATGCTTCCTGCCCCTTCGAGGGTGAAACGCCCCTAGAGCTCGCCTTCGGTCCCCTGAGGCGGCAGCGGTTTGAATTCTTCCATTTCCAAATCTTCCAGACGCTCGGCCTCGCGTTTGGCCTCGACGAGCCAGATGTCCCGATGCGTCACGATTTTGGCCGTCTCGTGCTGAGCCTGCCGCGCGGCCTCCCGGGCCTTGCGTACGTCCTCCTGGCGCTTTTTTACATTCTCAAGCGCTTGGGCGACAGCTTCTTCCAGCTTCAACTCGCCATCGGCCAGCGCACCGAGCCCGGCCTTGAACACATCCAATTCCTTGAGGCTCAGGCCCTTGCCCATGATCGCGTCATAGCGGCGCTCGACCTCTTCCTGACGCCAGACCTTGTAGCGCTCCAGCTCCCCGCGGCACCGCTCCACCGCCTCCTGCGCCTCAACCACGGCGCGCTCGGCGGCACTGAGGGCATTCTTGGCCGCATCCTCCCGGTATTCGCGCACCTTAAGCAATGGAGCCAGCGGATACTTTTCCACGCTCAGGCCACCACCTTATACAGCGCCTGCAACGTTTCCTCAAAAGTGCTTTTTTCGTCCAAACCTTGCCTGAGGAACGCGTTTACGGCGTTGATCCGGGCCAGCGCGTCGTCGGCTTCCTTATCCGATCCTTTCTTGTATTCGCCGATCTGCACGAGCAATTCCACCTCGGCGAACTTCGCCAGCACCTTACGGAGCGCCTGCGCGGCTTTCTTGTGCTCCTTCGTAACGATGGCGTTCATAACACGGCTGACGCTGGCCTGTACGTCGATGGCGGGATAGTGGTTCGCCGCCGCCAACTTGCGGGACAGGATGATGTGCCCGTCGAGGATGGAGCGGGTTTCGTCCGCAATGGGCTCCGTCATATCGTCGCCCTCCACCAGTACGGTATACAGCGCCGTGATGGAGCCCTTATCCGAATTGCCCGCCCGTTCCATCAGCTTGGGAAGCGTCGAAAACACGGACGGAGGGAAACCGCGCCGGGTCGGGGGTTCGCCCGCGGCAAGGCCGATCTCGCGCTGTGCGCGCCCGAAACGGGTCACCGAGTCCATCATGAGCAGAACGCTCTTGTGCTGATCCCGGAAATATTCCGCCACCGCCGTGGCCGTGTACGCGGCCTTGAGGCGTTCCATCGACGAGCGGTCGGATGTGGAAACGACCAGCACGGCCTTTTTCCGCCCTTCCGGGCCAAGGTCGTTCTCAATGAACTCACGCACTTCGCGGCCGCGCTCGCCAATCAGCGCCAACACGCACACATCGGCGGAACAGCCTTTGATGATGCTGGACAAGAGCGTACTTTTACCGCCGCCAGCCGCCGCGAAAATACCCATGCGCTGCCCCTCGCCGCAGGTAAGCACCCCGTCGAGCACGCGCAGGCCCAGAGAAATCGGCCTGTCGATGATCTTGCGGAGCATGGGGTTCGGGGGATCGGCGTAAACCGGATAGTGGGTCCGGGGCTTGAGCGGCGGCCCGCCGTCGATGGGATCGCCGAGCCCGTTCAGGACGCGCCCGAGGAGATCTTCGCCCACGGGCACGGAATGGATTTCCCCCGTCGGGATGACTTCGGTTGCGGGCGAAATGCCCTGCAAATCGCCGAGCGGCGTCAACAGGGCCACCTGCTTCACGAAGCCCACGACCTCGGCCCGGAGCGTCCAGTCTTCCCACGGGTTCCGCAGGATGCACAGTTCGCCGACCTTCACCCCCGGCACCACGGCCCGGATGATGGTCCCCACGACCTGCTCCACGCGGCCCCGCACCTCCACCGAGGCGGTCGACTGCACCGCTTCCTCAAGAAGCGCTCCGATATATTCAAAGGCCATAGGGCATCCATCCGTTTGTCAAACCATATCCGCGAGATCCAAGCAGGCGTTCGCCCAATCGCCCCTCCGCAAGGGCCGAAAATGCGGGCGTGGCCCCAAAACGTCCTTTCTCAAGCCGTGCCGTGCAACGGCACACACCGCTCTATAACGGGGGAAACGTGTATACCAATGAATCGAGCCGCGATCGCATATGGGGCAGACGGCTGAAGCGGTTGTCGGCGTTGTCCCCGCAATCGGTACGCGCTATGAAGCGATTTTGGAGCGCAGGGCGTTTTCCAGCGCCTTGAGCTGTGTCTCGAGGCTGGCATCGACCACGCCGAGCTCGCTTTCCAAAAGGCACGCCCCCCGCTCAAGACGCGCATCCGGCACGACATCCAGAAAACTGGCCCCGCCCGGCACGGAGGCCAGCATGGATGCCAACCCCTCCCGGACGGCCTTTTCATCAGCGGGCGCCACGCGGATCGTCACGTGCTGCTGATTGCGGACCGTCACCAGCGCATTGCGAACGATACGGACGATGCGTTCGTTTTCGTCAATCTCGCCGATGACCTTGCGCACGGCCACAGCAACCACATTCACCAACGTGGCCTCAATGCCTTCGATGTACTCGACCGATGACAGCACGGTTTCCATCACCTTCTCGGCATGTTCGAGGCGGCCTTCCTCCACGCCGTCGCGGTAACCTTCCTCGCGCCGCCGCTCATAGGCCTCCCCGGCCTTGCGCTCCATGTCGGCCACACGCTCACGGGCCGCGTCGAGTACGGCATTGGCCTCCAGAAGGACGGCGGCCTCAGAGGCTTTGAGCACACGCGTCCCGGCGGACGGGGTTACCGTGTCCCCGGTCAATCGAAACAGGGAGCCCATTGCGGTGCAACCTCCTTCAGCAACAGCTTCTTCAGACCAAACCATACCGCCCGCTGAACCGCAGGCGACACCGACGGCGGAGCATCCTCAATATTCTCGGCGGCCCGTTCCTTCAAGGCGGCGGGCCAAGGAGCGCGGCAAATGGCAATCGCCAGACGGCCGTGGCGCTGCATACGTTCCAGCAACGGCTCCCGGACGTCGCGGCTCAGAAAAAACTGCCGCACACTACCGAGCTGATACTGCCCGCGCTGGATGCCATAGCGGTACAGCGGTTCCCCCAGGGCTTCACGCAGGGCCAAGACCGGCTCCCGGGTGATAATGCGAGCCAGCTCCGCAGCGTGGACACACACGCCGAACACTTTGCCCAGACGCTCCAACTCTTCCGCACTCAGGAAGGCCAAACGCCGTGACTCGTCGGTGAAATCCCAGAACCCTTCTTCCGGCGGCGCGACAGGCCACGCCAATACGGGCGAGCCACGCCGCGAGAGTTCCGCCGCCACAATCGCCGTGTTCAAACCGGGAACGCGCCATGCTTCGGGACAGTCCGGCACAACGGAGCCCAAGCGGCCGTTGAAGGCCAGCATAGCCCGAAACAGCGCAGGTTTCCGTGCGATGATGTCCGAAAAAAACGAGGTATGCATACCTGTCCGGCCGTGCCAGCGTTACGACGACTGATCTTCCGAGGCGTTCGCCGCCTCTTTGCGCTTCCGCAGGGCATCACGCAGGGAAAGCGCCAACAGCGCAAGTCCGGCGAGCGCCGCCAAAAAGACGATCCCCGCGCCGATCAAGGCATATGGCGGCCCATTCTGCGGCGCGAGCGGCAATCCGAGGAATTTCGGGGTTGGCTCCATGGGTACGGAAACCTGTTCCCGAACCGGAACGAGCATGACGGAAACACGTTCATAGTCGAGATCCGGCACGGCCTTGGACGTAAGCTCACGGATTTTGGCGACCAGGTTGACGACAGGCGAATCCGGGGTATGGCGGAGGAAAACGGCGGCGGAAGGCAGGGTGCGCGTATCGGTGGCCTGATCCGTACCTCCGAGCACCACATGGACGCGGGCCGTCAGCACGCCGTCGATACGGGAAAAGGTGTCGGACAGCTCCTGCGAGATGGCGTAGGCCATGCGAGCCTGTTCCTCCGAGGCGGATGAGATCATCCCCTGCCCGGAAAAAACTTTGCCGAGGTTTTCGTAGTCCGCCCGAGGGAGGTTGTTCTCTTTCAGTATTTCAAGGGACTGAACGAGCTGATCCACGGACAAGGTGAACCCAGCCTTTCCAGCGGCGGTTTTCTCGGCCCGGATGCCGCGCTTGAGCAGCGTGGACAGCATCGTATTGACCTGCGCCTCGGTCAGCCCGCGGTACACTTCTACCTGACAGCCCAGAAGCGCCGCACAGAGCGACAACACCAGCAGAAACGGGAGCCAGCGCATCCCTTTTTTCCCGGACCCATGTGCTTCCGTCATATGTCCACGCCCCGTTTCCGTCACATTCTACCCCTGCTGCTTCAACAACGATTCAAAACCCTGATTGACCTGCTGCGACAACTTCGCCCCGCCCGTGGCCTGTACCCGGAGCATCCCCACAAGGAATTGCAGCTGGTACAACTCCGTCGCGGAAGCGTTCCCGCCGCCGACCCGCTCGAGCAGCCGGGCCAGCTCCTGCATGCCGTCCGTCTGAACGGCATCCGTCCGCCCTTCCACGGCCTGCGGCCCGGAAGGCGATTCTATCCGCATCGTACCGCCGATGCCGTCAATCCGGCTCCCCTCGGAGATGCCGTACACGGGATCTTCGGAAGGGTTCGGAGGGATTGCCTCATCCGTACGCGCCACTTCCGGGATATCTTGCCCGGCCTCCTCAAAAGGCCCGTGCTCCCGCGAGCCTTCAGCAACGCCCTGCACGGACGGACCGCCCTGCCCATCCGGCGCGCGCAGCGCATCCTCGAAGGCACGCACCAGCTCGGCGGGAGGTTCTCCCTGCGGGCCAAGGCTCCGCAGTTCGGCCCCCTTGGAGACGCCCAGCTTTTCCAGCGCCTCCAAAAGCTTTGAAGCCCCAAGACCGGAAATGTCCACGGCTACCTCCGCCGGATTACACCAGCCTACGGTTCTTGCCGGAGTTTTTCAAGCAACCCGGCGGCCAGCTCCGCTCTCGGGCCTTCGCCGGCGGCCAGCGGGGCAAGCACAGCTTCGGCTTCGCCTTGCCGCCTCGCCAAGGTGTAACACAGACCAAGCAGCGCCTGCGCGTCCTCATCTTCCGGCATGGCGGCCAGCACTTCATCTTTCAGGAGCCGTTCCGCCTCGTCGAAATCATCCACCACAATATGGCTCAGGGCCTTGCCCATGAGAGCGGGCGCAAATCCCGGGCGGAGCGCGAGCACCCCCGCGTACATGGCACGCGCATCCACCACGTTTCCTCCGTGACATGCAGCGTTGGCGACATCAAGCAAACGGCTGATCTGGGTATCGGACAGCATGGCGTTTCTCCAATCGTAAAAAGATGCGGGCAGCCCGGGCACCCCCGGCTAAACGCAAAAAGGGGAGAAGGGGACAGCCCCTTCTCCTTGTCCGTCATCCCGTCCGACGCGCCAAGCGCGGGATGGAGCCACGCAAAAGCATCCGGGGTGCGGTCCCGGAACATGATTCCGGACGGGAGACAAACTCAACCGGTACGCTGGGCAAGGCTCTTCATCATATCCGTCATGCTCTTCGTGACGGACGAGAGCGATTCCAGCATGGCATTGTACTGCCCGACTTCGAACTGGAGGGCCATCATGTCCTCGGGGCTGACTTCGTCCTTGCCCAGCATCTCGGTCATCTTGGCCTGCAGGTCCTTGCCCTTGCTGCTGATCGAATCCAAGCCGCTGTTGAACAGCTCATTGACGTTCAATCCCGGCGTTCCACTCGTGCCGTTGATATTCATGGCAAACTCACTTTGGTTAGAAATCCTTTTACTTCGCCATGTTGTCCATAGAATGCAACGCAGCCTGCGTCGCTTCCCGGACGGCCTGCGCCACAGCCCATTCGTCGGGGGTCAACCCCCTATCCATATGCCGTTTGACAGCCAGATCCATTTCCAGAACCTCATCCCGGATGCCCTGCAAGGCGCGGGGATCGTCAAGGGCATCCAGCACGGAAACCATCGCGTCACTCATTGGAACCTCTCAGTCGATACACGATTATCCGCCCATCCTTACGGAGCTTCAACTCCTTCACGCCGATGGACTCGAGCACATATCCGCCGGGGAGCAGACCGCCCTCAAAGACACGCTGCCCCGTAGCCAGACTGATGAAACGCATGGGCGTCAATGTTACCCCGGTCACCCGGATCTCCGGCATATCATCGGCTTGCGGCGCGGGAACGTCTCCCGCCTCCGCCTGCTGCGGCGCCGCGGCTTCACGCCGGACTTCGGCTTGAGGCCGCTTTTTCTCGAACGACGCAACCACATCGAACACGACCGGGACGCCGAGTTCCGCACGGGCCTTGTCCAGCACGCCGTCCAGACGGATACGCTGGGCCACATCGAATCGGCCCGCAAGCTCCACCTTTCCGGGCAGGAACCGGACCTGCACAAACGCCAGATCCGCCTCCTTCAAGAGCGGCAACAGGACCGCTTCAACCGCGTCGGCGTGACGGATGGTCCGGTCCAAACGGCTCCAGACGGCCTGGTTCCGCAGTTCCGGGACATCTTCGCGGACGGCGGAAAAGGCCTGCTCTTCCACGAGCCCGTCCTTCATGTACCCGGCAAGGTCCAGGCCGTCGTCCGGGTTATCCGTCTTCTCCTGCACGGAGAGGGAGAATCCCCGGCTTGCGAAGGCTGACGTTACGGCATCGACCCTGTCCCCGCGGAGCGTCACATCAAGATAAACAGGGTACTGCACACCTTGTGCCAAGCGCAGGAGATCGGCCCTTTCGGCATCGTCGCGCAAGACTCCCTGCACGCCGACGCCTTCATCCTGCGGAGATACGACCAATGTGCGAAAACCGTTTTCGTCAATAATGGTTTGGATTTCCTTGACTCTCGTTTCCGCATCCGGGGTTCTGCCCGCATAGGAAAAAGTCAGCCCGCACAGGCCCAGCAAAAGAAAAAAGGACAAGGCCAACCTCTGCGGCGGCAAGGAGCGCAACCGCTCCCAAAGCGTTTTGCCAACGCCGTTGGCGCCTACAGAAGTCCCTTCTTCCAACAGTATCATCGGATCACCGAGATCCATGACCGGCTCTTCGCGCTGCGGCTCCGCAGGTTCCGGGCGTTCCTGCACCGAACGCCGCTCCTGCAAGCCGGACGCGACCTGACGCCATGCGTCCGCCGGCTCGCCGGGCTCCGACCATGCCATGCAGGTCAAGCCCAGAAAAAACGGCGTACGCGCGGGGATGTCCGCACCGTCGGACGGCAAGGGAGCGCCATTGAGCAGTATCTCGCCGTCGAGCGGCGTCACCCGCACGGACGGGGCGCCGTCCCCGGAAAAGCCTATGACGATGTTCGCGTGCCGGGAAGCGACTGAACTGTCTTGAAGAATGATGTCGCAAGAGTCGTCGGACCCTACAAGCTGATTCCCCGCGGGCAAGACAAGTTCCGCCCCCATGTGGGGGCCGGAAAAAAGACGAAAGACAATCAAGCCGGAGGCACTCATAGCGCTCCCGCAGGCCGTGCCTGCGTCTGTACTCCGGGCGATTGCCGCGCCGCGGGCGGCGACAACGGGGTCGCCGTGGCGGGCGTGGGCGTGCGGTGCGCGCTTGTATCGGTTCCGCTGCGGTACATGCATACGCCCGCCGAATTG
>ENA-UESU01002553-UESU01002553.1-human-gut-metagenome-genome-assembly--contig:-NODE-2553-length-11538-cov-3.969025_pt1 | contig 11538 bp, 5 predicted proteins | sample MGYA00243007_ERZ508008 | MGnify/ENA primary metagenome ERZ508008 (study PRJEB26167, sample SAMN06115399) | human gut metagenome | host: Homo sapiens | place: China:Henan | collected 2016-06-23 | study...
GCTACATGGTAAGCCAAGAGCTGCAAAGGAATCGTAGCCAATACTTGCTCCAGGCACTCCAAGGTCTCAGGGAGCTCAATCACTTCGTCGGCAATCTTTGAAATGGTTTCATCGCCATTGCTGACAATAGCAATAACACGACCCTGACGGGCTTTAATCTCCTGGATATTAGACAAGACCTTCTCGTACATGAAGTTGTGGGTAGCAATAACTACCACTGGCATATCGCTGTCAATCAATGAGATAGGACCATGCTTCATCTCGGCAGCAGGATACCCTTCAGCATGGATATATGAGATTTCTTTCAGCTTCAAAGCGCCTTCCAAAGCTACCGGATACGAATATCCGCGACCAAGATAGATAAAATTATGCGCATACGTGAATATTTTAGATAATTCTGCAATTTCATCATTTAGTTTCAATACTTTTTTCATTTTTTCAGGGATGAAATTCAGTTCACGCACAACACTGAGAAAATGAGCCTCATCGATGGTCTGTTTTTCACGTGCCAATGTCAAAGCCAGCATTGTGAGTACAGTGACCTGCCCGGTAAATGCTTTAGTGGATGCCACGCCAATCTCCGGTCCTACGTGGATGTACGAACCGGTATGTGTGGCACGCGGAATGGATGAACCGATCGCATTACAAATGCCGTAAATAAACGCACCGCGACTTTTTGCCAATTCTACGGCTGCCAATGTATCGGCCGTCTCGCCACTTTGCGAAATGGCGATCACAACATCATCTTCACCAATCACCGGATCACGATAACGAAATTCAGAGGCGTATTCTACCTCCACCGGTATACGGCAGAAACTTTCGATCAGATGCTTGCCGATCAATCCGGCATGCCAAGAGGTTCCACAAGCCACAATAATAAAGCGTTTTGCTTTCAAAAGCCTTTCCTTATAGTCGATAACGGCAGAAAGCACAACACTGGTACCTTCCACATTGACACGTCCGCGCATACAATCATGAATACAATCGGGCTGTTCGAAAATCTCTTTCAACATAAAATGTGGGTAACCGCCTTTCTCAAGCTGTCCCAGGTTAAGTTCCACTTTAGTCACTTCGGGTGTCATTTCCACATTATTAAGATTAACCACCTTTAGTTCCTTGCCCCTGTGTATGACAGCAATTTCCTCATCTTCCAGATAAACCACTTTATCCGTATATTCTACAATGGGCGTGGCATCTGAAGCCAGAAAGAACTCATCTTCACCAATACCCACCACCAACGGACTACTTTTACGGGCAGCAATGATCTCGTCCGGACGGTCTTTTTCCAATACGGCAATGGCGTATGCACCGATCACCTCACGCAGTGCCAGTTGTACGGCGGTCAGCAAATCCAGATGATTGGTCACCTTCATGTATTCGATTAATTGTACGAGTACTTCCGTATCGGTACTGCTTTTAAATGTATAGCCTTTGGCCTGAAGTTTTTCTTTAAGGACGGCGTAGTTTTCAATGATACCGTTATGAATGAGAGCGAGATTTTCGGAGGAGGAATAATGAGGATGAGCATTAGCAGAACAAGGTTCTCCGTGAGTGGCCCATCGCGTATGCGCAATACCGATATTGCCAGAAATGTCTTTTTGTGTGACAAAATTTTCAAGATCGGAGACTTTTCCTTTCGTCTTATACACATTTAACTGCTGGTTGTTACTGATTAATGCTACCCCGGCACTGTCATATCCACGATATTCCAATCGCTTCAAACCTTTTACAAGGATGGGGTAGGCTTCTTTTTTACCAATGTAGCCTACAATTCCACACATATTATCCTATTTTTTTGTTTTCGGGAGCAAATATACATATTATTAATAACACAAAGATTAGTTTTTCTATAAAATATAGACATAAGAATAGGAAAAAGTGATTTTTATATCAAAACGTTAATTTTTCTATTATTTTAATCTCAAAAAGAAAGAAATTACAAATTAAAACCAAAACAACTTTCCACACTTTCATATTAACGCAAAAACAAGACCGTCCAGTTTCAAATTATCACCACTAAACGAGATCAATCGAAATCGTGTAACACAAAACCAAATAAATAGTATCATTATGAAATTAAATCCATATTTTTGCAAAACATTTTGATAGACAAAACTGGTATTATCATACAATAAAGCTAAAAAGAATGAGAAAAAGAGAACTTTTTATCAGCCAAACAAAGAAATCACCTTACCAACGACAACCCGAACAGTTGGGATTGTATGATGCAGCAAATGAACACGATGCATGCGGAGTTGGCATGTTGGTAAACATTCATGGAGAAAAATCGCATGATATCGTAGAGTCGGCACTAAAAGTGCTCGAAAACATGCGTCATCGCGGTGCTGAAGGAGCTGACAACAAAACAGGAGACGGCGCAGGTATCTTGTTACAGATTCCCCATGAATTTATCTTGTTGCAAGGTATCCCTGTCCCCGAAAAAGGGCGTTACGGCACCGGACTGCTCTTTCTGCCTAAAAACACCAAGGCACAGGCAGACATCCTGAGTATCATCATCGAAGAGATAGAAAAAGAAGGACTCACGTTGATGCACCTGCGTAATGTACCTACTTGTTCCGAAATTTTAGGAGAGTCGGCATTAACAGCAGAGCCGGAAATCAAACAGGCATTTATCACCGGATTCACAGAAACGGAAACAGCCGACCGGAAATTATATATAATAAGGAAAAAGATCGAAAACCGGATAATGAAATCAACAATCTCCGGGAAAGAAGATTTTTATATCGTTTCGCTCTCAACCAAAAGCATTATATATAAAGGTATGCTCTCATCGTTGCAATTGCGCAACTACTTCCCGGACCTTACAAACAGTTACTTCACCAGTGGGCTGGCATTGGTACACTCCCGTTTCAGTACTAATACTTTTCCTACATGGGGATTAGCGCAGCCCTTTCGCCTACTGGCACACAATGGCGAAATAAACACAATCAGGGGAAATCGCGGATGGATGGAAGCACGCGAAAGCGTACTCTCTTCTCCTGCCCTCGGCGACATCAAAGAGATACGTCCCATTATCCAACCGGGCATGAGCGACAGTGCATCACTGGATAATGTCTTGGAGTTTCTCGTTATGTCCGGACTCAGCCTGCCGCATGCAATGGCAATGCTCGTACCGGAATCATTTAATGAAAAAAATCCGATCAGTGAAGATTTGAAAGCTTTCTACGAATACCACTCTATCCTGATGGAACCTTGGGATGGTCCTGCCGCACTGTTATTTAGTGACGGGCGGTATGCCGGTGGCATGCTCGACCGCAATGGGCTGCGTCCGGCACGCTACCTCATCACCAAAAATGACATGATGGTAGTAGCCAGTGAAGTAGGTGTTATGGATTTCGAACCGGGAGATATAAAAGAAAAAGGCCGCCTGCAACCGGGAAAAATATTATTGGTTGATACGGAAAAAGGAGAAATATACTACGACCACGAACTGAAAAAACAACTGGCGGATGCCAAACCTTACCGTACTTGGTTGGCGACTAACCGTATTGAACTGGACGAACTGAAAAGCGGGCGCAAAGTATCACACAGTGTAGAAAGATACGAGCAAATGCTGCATGTATTCGGCTACTCCAAAGAAGATGTCGAGAAAATTATCACTCCGATGGCTACTACCGGAGCAGAACCTATCAGTTCTATGGGTAATGATACGCCGCTCGCTATACTTTCGGATCAGCCGCAATTACTATACAATTACTTCCGGCAGCAATTTGCGCAGGTGACCAATCCTCCCATCGACCCGATCCGGGAAGAGCTGGTAATGTCACTGACGGAATATATCGGTGCCGTAGGAATGAACATTCTCACCCCAAACGAAAGCCACTGCAAAATGGTACGCCTCAACCATCCTATCTTAAGCAATGCACAATTGGATATTCTTTGCAATATCCGCTACAAAGGGTTCAAAACGGTGAAGCTGCCTATGTTATTTGAAATTTCCCGTGGTAAGGCCGGCTTACAGGAAGCATTAATTACCATATGCAAGCAGGCGGAAGAATCAGTGGCGGAAGGTGTGAACTATATCATACTGACGGACCGGGATGTGAATGCCACGCATGCAGCCATTCCTTCGCTACTGGCAGTAAGTGCCGTACACCATCATCTTATCTCGGTAGGAAAACGTGTACAAACCGCTCTTGTAGTTGAAAGTGGCGAGATACGCGAAGTAATGCACGCTGCCCTGTTGCTTGGTTTCGGGGCAAGTGCCTTGAATCCATATATGGCCTTTGCCATACTCGACAAACTGGTTGCCCGAAAAGAGATCCAACTCGACTATGCCACCGCAGAAAAGAATTACATCAAAGCTATCTGCAAAGGATTGTTCAAAGTGATGAGCAAAATGGGGATCAGCACCATCCGTTCATATCGTGGTGCGAAAATATTCGAGGCCATAGGTCTGAGCGAGGAATTGAGCAATGCTTATTTTGGCGGTCTCCCGTCACGAATCGGCGGAATCCGGCTTGAGGAAATAGCAAGAGACGCCGTTTTTTCAGTTGAAAGTGGAAAATTGAAAGTGGAAAGTTCTATGCAGCAGGAAGACGTAGCAAACTCTCAAAACAGCTCTCAACCAAATAACTTTCAACTTTCAACTCTCAACTTTCAACTAAACAACAGGGGGTTGTATTCTTTCCGGAAAGATGGAGAAAAGCACGCTTGGAATCCGGAAACAATCAGCACACTGCAACTGGCTACGCGTTTGGGTAGTTACAAAAAATTCAAAGAGTTTACTTCTATGGTAGACAACAAAGAAGCCCCCATTTTTTTGCGAGACTTCTTTGCATTCAAACGTAACCCCATCAACATAGACCGCGTAGAACCAATAGAAAATATTATGCGCCGTTTCGTAACCGGTGCCATGAGTTATGGTTCCATTAGCCGTGAAGCACACGAAGCAATGGCAATAGCCATGAATAAAATTCACGGACGTAGCAATACAGGCGAAGGTGGAGAAGATGCAGCACGTTTCATCCCCCGTGCGGATGGAACAAGCCTGCGAAGTGCCATCAAGCAAGTAGCTTCCGGACGCTTTGGGGTAACAACGGAATATCTTGTCAATGCGGATGAAATACAGATTAAAATAGCCCAAGGAGCAAAGCCCGGCGAAGGCGGGCAGTTACCGGGATACAAGGTGGACCAGGTGATAGCTAAAACCCGCCATTCCATACCGGGCATCTCACTCATATCTCCCCCGCCCCATCATGACATCTACTCCATAGAGGATCTGGCACAGCTTATCTTCGATTTAAAAAATGTAAATCCGAAAGCCAAAATCAGCGTAAAGCTGGTAGCAGAAAGCGGAATAGGAACAATCGCCGCCGGCGTGGCGAAAGCAAAGGCCGATCTCATCGTGATATCGGGTGCGGAAGGCGGTACAGGCGCTTCTCCCGCTTCTTCCATTCGTTATGCCGGCATTTCACCGGAATTGGGACTGAGCGAAGCACAACAGACTTTGGTATTGAACGGACTGCGCGGGCAAGTCATGCTACAAGTAGACGGGCAGTTGAAAACCGGACGCGACATCGTACTAATGACTATGCTGGGTGCCGAAGAATTCGGATTTGCAACTTCGGCATTGATCGTACTGGGTTGCGTAATGATGCGTAAATGTCACATGAATACCTGTCCGGTAGGCGTTGCCACTCAAAATGAAGAATTGCGTAAGCGTTTTCACGGCCGGAGTGAATATCTGGTCAACTTCTTCACTTTCTTGGCACAAGAAGTAAGGGAGTATCTTGCCGAAATCGGTGTGGAAAGACTGGATGATCTTATCGGGCGCACCGACCTCATCGAGCGCAAAGCCGATAATGGAAATCCCAAACATGCGCTCATCGACTTCAGCAAATTACTGGCACGAGTAGACAACAACGCTGCTATCCGCCATGTCACCGATCAGGATCACGGTATTTCTACCGTCAAAGATGTAGAAATACTTCATGCCGCACAAGATGCCATTGAGTATCAGAAGGAAATCTCACTGGAATACACGATTGCCAATACGGATCGCGCCGTAGGCGCCATGCTTTCGGGTGCAATCGCTGCCAAATATGGCGAAAACGGTCTGCCGGAACACACACTGAATATAAAATTCAAAGGTTCTGCCGGACAATCGTTCGGTGCATTTCTTACTCCGGGAGTCAACTTCAAACTGGAAGGAGAGGCCAATGACTACCTCGGCAAAGGATTGAGTGGCGGCCGCATATCCGTACTACCGCCGGTACGAAGCAATTTTGAAGCAGAAAAAAACACGATAGCCGGTAACACTTTATTATATGGTGCCACCAGTGGAGAAGTCTACATCAATGGACGCGTAGGTGAACGTTTCGCCGTCCGTAACTCGGGAGCCATCGCCGTAGTAGAAGGCGTAGGAGACCATTGCTGTGAATACATGACAGGTGGACGTGTAGTAGTACTGGGACAAACCGGACGAAACTTTGCAGCCGGCATGAGCGGCGGAGTAGCATACGTCTGGAACAAAGAAGGGAATTTCGATTATTTCTGCAACATGGAGATGGTAGAATTATCTCTCATCGAAGAAGCAAGTTATCGCAAAGAATTACATGAGCTCATCCGGCAACATTATTTATATACCGGTAGTAAACAAGCACGTATCCTACTCGATGACTGGAACCGCTATGTAGACGAATTCATACAAGTAGTGCCCATCGAATACAAAAAGGTGCTACAGGAAGAGCAAATGCGGAAATTGCAACAGAAGATTGCGGATATGCAAAGAGACTATTAGGATTTACGATTAGACAATTTACGAATTACGATTGAAGTTACTTCTTTAAATGAACAAGTAGAATGACTTCAGTCGCAAATAGATGGTAAATTCAATCGTAATTCGTAAATCGTAAAATCGTAAATCAAAATGGTAATTTCAATCGTAAATTGTAAATCGTAAAATCGTAAACCATCATGGGAGATTCAAAAGCATTTTTAACCATACACCGTCAGGAGGCCGGATACCGCCCCGTACACGAACGTATCACCGATTATGGAGAAGTAGAGCAAACCCTTAATACCCACGACCGGAAACTACAAGCATCGCGCTGCATGGATTGTGGAGTACCTTTCTGCCATTGGGCTTGTCCATTAGGCAACAAGCAACCCGAATGGCAGGATGCTCTCTACAAGGGAAAGTGGAAAGAGGCTTATGAAATCTTGGCTGCCACATGTGATTTTCCAGAATTTACAGGACGCATCTGTCCTGCCCTTTGCGAAAAAAGCTGTGTACTAAAGCTATCGTGTGACGAACCGGTAACCATTCGCGAAAATGAAGCCGCTATTGTAGAAGCCGCTTTTCGTGAAGGATATATCGTGCCTGTCCGCCCCGAACGCAATGGCTGGAAAATAGCTGTCATCGGTGCAGGGCCTGCCGGGCTGAGCGTTGCCGCACGGCTGAATGCCCGTGGCTACGAAGTCACGATATTCGATTCCAAACCGATGCCGGGCGGACTGCTTCGCTACGGTATTCCCAATTTCAAACTACCCAAAGAAGTGATAGACCGTCGCATGAATGTACTGAAAGCCGAAGGTATCCGGTTTGAAATGGGTGTCTGCATCGATATGCAGAAGCTGCCCGCAGGTTTCGATGCTTACGCCGTCTGCACAGGCACTCCCACTGCCCGTGACCTTACCATCCCCGGCCGTGAACTGAAAGGTATCTACTTTGCCCTCGATATGCTGGCTCAACAGAACCGTATCCTCGACGGAGAGACATTCCCGAAAGAGCAGCTTGTCAATGCCCGTGGCAAACGGGTGCTTGTCATTGGCGGTGGCGACACAGGCTCGGACTGCATCGGCACGAGCATCCGCCAAGGAGCTACGAGCGTGACACAAATAGAAATCATGCCACAACCACCCGTAGGCCACAATGACGCTACGCCCTGGCCGCAATGGCCCGTTGTCCTGAAAACCACTTCCAGTCACGAAGAAGGATGCACACGCCGCTGGTCACTGGCATCCAACAGATTCATCGGCAAGAACGGAAAGGTTTGCGGCGTGGAAGTGGAAGAAGTGGAATGGCTTCCGGCAAAAGACGGTGGCCGCCCCACCATGAAACCTCCGGGTAAGAAAGAAGTCATTGAAGCCGATATGGTGCTGTTGGCTATGGGCTTCCTCAAACCGGAACAGCCGACATTTGCAGAGAATGTATTCGTGGCGGGAGATGCCGCCAATGGTGCAAGTCTCGTAGTACGTGCACTGGCTGACGGTCGCAAAGTAGCCCGGCGGATTGACCAATACTTCAACCGGTAGTTTTGCGGCAACGAAAAAAGTTTCAAAGAGGGATACCAAGAGTTTCAACGCATGAAACTTTCTGTCCCCCGGTGTGAAACGACTCTTTTCAACGCTTGAAACAATCCGTTCCAACGGACGAAACTGCCAGTCTCACCCGATACAACTAACATCATCCCGATATCAACTTCTAAAACAACTACAACCATGTGTGGAATAGCAGGTATTTTCAACATAAAATCCCAGACTCCGGAACTCAGGAGTAAAGCTTTAAAAATGGCACAGAAAATCCGCCATCGCGGACCGGACTGGAGCGGTATTTATGTAGGCGGCTCCGCAATCCTTGCACACGAGCGGCTTTCTATCGTCGACCCTCAATCGGGTGGGCAACCTCTGTACTCGCCCGACCGCAAGCAAATCCTTGCCGTCAACGGTGAGATATACAACCACCGCGATATCCGTGCACATTACGCCGGAAAGTACACCTTTCAGACGGGTTCGGACTGCGAAGTCATCCTCGCCCTCTACAAAGACAAGGGCATCAATTTCCTCGAAGAACTGAACGGTATCTTCGCCTTTGCCCTCTACGATGAAGAGACGGACGATTACCTCATAGCCCGCGACCCCATCGGAGTGATACCTTTATATATAGGCCGCGACAAGGAAGGCCGCATCTACTTCGGCAGCGAACTGAAAGCTCTCGAAGGATTCTGCGACGAGTACGAGCCTTTCCTGCCCGGACACTATTACCGGGGACGTGAGGGTAAAATGCACCGCTGGTACACTCGCGACTGGATGCAATACCTTGCCGTAAAAGACAACTATCATACTGGTTACCCTGACGTCAATGCCACAACCTACCAAACTCAGGTTTCTGCCGTACATGATGCCCTCGAAGCCGCCGTACAGCGCCAACTTATGTCGGACGTACCTTACGGCGTGTTGTTGTCCGGCGGGCTGGACTCTTCCGTAATCTCGGCCATCGCCAAGAAATACGCCGGAAAACGTATTGAGACGGACAACAAGGCAGATGCGTGGTGGCCTCAACTCCACTCTTTTGCAGTAGGCTTGAAAGGTGCTCCCGACCTCATCAAAGCACGTGAAGTGGCGCAATACATCGGCACTATCCACCATGAAATAAACTACACCATTCAAGAAGGGCTGGACGCCATTCGCGATGTCATCTACTTCATCGAAACCTACGACGTAACCACTGTCCGCGCATCCACGCCCATGTACTTGCTGGCGCGTGTCATCAAGAGCATGGGCATCAAGATGGTACTTAGTGGTGAAGGTGCGGACGAAGTATTCGGCGGCTACCTCTACTTCCACAAAGCGCCCACACCACAAGCCTTCCATGAAGAAACAGTACGTAAGCTCTCCAAACTGTACCTTTACGATTGCCTGCGCGCCAACAAGAGTCTTGCCGCTTGGGGCGTGGAAGGACGTGTCCCGTTTCTCGACAAAGAATTTCTGGATGTAGCCATGCGACTGAATCCTGCCACGAAGATGTGTCCCGGAAAAGAAATTGAAAAGAAAGTGGTTCGCGAAGCCTTTGCGGATATGCTGCCCGAAAGCGTCGCATGGCGTCAGAAAGAACAATTTTCTGATGGTGTGGGTTACAGCTGGATTGATACGCTGAAAGCTGTCACTGCCGCTGCCGTCAGTGATGAACAGATGCGGAAAGCCTCCGAACGCTTCCCCGTAAACACACCGATGAACAAAGAGGAATACTACTACCGCACTATTTTCGAGGAGCACTTCCCCAGCGAGAGTGCCGCCCGCAGTGTACCCAGCGTACCGAGTGTAGCCTGTTCCACCGCCGAAGCATTGGCATGGGACGTCTCATTCCAAGGGAAAAACGACCCTAGCGGACGCGCCGTTGCCGGTGTGCACGAAGAAGCCTACAAGGACTGAACCTTAAAAAAAGTAACCACACGGCAAATGCAACGGATTTTTAATATACTTTCTTTTTCATATTCGTAAGCTTATGCTACCTTTGCGAAAGAACGATTAAAATAATTAATTCTAAAGCCCATGAAACTGAAAAGCCTTATTATCACGTCCGCCCTGCTACTTGCCGCTTGTGGCTATACACAGGCACAGTCCACCCAAGTCATTGCTCACCGCGGCTTCTGGAAAACAGACGGTTCGGCACAAAACAGCATTGCCGCTCTTCTTAAAGCCGATTCTATCGGCTGCTACGGTTCCGAATTCGATGTGTGGCTCACGGCAGATGATAAGCTTGTGGTGAACCATGATCCTGTTTTCAAGCTAAAAAGCATGGAACGCTCTACGGCAGCAAACCTTACTTCACTGAAGCTGGATAACGGCGAGAGCCTCCCTACCCTTGAACAATATCTCAAAGCTGCTCTAAAAACCAAGACACGCCTGATTCTGGAACTGAAAGAACTCAGCAGCCCGGAACGGGAAACGAAAGCCGTAGAAAAGATAGTGGCGATGGTGAAAAAACTCGGGCTGAACGACAGAATGGAATACATTACCTTTTCATTGCATGCCACTAAGGAATTTATCCGCCTGACTCCTGCCGGAACTCCTGTCTTTTATCTGGATGGCAAACTACCCCCGAAAGAACTGAAAGAGATGGGGTGTGCCGGACCGGACTATCATCTGAACGTCTTCCGAAAACATCCCGAATGGATAAAAGAATGCCACGATCTCGGCATGAAAGTAAACGTCTGGACAGTCAATAAAGAAAAAGACATGAAATGGCTTATCGAAAAGAAGGTTGATTTCATCACGACTAATGAACCGGTATTGCTGAATGAAATAATGAAAGAGTGAAATAATGAATTAGTGATAAGCGAATCAATGATAAGTGATTAGTGCCATGCAGCATATAGTGCAGCCTGTTTATCTCTTGTCATTAGTCCGCTTATCACACCAATTACATCACCAATTTCAGAACTCTTCCAATACCAGCCGGAATTCATCAACAGTCAGTTCCCCGATTTGCCGCCACAATTCCTTTCCACGGTGCAGTAACACAAAAGCCGGAACAGTTTCTATATTATAAGAATCTGCAACAACTTTGTCACTTTCAATATTCACTTTTACAAGTTCGACGACTCTCTTTTCATATGCATTAATAACCGGTTCCAACCATTCATAGTGGGGAGACCAATCTGCATAAAATAAAATCAAAACCAGATGATTGGTCTGGGCTGCTTCTTCTAATCGTTTAGTTACATCGTCCATCATTTATTTACTTTTTTAATTATACTGCATCAACAAAAGAAATAGAAATATATTCTTTAT
>ENA-UESU01002557-UESU01002557.1-human-gut-metagenome-genome-assembly--contig:-NODE-2557-length-11508-cov-19.364360_pt1 | contig 11508 bp, 10 predicted proteins | sample MGYA00243007_ERZ508008 | MGnify/ENA primary metagenome ERZ508008 (study PRJEB26167, sample SAMN06115399) | human gut metagenome | host: Homo sapiens | place: China:Henan | collected 2016-06-23...
CGGAGACGCGGTTTTGGATCGTTTCATCGGCGGAGCGGAGCCGGTGTCGGCCGCCGGGAGAAAAATAAATTATCTGAACCGGGGCGATGTTTGGGAAATGTCCGTTTCAGCGTCCGAGTTGAAATCGTTTATGCTGAGTTCCGACGGTTTTATTGAGAAAGTTCTTAAGTTTGGTCTGGCAGATGCCGCAGAGCTGGCGGCAGCGGGCAAAACGTTTTCCTCATTGGCGGCTCTGGGGCAGAAATTAAGACAGTATGAACTAAAATCGGCGGGAGATGTCAGTGCTTCGGCAATGAAAGTTGTCCAAGGCAGAAAAGAGACGGGAAGTGCCGATGATGCTACGGCAATGTGTTTTGAAATTGTTTAATCTCAATTTTAATGAAATTTAAACCGTAACAAACTATTTTTAACGCAGAAATTCAATTTATTGCGCAACGGAAAAAGAATGCATCATATTCATGCCCTGATTGTCGATCTGACATTAATTACCATTTATGCCGGAATAACCACGCTTATCTGTAAAAAGCTGAAACAGCCGATTGTGCTGGGGTATGTCGTGGCGGGAATTCTGGCGGGTCCGTTTTTTAATTTGCTGCCGACTGTCAGCGACAGGGAGAACCTGACATTGTGGGCAGATATCGGCGTGATTTTTTTATTGTTCGGGCTGGGGCTGGAATTCAGTTTTAAAAAGATGATGAACGTAGGCAAAGCGGCAATGATTACGGCCAATGCCAATATTCTGTTTATGCTTTATTTAGGATACAGCACCGGTATTCTGCTCGGCTGGTCAACGATGGACAGTTTTTTTCTCGGCAGCATGATTTCAATGTCGTCAACGACGATTATCATTAAGGCTTTTGATGACCTTAACGTAAAAAAACAGCGGTTTACGGATTTGGTTTTCGGGGTGTTGGTGGTGGAAGATATTATGGGAATCCTGATGCTGGTGCTGCTGCCGACAATTGCTCTCGGCAACAGTATTGACGGTGGGGAACTGCTGATAAGTACGCTGAAACTGATTTCTTTTTTGGTGTTGTGTTTTGTCAGCGGCATTTATCTGGTGCCGACTTTTTTGAAACGAATCGAAGGCTTTCTGACGGATGAAATGTTGCTGCTGATTACCATCAGTTTGTGTTTCGGCATGGTTTATATGGCAACATATTCCGGTTTTTCCGCAGCGCTGGGCGCTTTTATCATGGGGTCTATTTTAGCGGAGAGCAGCCTGATTCACCGAATCGAGCGCAATATTCAGCCGATTAAGGATTTTTTCGGCGCGGTATTTTTTGTTTCGGTCGGAATGATGGTTGATCCGTCGATGTTTGTCGAGTTTGCCTGGCCGATTTTTTTGATTACGCTGATTGTTATTGCCGGCAAGGTGGCTTTTTCCTGTTTGGGATTCATTATCTCCGGACAGCCTGTGAAAACGGCGATTTTGTGCGGTTTTTCTTTGGCGCAGGTGGGTGAATTTGCTTTTATTATTGCCAGTCTCGGTTTGAGTCTGAAAGTTCTGGATGCCCGGGTTTATCCGATTATTGTGGCCGTTTCGGTAATTACCACATTTTTGACGCCGATGATGATTAAAGCGGCCGGCCCTTTTTATCAGTTTGTTTTGCGGGCGGCGCCGAAATCATGGCAGGCTTATATCAGCCGGACGGAGAAAGAAGTTAAAGTCAGCCCTTCGGAAGAGCGGTTATGGACCGAGCTGTTTAAAAATTATTTGCTGCGCATGATTTTGTTCTCAATGATTTTATATACGATTATTCTGCTGTCGGGACATTATCTGCAGCCGTTGGTGGCCGGAGTTTTACCGGGAATAGGCGGCCGGGTCGTGATGACGGCGGTTACGCTGATTGCCATGGCGCCGTTTTTGAAGGCGCTAATCGGCTGGGAAGCGATTTTGCCGGCTTTTCTGAGGGATACGGTAGTGAAGGTTTTGTGTAAAATCAGAAAACCGCGGGCAGAAAGCGTAACCGAAAACAGCTGGGTAAAAAAAGTAGGCGAAAAATTTGATTTTTGTGGCAATTGGGGAGAAAATGCCGAAAACGTCAAAAACTTTTTTATTTCAAACAGCATTTTGGCCAAGATTTATTACAAACTCTGGATATCAAAAAAGACGAATCGGCTGCCGCTGGTTTTGATGACCAGTTTCCGGCTTTTGGTGGTGGCGTTTTTCATTGTGATGGTGGTTCACAAGTTTTTGACCGAGGATGCCAAGGTTTCGCTGCTGTTGTTGCTGATTTCCGTTATTGTTCTCGCGCAGTCGAAATGGCTGCTGACCCAATATATGAAGATAGAGGCTCAATTTCTGGCCAATCTGCGCGGGCATCACGGCGAAAAAGCCGAGCCGTCAGAAAAGGCCGATGACAAACAGGTTTAACAAGGAGAAGAATGATGATAAAATTACAGAATTTGCTGTTGTTGTTTTTGCCGCTGATGCTGCTGGCAGGTTGTCATGAGCCGGCAGTTGAGGGAAAATGGCTGCAGCCGGTGCCGGGAATGGCGGGAGCCGTGCAGGGCGTTTGGCTGGAAGATGGCGGCAAGGCTTCTTCAATCAATATGAGCACGCTGGTTTACGAGAGCTGGAGCCGCCGCGGCAGTGAGCTGGTTTTGCAAGGCAAGAGCATCGGCAACGGTCAGACAATAGATTTCAGCGAGGCGTATCGGATTAAAAAACTGACTGACCGGGAACTGGTTTTGCAGGACGGAAAGGCTGTTTTGCAATTTTCCCGGGGCAGCGATGACTAATTTTAACCGGCGGGTTTATGAAATTGTCTGCCGGATTCCGCCGGGGCGGGTGATGTCATACGGGCAGGTTGCCCGGCTGGCGGGGAATGCCCATGCTTCCCGGGCCGTCGGATATGCGCTGCATCAGACAGATGATGAAGATTATGTGCCCTGGCAGCGGGTGGTTTATAAAGACGGCGGATTGGCTTTCGGCGACAGGCAGTATGCTTTGCTTCAGGCCGAAGGGGTCGTTTTTACCGCGGAGGAAAAGGTTGACATGGCTCTCTGCCGATGGACGCAGGAAGAGGCGGAAGAAAGCCTGTGGTGGTGAGAGAATATCGGTTTTTAACATAAAAATACTTAAGGAGACATAAGATGCCGTTTATTACAATAGATACGAATGCAAGAACGGAAGTAACTGCCGAGATGCTGGACGAACTCAGTGAGATTGCGGTTCGGGTGCTGAACAAGCCGAAAAATTATGTAACGGTTAAAATTAACAGCGGGGCGGCAATTCTGTTTGGGGGTACGACGGAAAACATCGGGGCGCTGGTTGAATTTAAGTCAATCGGTTTCGGCGATAAAAAGGCGGAACTGGCTCGGCAGTTGAAAGATTTTGCCGTTCGCCGTTTCGGGGCGGAAGGCCTTTTTGTCGGTATTCATTTTGCGGACATGCCGGCGGCGAATGTCAGCCATGACGGCAAGCTGATGGGATAGCAAGCTGTCCGGCTCTTGAAACCGCGGCTGTCCGGCATATATCCTTGTAACAAAAACAGTTGCAGGAGGATAAAATGCATGAGGCAGATTTGGTTAAACCGGTTCGAAAGTTTGTATCGGAATTGGAAAAAGCCGGCGGAAAACCTTTATATGAACTGACACCGCAGGAAGCGCGCCAAGTGCTTCGGGAGGTTCAGAAAGACGAGGGCGTCAAACCGGAGGCTAAAATCGAAGAGATAAAAGTGCCGTTGGACAACGGCAGGGAAATGCGGGTGCTGATTGTCAGACCTGCGGATGTTGACGATACCCTGCCGGTGGTGTTTTATATTCACGGCGGCGGCTGGGTGATGGGAGACGAAACGACACATGACCGTCTGATTCGTCAGCTGGCCGATGAAATTCCGGCAGCGGTGGTGTTTCCGGTTTATACGCCTTCGCCGGAGGCTCAATATCCGCAAACGACCAACGATTTGTTTGCCGTTTTGCAATATGTGGCGGAATATGGTGCCAAGTATAATTTGGATACCGGGCGTCTGGCGGTGGCGGGTGACAGTGTCGGCGGCAATATGGCTGCCGTGATGGCATTGATGGCCAAAGCCAATGATAATAAGCCGGAGATTGATTTTCAGCTGCTGCTGTATCCGGTGACCGACGCCGCATTTGAAACAAAATCATATAACGCGTTTGCCGAAGGGCCCTGGTTAACAAAGAAGGCGATGGAGTGGTTTTGGAAACAGTATGCTCCGGATGAAAACAGCCGCGGGGAGATTTATGCCAGTCCGCTGCGTGCTGCCAGCGAAGAACTGGAAGGCTTGCCGGCAGCATTAATCATTACTGACGAAAATGATGTTTTGCGCGATGAAGGAGAGGCATATGCCCGCAAACTGGATGAAGCCGGCGTAACGGTGGGATCTGTCCGGATTAACGGAACCATACATGATTTTTTTATGCTGCACTGCTTTTCTTCTTATTTTTTACATAGAATCGGACAAGCCCGTAACAAAGAAAAAGCAAACGGCAGCAAAAACAACTGCGGACAAACCAACATCCATTTCTTATTGTGTGACTTCTCTTTCTGATGAAGAAGAATCGACATTGGTTTATCATCCGACGGAACGTGTTTTGTCTCAGTTTATTCGCAACAAAAATCAATATATCCGAAATATCTGGGATGAAAAATCCGGTTGGACGACTAACGTAGAATCATGGAAAATAAAGAAATCCGAAACACTAGAGCATTTTTCGTATAATACGAACGGGGCTCTCTATGCCTGCAAAAAGAAATGGTCAAAAGGCAAATTAGCAAAGCAATCCATTGTCTGTCTGCGAAATAACGGCAACATTAAAAATATAAATCTCATCCACTTAAACACCAAAAAAATCACGAATGAAATCAAAGATATCCAGTGTAATGGCACTTCCATCGCCATCACCTATCAATACGGAAATGTAAAATTATACAATTTATTAGAACGACAGGCATTTGGCGGCAGTTCCATAAGCGGTATGCCAGGGGAAAATATTTTTTATGATTTGCATTATTTAACGATTGAAACAAAAAAAGCGACCGAAGAAATTTATCTGCGCGACTATGATATCCGCTCCGGTGAAGTCACACATACATTTCCACTGGGCAGTTTTGCACAAAAAAAAGAGGATTTCCACATCACAAATCTTGGAAATACTCTTTATGTTCTGACACCTCGTGGCTTATTTCGCGGAGAATGCGAAAGCAGTTCCCTGCAAAAACTGCTTGCATTCCGCGAATTACAATTACCACCGCAAAGCAACATTTTAACCATGTTTTCCGGTTCTGCCGATTCTCTCTACCTCGTTATCAAAGAAGCAGACGGCAGCAAATCCATTCGGCTTATTCATCTTCCAAGCCAAAATCTTTCAGACCAAAATCATCCCGAGTCAAATCATGCTACACAAAAGGTCTGACATGGCTATTTACCGGAAGAAGTGTCCTGCGAATTTTGTCCGGGCTGCCCCATGGCAGACATATCAGAAACGGTAATACTTGTTGCCTTCTCACCATCTGTCTCCACACTGACCATCTCTCCCGGATTAATTTCACTTACCGAGATTTCCGTACTTTCCTCACCGGATTTCTTATATATCTTGGTATCGCTGTCAATCTGGTAAGTCTTTGACTCACCTTTCTTTTTGCCACCATCCTTCGCATCTGCCGGTGGGGTTCCCTCCGGTTTCTTGCCATCATTATCCTGCTGCATACCAGCCGGTGGGGTTCCCTGCGGTTTATTCCCCTCGATTCCGGCAGCTCCTCCACTTGCTGCTTCCGGCTTTTTGTCATCCTGCTTATCCATAACTTCCATCACTATCTGCGTGTCTGAAATACTTGTCACACGCCCCATTACTGCATTTGTTGAACTCTCACTATCCTTTGAGCCACATCCGGAAATGTTCATAGCCGCCAAACACAAAATCAGACTGGTGCCTATTGCTCGAATCTTCTTTCCTTCCATATGTAACCTCCACTTCATATACAAATGATTTATTGTTATGGTCACATTGTATCGAAAGGAAATGGTCACTCTGTGTTTAGTCTGTGTAAAATGCGTGACCGATTATTTTGCCTGCAATTCGTCCAGGGTCAAATCATAGGCAGGCAGAAAATCCTGCATAAACACTTCAACTTCTTCCATATTCATATCATGCAGTGCTTTTTTCGTTGTTTCGTATGCCGTCTTAAATTCCTGATTGCCGGAATTTAATTCCTGCTTACATTTAATCAGTGCAGATAACTTATCTGCCGCTTTCACAAGACGCCACTCATATGCTTTGTCCTCCTTCGGGAAAAACAATTTCTCATAATGCTTTTTCATATAATCCGGCAGTTTATCCACCATCTTTTTACTCGCAACATACTCCACCCGTTTATAAGCTTGTTTGATATCATCATCATAATACTTGACAGGCGTAGGCATGTCTCCGGTAATGATTTCATTCGCATCGTGATACATTCCCATGAGAGCAATTTCATTGGAATCCACGTGTTTTCCGCATTTCTCATTGGCTATGAGTGAAAGTCCGTGCGCTAACATCGCAACTTCCAGCGAGTGTTCACTAATATTTTCCTGAATAGAATTTCGCATAAGTGCCCACCGCTCAATATTTTTCATGCGCGCCATCATCGCAAAAAATGAATACATCCTAATTCTCCTTCAACATCTTTTTCATATAGTAACCCGTATAGGATTCTTCGCAGTTTGCCACCTGTTCCGGCGTTCCCTGCGTAACAACCGTGCCGCCGCGGTCACCGCCTTCCGGTCCCATATCAATGATATAATCAGCCGTCTTGATGACATCCAGATTATGCTCGATGACGACAACGGTATTTCCGCCGTCCGAAAGCTTTCTAAGAATCTCCACCAGCTTGTGTACGTCCGCAAAATGCAGTCCGGTGGTTGGCTCATCCAGTACATAAATGGTTTTTCCCGTTCCGCGTTTGCTCAGTTCTGTGGCAAGTTTGATACGCTGCGCTTCTCCTCCAGATAATTCTGTGGAAGGCTGTCCCAGTTTTACATAGGAAAGTCCGACATCGTACAGTGTCTGAATCTTTCGGTGGATCGTTGGTACATTTTTGAAAAATTCCAATGCCTCTTCCACCGTCATATCCAGCACGTCATAGATCGTCTTTCCTTTATAGCGCACTTCGAGTGTCTCGCGGTTATAGCGCCTGCCACCGCAGACTTCACACGGCACATACACATCTGGCAGGAAATGCATCTCGATCTTTATGATACCATCTCCGCTGCAGGCCTCACAGCGTCCGCCTTTGACGTTGAAACTGAAACGTCCCTTCTTATATCCACGTGCCTTTGCATCCGGAGTTGCCGCAAACAGATCACGGATCATGTCAAACACACCGGTATAGGTTGCCGGATTCGAACGCGGTGTGCGTCCGATCGGTGACTGATCAATATCGATAATCTTATCCAGTTGTTCCACACCCAGAATATCATCGTGATCTCCGGGGATGCAGCGTGCCCGGTTTAAAGTTCGCGCCAGATGCTTATACAGAATTTCATTGGTCAGGGAACTCTTTCCCGATCCCGATACTCCGGTGATACAGGTCATGATACCAAGCGGAACCTGCACATCAATATTTTTCAGATTATTTTCCCGCGCTCCTTTGATGGTAAGAAATCCGGTCGGTCTGCGCCGTTTTGATGGTACCGGAATCTTCATCCGGCCGCTCAGATAAGCGCCGGTAATGGATTTTTTGCATTTCATGATATCCGCCGCAGTACCGGCCGCAACGACTTCTCCACCATGGACACCGGCTGCCGGACCAATATCCACAATGTAGTCGGCCGCACGCATGGTATCCTCATCATGTTCCACGACAATCAGCGTATTTCCCAGATTCTTAAGATTCATCAGTGCATGCAGCAGCTTGTCATTGTCCCGCTGATGCAGTCCGATACTCGGCTCATCCAGAATATATGCCACGCCGACCAGTCCGGAACCGATCTGGGTAGCCAGGCGGATGCGCTGCGCCTCTCCTCCGGACAAGGTTCCGGTCGCACGTGTCAATGTCAGATAATCCAGACCTACCTCCTGCAAAAAGCCCACACGGGCACGGATTTCCTTTAAAATCTGATTGCCGATGAACTGCTGCTGTTCCGTCAGCTGCATTTCCGCCAGATATTTCACGAGATCCTTTACCGACATATCGGTCATCTCATATATATTTTTGTCTGCAACCGTAACCGCAAGAGAACTCTGCTTCAGACGCTGTCCATGGCAGGCAGCACACGGTGTAATACGCATAAACTGCTCATATTCCTGTTTCATCGTGTCCGATCCCGTCTCCCGGTAACGGCGCTCGACATTTTTAATAAGGCCTTCCCAATTCAGATCATAGACGCCTTCTCCACGCTGTCCTTTATAATGCACCTTTAATATCCGGCCATCTCCGCCATGAATGAGCATATGCCGGATTTCTTTTGGCAGATCTTTATATGGTGTATCGAGAGAAAATCCATATCCTTCCGACAACGCTTTTAGGGTGGCATAGGTATAGCTGGACGGATCGGTGCAGGACTGCCAGCCCATTACCTGAATTGCCCCCTCGGAAATAGACAGTGTCTTATCCGGAATCATGAGATTTTCATCAAACTCCATCTTGTAACCGAGTCCGTAGCAGACCGGACAGGCACCAAACGGATTATTAAACGAAAAGCTTCGCGGTTCCACCTCATCCACACTGATTCCGCAATCCGGGCACGCAAAATTCTGGGAAAAATTCATTGGTTCCCCGTCCACCACATCTACAATCGCATTTCCCTCGGTCAGCTCAAAAACATTTTCCAGGGAATCGGTCAGACGCTTTTCAATTCCGGGTTTTACCACCAGACGGTCTACCACAATATCAATATTGTGTTTGATGTTTTTATCCATCGGAATTTCTTCCGAAAGTTCATACATATTTCCGTCCACGATCACACGCACATAACCGCTTTTTTTTGCTTTCTCGAATAATTTCTGATGTTCGCCCTTACGCCCGCGCACAACCGGCGCAAGGATCTGGATGCGTGTGCGTTCCGGCAGTTTCATCACGGCATCTACCATCTGATCGATCGTCTGTTTCTCGATGGCACGTCCACACTTCGGACAATGTGGAATTCCTATGCGGGCATACAGCAGTCGAAAATAATCATAAATTTCCGTCACGGTTCCGACGGTGGAACGCGGATTTCGGTTTGTCGATTTCTGATCAATGGAGATTGCCGGTGGAAGTCCCTCAATTGACTCTACATCCGGTTTTTCCATCTGTCCTAAAAACTGTCTTGCATAGGAAGACAAAGACTCCATATAGCGCCGCTGTCCCTCCGCATAGATCGTATCGAACGCAAGCGAAGACTTGCCGGAACCTGACAGTCCGGTCAGAACAACAAACTCATCTCTCGGAATGTCCACATCGATGCATTTTAAGTTGTGTTCGTTGGCGCCTCGTATTTTAATATATTTTCTCTGTTTTTTCGGCATTTTGTTTCCTCTCTTTTATCTATTCCTCAATATCCCGAAGCATATTTTTCAGTTTTACCATCTTGTCACGATACTCTGCCGCCGCCTCAAAATTGAGTTCTGCGGCAGCTTTCTTCATCTTCTTCTGGATGTCCCCGATCAGTTTTTCTAATTCCCTGCGGCTCATGGATTCCGGATCTTTATCAAATTCCATCTCCTCTACTGCCACTTTTTTGGAGATTGCAATCAGATCACGCACAGATTTCTGGATGGTCTTCGGTGTGATTCCATGTTCCTCATTGTATGCCTGCTGAAGCTTGCGGCGGCGCTCCGTCTCATCAATGGCCACACGCATGGAATCCGTGATCTTATCCGCATACATGATTACATGTCCCTCACTGTTTCTTGCCGCACGTCCGATGGTCTGGATCAGTGAAGTCTCGGAACGAAGGAATCCTTCCTTATCCGCATCCAGAATCGCCACAAGCGTAATCTCCGGAATATCCAGTCCCTCCCGCAGCAGGTTGATACCGACAAGTACATCAAACACGTCCAGACGCAGGTCACGGATAATCTCTGCACGCTCTAAGGTATCAATATCCGAGTGCAGATATTTTACGCGGATGCCAAGTTCGCTCATATACTGTGTCAGATCCTCCGCCATACGCTTGGTCAGTGTCGTGATCAGCACTTTATGGTGATTTTTCGTCTCTTTGTTAACTTCCCCGATCAGATCATCGATCTGCCCCTCAACCGGTCGCACGGAAATCTCCGGGTCCAGAAGTCCAGTCGGACGGATAATCTGCTCCACACGCAGCAATTCATGCTCGTTCTCATAGACATTCGGCGTAGCTGATACAAACAACATCTGATCAATCTTGCTCTCAAACTCTTCAAAATTAAGCGGGCGGTTATCGAGTGCGGACGGCAGGCGGAACCCATAGTCCACCAGTGTCTGCTTCCGTGAGCGATCCCCCGCATACATTCCACGCACCTGCGGAATCGTAATGTGGGACTCATCCACAATAATCAGAAAGTCGTCCGGAAAATAATCCATCAGTGTCTCCGGCATTTCTCCCTCGGCACGTCCTGCCAGATGGCGGGAATAGTTTTCGATGCCGCTGCAAAATCCGGTTTCCTTCATCATTTCAATATCAAAATTCGTGCGCTCCGCGATACGCTGCGCTTCCAGCAGCTTATCTTCACCCTTAAAATACCTGACCCTCTCTTCCAGTTCTGCCTCGATACGGTCACACGCTGCGTTCATTTTTTCCTGTGGCACCACATAATGGGACGCCGGAAACACAGCCGCATGCTTTAATATACATTTGATCTCTCCGGTAAGCACATCCACCTCCGTAATCCGGTCGATCTCATCTCCGAAAAACTCCACACGGATCGCCGTGTCGGTATTATTCGCCGGAAAAATCTCCAGTACATCGCCATGCACCCGGAACGTACCACGCTTAAAATCCATCTCGTTGCGCGTGTACTGCATGTCAATGAGTCCCTTGATCACATCATCACGGTCAATCTCCATTCCGGGACGCAGGGAAACCATCATGTTCATATAGTCATCCGGACTACCAATGCCATAGATACAGGATACGGATGCTACGATAATGACATCTTTTCGCTCCGCCAGCGCTGCCGTGGCAGAAAGGCGCAGCTTATCAATCTCATCATTTACCGCGGAATCCTTCGCTATATAAGTGTCCGACTGCGGCACATACGCTTCCGGCTGATAATAATCATAGTAGGAGACAAAATACTCAACGGCATTCTCCGGGAAAAATTCTTTCATTTCTCCGTACAGCTGCCCCGCCAGTGTCTTGTTGTGGGAAATAATCAGCGTCGGCTTATTCAGCGCCTGAATGACATTTGCCATCGTAAAGGTCTTTCCCGAACCGGTCACACCCAGCAGTGTTTCAAACTGGTTGCCTTCTTTGAATCCTTTGACTAATTTTTCAATTGCCTGCGGCTGGTCACCGGTTGGCAAACAGCATGTCATTCTTGGCAAATGCCTCTACCAACTTCAGCTGGTTCTCACTGCGCGGGATAATCGGCTTT
>ENA-UESU01002568-UESU01002568.1-human-gut-metagenome-genome-assembly--contig:-NODE-2568-length-11482-cov-6.014467_pt1 | contig 11482 bp, 7 predicted proteins | sample MGYA00243007_ERZ508008 | MGnify/ENA primary metagenome ERZ508008 (study PRJEB26167, sample SAMN06115399) | human gut metagenome | host: Homo sapiens | place: China:Henan | collected 2016-06-23 | study...
GATTTTATTTTCGCTGATACATCTGAAGATTTAGAAGGATCAGGTAATGCTGTTTATATAGATAAAGATTGTCAGATATACGGTGGTTATCACACCATTGTTTTTAGAACAGAAAGTGTTCAAAATAAATACTTTGCATATCTATTCTTAACTGATAGTTGGAGAAGCCAAATACGATCACGGGTATCTGGAGTAAAAGTTTATAGTATTACTCAATCAATATTATCTACGACGAAGGTAATTATTCCACCTCCTGAAGAACAGCAAATAATTGCCAATTATCTTGATGATAAATGTAATAAGATAGATACTTCTATAGCAAAAGCACACCATCAAATTGATCTTCTCAAAGAGTACAAGCAATCACTCATTACAGAAGTAATTACAGGGAAACGAAAAGTCTGCTGAACCAATAAAACAATGTAGTTGCTATATGACAAACAAACTAAAGAATATATACACTCATGCTTTAGATAATATCATCAAAAGGCATATAGGAACCAAGGCAAATACAATATTTGTCTTGGCAGGTATCACTCCGTATATATACTTGGAGAATTATGCAGATAGGATAACAGATCAGGCAACTTTCGATAAAGAAGGTAACCTTGATTTTTATTCTCCTGCATGGTTTGGAAACATATTTCCAAGACTCATGACTGCAACTACTTATCAGATTCTATCCCACCAACAATATGCGAGCATCAATGAATATCTGAATGAGGATTTCTTCAAGGATAGAATTGTTGTTGTATATGACAACTTACGCTCTTTATACCCGATAAAGAAGGAAGATTATATTGAAAAGGCAGATACTAATGGTACTGAAAAACGTCCTGATGGTATGCCTGTATATCAAGCGGAACAGTTAAAGGTTGGAGAGGATTATTTCTATTCGTTGAAACACTTCAATGATGATTTGAAGAAAGAATCACTATTCTCAATCAAGAAAATACTGACTTCTTCTGATATTCCTCTGCCCAATGCTTATGTTCTTGATGTCATTTCTGATCCTTACGGAATTGACGTATTCGTAAACAAATGTATTGAAAACAGTAGTTTCTCAAAGAGTGTTTATGTCAAGGTTTCTGATAAGAATATCTTGAATAAAACTACTTTGAATACCCTTCAAGAGTTGAACCATCTCCTTTCCCGTTTTGGGGGTGGTATATATTTGCAGAATGAAGAAGCTATACAGAGGAACTATACTCCCTCTGACGAGTCTCTTTCTCTGCTGAAACAATACTGGGGCGCTAACGCAGAGTTTAGAGACATACAAGTATATGAAAATCCAGAGATAGACAACAAAATCATCCCTGTCTCACAAGGGTTGTTAGTAGATACAATAATAAACGAATATAAGAAAGGATGTAATGGCGTACAGCCGAGAGATATTTTTATTACGGCTCCGACTGGTGCTGGTAAGTCCTTGATTTTTCAGTTACCTGCTTTCTATGCAGCCTCCAAAGGGGATGTCACAATAGTTGTTTCACCATTGAAGGCTTTGATGACCGATCAAGTGGATATATTACGGACTGAACGGAAATATGATAGAGTTGAGTTCATAAACAGTGATTTGACGCTTATAGACCGAGATAAGATTATTGATGGCTGCAAACGTGGTGAGGTGGATATACTCTACCTGTCGCCAGAATTGTTATTGTCATACGACATCCACTATTTTATCGGTGAAAGGAAATTAGGTCTGCTCATTGTAGATGAAGCACACCTTATCACAACATGGGGACGTGATTTCCGTGTTGATTATTGGTTTTTGGGCAATCATATAAACAAAGTTCGTAAATATAACAATTATTTGTTTCCTCTTGTAGCTTTGACGGCAACTGCTGTATATGGCGGTGTTAACGATATGGTCTTTGATAGTATCAATAGTTTGAATATGCACGATCCTCATAAATTTATAGGAAATGTGAGACGTGATAATATTGAGTTTGTCATAGATACTCATGATGATTATTCAACTGGTGGTTATGACCAAAACAAAGAAACAGAAACCGTAAATTTCATCAAAGGCATTCATAACTTGAATATGAAGGGCATTGTATATGCGCCATATACGCGGCATATCAACAGAATAAAAGACAAGTGCGATGAAATAGATACCAATATCGCTGTTGCTTTTCATGGTGGAATGTTGGCAGATGAACAAAAATTTGCCTACCAGGCGTTTAAGAGCAATACTTGTAAGGTTATGATTGCAACCAAGGCCTTTGGCATGGGAGTAGATATACCTGATATACAAGTAGTCTATCATCATGCGCCATCAGGATTGCTCCCCGATTATATTCAGGAAATTGGACGTGCAGCTCGTAAAAAACAGATACAGGGTTTTGCTGCGCTTACGTTCTCGAAATCCGATCTGCGATATAGTAAACAGCTTTTTGGTATCTCTTCCTTGAAGACATTCCAGCTGAAAGAAGTATTACGCAAGATTATTCGTTGTTTCAACAGCAATGGAAAAAAAAGGAACATGCTTGTTGCAGCAAACGACTTTGCGTATATATTCGACTCGGCAGATGAGGTTGATCAAAAGGTTGCAACCGCTTTGATGATGATAGAGAAAGACTATCTGATAAAGACACGATTCAACGTGCTTATTGCACGTCCCAAAAAGCTTTTTACCAAAGTCTATGCCCGAACGAATCAAGTAGGTCTGGACAGATTACAGGGAAAGTTTGGTGAATGTTTCAAAGAAATACCGCATCTTTCTGGAACATATCATACTTTAGAGCTTAACCTGGATGAGATTTGGTCTAAACATTTTTCCGACCATAGCTTCCCGCAAATCAAGAGTGAGTTTTACAAACAAAGATTCCTGGCAGAAGAGGGAATAGAACTAACGCCCCAAATAAGAGTAACCATAAATATTGATAAAACATACCGAGAGGTATTGTCAGAAGTAAAGAATATGCTGAACGCAATCAGCATATCATTTGCTCAATTCAAATTGAAAGGAGCATTCTTTACGTATAAAGAGTTTGTTGCAGAACTGGAACAGAATATCAGCACAAAGTACGATGCCGAAAAAATTGCGTCCTTCGTACTTGGCACTTATTCTGGCTATTTACAGAATCTTCATGCACTTGAAGGGGACTCTTTCCTACAGCAACGTCATCATGGTACAACAATGAATTATCAAGTATTCAGCACGAATTACAGTGCCAAATTCACACAATTGATAAGAATACTCTCCAGTCTGTTTGATGGCAAGGAACGTCAGTCTGCTGATAGATACCTATCCGTCAATGAGATTCCACTTAAAAACCATATAAGATTAGGATCTTTATTGGAACTCATGGAATTGGGCTCTTTTGAGACCACCGGTGGAGATGACCCAAAGATATTCTTGCGTCTCAATGACCCTCGAAGGATAGAAAAAGACTCAACAAGCGATAAATATAGCAACTTTATCCTTGAATCTGTCAAGAACAGGCACAAAGTAAGCTGCGCACTATTTGAACATTTCTTCACCAACTATTTCAGCAATGAGAATCGTTGGAATATGATTGAGGATTTCTTCCTTGGCATGTCAAATGATGAACTATTTGAGAAATATCCAGGAAAAATGGTCAACCATATTGATATATTGCAATACCTAAAGGAAAACAAATCTTATATTCCTGTGGGTTGTGACAACATAGAATCAGGCAACAGCATACATAAGACTTTGTTTTTACCAAGAAGACAATCTTTCTATAGCCGAGATAACATGTTGACTATTGGACATCAAACTAAACCAATAAAAAAATGGCTAACTGATGATCCTGTAGCTTTACATAGAACAATCGAAGAATATGAAATAGTAATAGAAAAGGATGATTTCAAGGTCTTGTCAAACAAACTGCGACTTCACCATTTCGAATACTATCGAGATTTCATGCGTTTGAAAGTTCTAATTGATTTCCCTGGATATACTACACCTGTGCAGGCAGCCATACCATACAGTACCACTCCTGTCAAGTTTTACAAATGGTGGAGAAAGCACACAGAGGAAGTTACAATGAACTTGTCAGAGAAGCTGAAACTTTTCCTGGCCGTGGAAAAAGAATCTCCGACAGCGTTAATTAAAGCTCATAGAACAATTATAAAGAAATAAAAACATATATACATATGCAAAACCCTTTGAATGAAACAGTATTTGAGGAACATATTGCAGAATATCTTGCAAACAGCCCTCTTTACAATAAGCGTGTCAGTGCACAATTTGATATAGACAATCTTTGTGACCACGACATGTTGGAGCAGTTCTTGCGTCAGCAACCTAAGGTGTGGGCAAAGTTAACCACCTTCTTTCCTGGACGTGAAACGGATGTTGTAATTGCAGAATACAACAAGCAGATCAACCGTGGAGAGTCTATACTACGCATCTTACAAAAAGGCTTTACCATCAAAGGGGCAAAGATTAAGTTTTGCCAGTTCAAGCCTGTACTGGACAGTGAAGAAAGTGAAAATTACAGGCTCTATCTCGCCAACCACTTTAGTGTAGTACGCCAAATGCGATACAGCACGAGCGGCAGTGACACCGCCAATGAACTTGACATGTGCATTCTTCTCAATGGTTTGCCGATTATGACTTTTGAGTTGAAAAATGAAGGAACATTCCAAAATTACGGCAATGGTATTTACCAGTACCGTTATGATCGTAATCCTCAAAACCGGATGCTTCGTAACTGTCTTGTTCATTTTGTTATGGACAACAATTACGTTTTCATGACCACAAAGTTGGATGGTGCAGGAACAAACTTTTTGCCTTTCAACAGAGACTCTGTCAATCCTCCTATCGATGGTGAATATCCGACAGCATATATGTGGCAGGAAATCCTTCAGGCGGATTCTCTATTGGACATTATTGAGAATTTCATCAAACGATACTATGTAGAAAAGAAGGATAAGGAGACCAACAGAACCGAAAAAGTTCCAGTTGTCATATTCCCACGTTTTCACCAACTCCGTGCAGTCAGAAAACTGAGAGTATTGGTTCATGAGGAAGGTCCTGGACACAACTATCTCATAGAACACTCTGCAGGCTCTGGTAAAACAAAAAGTATGGCTTGGCTTGCACACCAGCTTGCAAACATGGCCAACCTTGACAAGTCACCCATTTTTGATAGCATTATCATGGTGACTGACCGCATCGTGCTCAATCGCAATATGGCAGACGATGTAGTAAACTTCGAGTCTGTTGCAGGCACGGTAAAAGACATCCGCAAGGGATCCAAGAATTTGGCGACGGCACTCAATGAGGGACACCGTATTATTATCTCCACAGTACAGAAATTTGCTTATGCTCTGAAAGACCTGAAGCGAGAAAAGAGTCGGAAATATGCAATCATTGTGGACGAAGCACATACTGCAATTGGTAACGAGAGTGCAAAGGACTTGGTCAATGCCCTCTCAACGGATGAAGATTTGAACGGAGTTCAGGACTTCAATCCAGAAGACTACGACAACCAAATGGATGCTCTCCTTGCCTACATGCAGGTGATGCGCAGAATGATGAAGCATATCTCATATTTTGCCTTCACTGCAACACCCAAGGATAAGACCTTTGCCCTATTTGGAACAAGTTATGGCAAAGCGCATGATCTGTATTCAATGAAGCAGGCCATTGATGAGAAGTTCATTCTCGATGTTCTTCAAAACTATAAGAGCTATATGACCATGTTTGAGTTGATTGAGAAGAACCCTGATGAAGACATGAAGAAGCTCTTTGAGGAGAAGAAAGCATTACGAGTCATCTATAATGATTTGAACAAGAATGCCTATATCATGCTTCGCAAAGCAAATATGATTCTTGATCACTTCATGAAACATACTATCAACAAGATTGGCCATAACGCCAAGGCAATGGTAGTAGCAGATTCTCGTCGAGCAGCAGCCGATTACAAGAGACTGTTAGACAGACTTATCCAAGAGAATTACAATGGTAAGATTAAAACTCTTGTCGCATTCTCTGGTGAAGTTGAGGATTCACATGGCCGACGTTGTACAGAAGCCAATATGAATGATGATGGTGTCTTTGACGATGGTATTCGTACAAAGTTCCAGGAAGACAACTATAAGATTCTCATTGTTGCAGAAAAGTTTCAAACAGGTTTTGACCAGCCATTGCTACATACTATGTATGTTGACCGTGTGTTGGGTGGCATACAGTGTATTCAGACCCTTTCACGTTTGAACAGGTGTTATCCAGGGAAAGAGGACACCTGTGTGGTCGATTTCCGTAATGACCCAGAAAAAATTCAAAAGGCTTTTCAGGCATACTACACAGAAATACAACTTGTTGGCGAAGTAGATACCCAACGAATGTATAGCTTAAAAGAAGATGTGGACAAGTGGAATCTCGTTAACCAAGACGAGATAGATACTGTTGTGTCTGCACTATTATCCAAGAAAGGTCTCAGCGGAATACCATCTATTTTCAAGAGAATCGTAACAGATAGAATTGAGCCTCTGAGTGACGAAGACAAGGATATGTATCGCAAATTAGTCTCTCGATATGTACGTCAGTATGGTTTTATGGCTCAGCTTATGGATTTCACTGATCCTGACTTAGAGAAGTTCTATGTCTTCTGCAAATTGTTCTATAAGTTCCTTCCATACACAAAGGAAACTCTTCCCATGGAGATATTGGAACTTATTGACCTTGACAAGTTGCGCATTCAGTTGTCATACGATGGTATGCTTGAACTTGAAGATGAAGCCCAAGAGTTGCGGTCATCACGTATTGGCGAACTTGGCACGAAGAAGCCAGAAGAACTTATGTCTGTGGCAGAGATTCTCGACCTTGCCAACAGCCCGTTTGCAAACTTATTGGATGAGAATGACAAGATTTTGAAGCAGATATGGGAAGCAGTCCTTGAAGACCCAGAGGTTACCGATGCTTTCCAGGCAGATAATTCATACGACATTCTCATTAAACTCGTTAAAGACAAGTTCGATGAAAAGATAGCAGACCAAATTGAGAAGTATTATAATTTTGCTGATATATTGGAACGTGAGAAATCCTTCTCCATTGTCCTTATCCGCAAATTTGTCGATGCTTTGGCAGAACGTACTGCTCGCAACTCTGGTCATATCTACGATGAAGAGTTGCTGAAAGATAAACTCTACGAAGCACTCAAAACGGAGTTCGATGATGTTTGCAGTAAAATGCGGAGCTTCAACGAGTTTATTGACTATCTATTCTTTGTTCTTAACCAGACAAGTATTCCTTCACTCGATGGTGTGGATGAAATGTTAAAGAACACGTTTAACAACATCTTTACCAACGAGAATCTTCGTCTGGTTGACAAGCGTATGTTCTTTAATACGTTAGTTTCAAAGTTTGAGGCATATTTGAAGAAGTTGTACTACCTGATAAATGGTACAGAGGTAGAACCTCGTGAAGCAGGACGCACTCCAAGCTTAGCAGATGCAATCCATAGTTTCAGCTGTCTTTGGAATCTCAAATACGACCAGACAGAGACGGGACAAAAATACTATCGCTATCTTGAAATGCTGCGTCAGTGGAGAAACGACGAGGCACACATTGCACCCAATGCACCCGAGACAGAGGTTAATGCTGCAATCAAAATCGTTTCAGCAATTTATCTTTATGTGACAGGTTATAGTATTACAGAATTAGAAATGGCAGGTTATTAAGATTATGGCAATCAGCATCATTAGATATTGGCAAACCATCAATATAAATGTGGATAATGCCAACAATAAGATTGAAGAAGGACATGTCACTCTACTGTCGGGTTGTCATCCAACGAAAGAAAAGACCATGCTTGAAAAGAATAAGTGTATGGTTTCTTCTGCAAAGCCATTGACTTTTGCAGATTTTAACAACATGCACTTTTCATCAGGGACAAGAGGATATGAGCAAAAATAATAATAGCACTTCTGTTTATGATACTTCAAATGGCCATGTAGGAGCAAAAGTTCGTGGAGAAATGCCGCGTAGTTCAAACACTCCACCTCCTCCGCCACCAAGTCAAGCAACAGAAAAAAGTAAATAATATGACAGAAAAAGTTCATCAAAGGGAATTGCCAAAAGGCTCAAAAACACCGCCACCTCCCAAACCCAATAAGTAGGTATATGAGTTTAATAGACAATGTCATTAGTACCGAAGCAACCAGGCAGAATGTCCGCCTCATGCTTCCTATCTTGATTCACTGGGCTAAATCTGGTCATAATGAGCACACCTATGGAGATTTAATCCATGCCATAGGGAAATCTAAATTCTCGGGTATTGGCCACGCTTTATATGCCGTTCAAGAAGTGCTCAACAACCTGTCAAAGAAAGCCGGAAATAAAAATATTCCGACTCTAAATTCTTTATGCAAGAATGCCAAAACCATGCTACCTTCTGAGGAATTTGAGTTCGTCAGTCCCAAATACAACCAGCTTGATGAAGCCGGCAAACGTGTTTTTGTTGAAGGCTTGGACAGCAAAGCTTTAAATTACCCTCATTGGGACTGGGTGCTTGACCAACTTGAACTGAAAGAGGCAACTCCTTTTACCGATGAACAGTTGGAAGCAATAAAAAAAACATGCCAAAACTATGGCAGTGGAGAGGGAAAAGAACATAAAGCCTTGAAGGAGTATATATTGAAGCACCCAGAAAGATTGGGCTATTCAGATATAGTATTTGCAGAAACAGAGCATATCTTACCCTCAGGCGACAGATTGGACGTTTACTTTGAGCTTTCTGACGGAGACCATGTTGCAATAGAGGTTAAACCAAGTATATCTACAGACCAAGATATTACTCGTGGTATTTTCCAGTGTGTAAAGTACTATGCTGTTATGGAAGCATTGAGAACCATCGAGTGTAAGGATTATGAGATTGAGGTCATCCTTGTCTCTGCAGCTACATTGTCTTCTCAGAACAAATCTCTGGCAGTAGAACTTGATATTGATTACATAGATAAATTCAAAAGCGAATAAATATTGATACGTAAAAATTGATAATAACGAAATAAAGAATTGAACATATGGCACTATCTTCTGAACATATCCTAACGCTACAACAGTTAAGTGGCATAGGGACAAAGACCATCTTCAAAGTTGCGGAACAGGTAACAAAACCTATCCATACAATAGAAGAACTATATACATTCTGGAAAACTCTCAAAGGTAAGAAACTGGAGGCTATCGGAAAGGATGATATTATCGAAGCAAATAATACTGCCAAACGGATTATTGAAGCGAGTGCAAAAGAGTCTATAGGCTTGGTTGGGTACTACGATGAATCGTTCCCTGATATACTACGTTATACCATAAACGAGGAAGGTAAGCCAGATCCTCCTCTGTTGCTTTGGTACAGAGGAGACTTGTCTATTACACGTCTTCCTGGCATAGCAGTTATCGGAACTCGTGAAGCTACTCCTGAAGGAATTGCAGGAGGAACATTTCTTAGTGGAGAGTTTGCAAAAAGAGGATTTAACATCGTTTCTGGATTAGCAATAGGTTGCGATACTTGCGGCCACAAAGGAGCATTGAAAGTTGGTGGAAAGACAACAGCATTTCTTGCCAATGGCCTGGATCATGATTCCATATATCCTGAAGAGAACCAAGATTTGGCAGAAGAGATTGTTGCTAATGGAGGGCTGTTATTTTCGGAATATCCTATTAGGCAGGGTGTGAATCGATATGCCCTGGTTGCTCGTGACCGTCTCCAAGCAGCACTCTCACTTGCGACTATTGTAATACAGACAGGTGTTAAGGGAGGTACTATGCATGCAGCCAATACAACTTTGAAAGCAGGTAAGCCACTATATGCAATGAAGTTCAAAGATGACACAACCAATCAACATGAAAAATGTCTCGGTAACGCATATCTTGTAGAACAAGGAGCAAAGTACATTGGCGGAGGTGATAATCTTGACACCATTTCAGAAAAAATAAAGAATTGGAAACCTTTGCAAGCAACTCTATTTGACTAAAAATTATGAGAAAGGTAATATTTGATTTGGATTTGACGCTTGTTGATACGACTATAGTAGAGCAAGCAAGACATGATAGGAATTGGTCATTGGCTTATTCCCTAATCCCGAAGTGTGTTATTTATGATGGCATAGAGAAAATTCTTGATGTTATTCGTAAGAACAACATAGACACCTGTATAGTTAGTACATCACCTCGACCTTATGTAGAGAATGTAGTAAAGCATTTCAATTTGCCCATATCAAAGATTGTGGCTTATCACGATGCCAAACCTATTAAACCACATCCAGCCCCAATGCTGAAAGCTTTGGAACTATTAGGTTGTTCTGCAAAGGAAGCGATTTCATTTGGTGATAGGGTGATAGATATTCAATCATCAAATGCAGCAGGGATTGAAAGCGTAGCTTGCTTCTGGGGAACTAAGGAAAAAACAGAACTTTTGCAATCTGGCTATGCCCATGCCATTGTTAAACCTGAAGAGATACTGACCCTAATACGATAACAATATGACTCAACAAGAATTTGATAACGACATAAAAGATGGTATGAAAGAGTGGAATGAGATAGAGGATGTGGAAATCCCTGTCTTTTCACTCTATTATTACTATCCGCAATCATGTGGTTATGTAGAAGATTATCAAGAATGGGCAAGGAATTTCATTTATGAGTTTAAAGACGGAGAAAATACGGACGATGTTGCAGAACAGGTAATTACTGTTTTAAAACATTTTTTCCTGCAAGAAACATTATCTTACATTACTTTGGTTTGTATTCCTGCTTCAACGAAAGAAAAGAATAGAGTTCGTTACAAGAGATTTTCTAATCTTGTTGCTAAAGAATGTGATATGTGGAATGCCTATGATCACATTAAGATAGATTACGACCGTAATGCAAAGCACAAGGGAGGAGAATCAGATTACGATAATCTTTCATTTGATTCTTCGTGGTTCGAGGGTAAAGATGTGTTGATTTTTGACGATATAGTTACTAAGGGAAACTCTATCCGCAATATGACAGAGGAATTGGAATGGCTTGGAGCCAACGTTATAGGTGCAATAACTTTAGGTCAAACCGTGCACCACGATAGAGGAATAGATCCATACGACGAAATGGATAAGAGCGTAAAGATTAAGCCACAAAAGAAAAGGAAATTATTGCTCGGACATGTATCTAATTCAGCACAAGAATCAGCACATCTTTATAAAGAGCTGAAGAATGTATATCGTGTAGCAAAATATAGAGGACTTGCTGAATCAACAGTCTATGGACATTTATTCAGTACAGGTGTTTTAGACCCATGGAAATTCATTACAAGAAGTGAATACGACAAAGCTACGGACATTTATGAAATGGGGTACGAACATCCTTCATTGGAGCTAGATGAATTTCTGGACACGTCTGGAAAGGCAGCATTTTATTTTATTAGACAACACTCATAATTATAATGGCCATGGGATTAATTGACTTTATTAGGGGATGTTTCAATCCTGGTATATTATCTACATACAATTACATTATTAGTTC
>ENA-UESU01002573-UESU01002573.1-human-gut-metagenome-genome-assembly--contig:-NODE-2573-length-11463-cov-4.818461_pt1 | contig 11463 bp, 10 predicted proteins | sample MGYA00243007_ERZ508008 | MGnify/ENA primary metagenome ERZ508008 (study PRJEB26167, sample SAMN06115399) | human gut metagenome | host: Homo sapiens | place: China:Henan | collected 2016-06-23...
GGAAGAGAGAAAGTCAGAGCTGCTGTCGCAAAATGAGATCGCGGGGGGCGTAATGTTCAAGATCCGGGAGGATCCCCGGATCACCCGGGTGGGCAGGATCCTGCGGAATTTAAGCATTGATGAGCTGCCACAGTTTTTTAATGTGTTGGGAGGTTCCATGAGTCTGGTGGGAACGAGACCGCCGACCCCGGACGAGGTGGAGAAATACGGCACAAGGCAGTGGCGGCGGATCAGTATCAAGCCGGGCTTGACGGGCATGTGGCAGGTGAACGGCAGGAGTCTGGTGACGGATTTCGAAAAGATTGTGGAGCTGGATGTGGAATATATTGATAACTGGTCACTGATGGAGGATATCCGGATTTTGTGCAAGACGGTGACAGTGTTGTTAAAGCATGCGGATGCGTATTAGAAAGAGAGGCAGAAGAGGTGGAATGAAGATGCATGGAACCCGGGTGAACTGGGTAGGAATGACCGGTGCCGTGGTATTGTTTGGATATGGATGGTGGAGAGAACCGTTGGCGGCGGTGCTGGGAGGGATGATCCTGCTTGCGGATCTGCTGGCCATGGAGGTGAGTGTAAGGAAAAGGGATGGGAAAAATGCTAAGAATACAATGTTTTGAAAAAAATGTAAAAAAAAAGAAAAATATTTCTGTTTTTCTGAACCTTTTTTCTGAGACGGAGAGTCTTAATAGATAAGACAGAATAAAAGGGGCGTTTTAACAGGCATCTCTGGAAGAAAGGAGCAAAAGGGGACATGGAAGAACGAAGACGGATCGACCGTGTGGGCTACCAGGCAAAGAGTGTTATCGTGGTATGTGATACCGGGGAAAGCATTTTTGTGGAGACCCGGAATGTCAGTCCGCTGGGCATAGCCTTTACGATGCCGGCAGGATCTCCTGACCTTAAGGGGAAAGACATCATAATCGTAGCGGATACGATGATCATGTATGCAGATGTCACCAGACAGGAGGAGCAAGAAGACGGAAATTTTAAAGTAGCTATTTCGGCAAAGAAGTTCACGCCGGAGGTGCTGCAGTATTTATTTGAACATATTGTTGAAACATAGAATGGAGAGGAAAAATCATATGAGAAAAAACAGTAAGAACGAAAAAGTGATTCGTGCTATGGCGATCGGCATTTCCGCAATGCTGATGGCATCTTCACCGTTGACTGCACTGGCAGCAGAAGGAGAGGGGAATTCTTCCGAAGGAAACGAGGATAAGAACATTACAGTGACACCGGAAGCCGGTGTATGCGATCAGGCGGAAGCAGCCGCAAAAGATGCCGACAAGGCTGTAGAGGGCGCCGAAAAGAGTGCCGCTGATGTGAAGGCGGAAGTGGTTGACAAGGTGGCAGCCGGAGATGTGAAGGATGCCGGGGGAAAGGATCTGTCTCAGGACATTCTGGATGCCAATGCCAAAGTAGAGGATAAGACTGTTGAAGACGGTTCATCCCTGAAGGATGCAGAGTCTGCCGTAGAGAATGCAGATACTGCGCTGGGGGTTGCGGAAGCCAATGACAAGCTGTCCGACGCAGAACTGAATAAGGCAGCTGATGCTGCGGCAAATGCAGGACAGACTGCGGCAGAAGCAAAGGATGCCATGCAGGCTTCCCAGGATAAGGTAAATGGACAGATCGAGAATATCAAGGATGCTGCTTCTATCACCGATGCCAATGCTGCCTATGAAGAAGTAAAGACTACCGTGGATCAGGCACAGGCAGATTTTGATGCAAAGCTCGGGGAGTACAATACCGCCAAGGCAGCTTATGAAGAGGCAGCACAGAAGGTGGCAGATTATGAAAAGGCTTATGAGGCTGCTATAAACAGTGCGGATGCTAACGCTGTGGCAGCAGCAGAGGAACTTGCGGCAGCACAGAAAAATGCAGAAGCACTGGCAAAGGCTCTGGAAGCTGCCAAGAGCGCAGTGGATACCTCCGCAGCAGGTGCCATGGATATTGCAGATAAGGAAGCTCTGACACAGGGAGATCAGGGACTTAACTGGAAAAATGAGGATAAGCTTTTCATTTCCATTATGCAGAACTACTATCTGCCCGAGGTACAGAAGATCACTGCCGATGATATTAAGGTTGTCCGCAGACAGGGTGAAGACAATAATACCAAGAATTATTTTGAAGTAACCTATACCGATGAGAATGGTAATAAGCAGACAAAGTTTTACAACTATGTGATGGATGACAAACAGACTTCCAAGGACAATATCGTGATCTTTGAGAAGCGAATTGAGGAAGTAAACTGGAAGACGGCGCAGGAGACCAATCCGGATCAGTATGTGAAGGAAAATGGGGATACTATCACTGTTTCCGAAGTGGAAAAAGGTCTGAAAGACGGAACCATTATTGCAGTAGATGGAAAGAAAGTGATCAAGAACGACGGAACCGAGAGTATCATTATTTCTGACAATAACCAGAAGACCGAAAACGGCGAGGTTGATACTGATGTAAATGAGGCTACCGAGAAGGAATCCTGGAAACTGGATGAGAACGGCAACCTGATCAAGACCGTGACCGCTGATGTGACCACCATCACCTATACCGATGCAAAATTCACTTCTACCGAACAGTATCAGACAGAGGCAGAGAGAGATGCTGCAGCTGCTGCAAAGGAAAAGGATTTGAAGGACGCTGCCGGCAAGGATGTAACCGTTACAGGAACAGAAAAAACGGATTATACTTATACCGGTAACGGAACCTACATTCCTACCTTTACGAAGACTGTGAATGTGAAGGATGAAGAGGTTGAATGGAAGCATACAGATAAAAAGACGGATTATGGTGTAAGAACAGAGGAAGAAGCAGTAGCAAAGGTTACGAAAGAGCAGGAGAAGGCGTTAAGCAATAAGATTAACGATGATGACGACTTATACCTGATCGGTGTAAGCAGTGATCTTAAGGTAACCGGCTATACAGAAGATCACTGGTATGATGATTCCGACTTCCTCGTATCCGGCACTGTATCCGCAACCTACGCAAAGGTTACCAAGAAAACTGTCGATCAGAGTACCTTCGGTTCTCTTTGGAATGATATCAAAGCCCTGTTTGGTAAGGGAGAAGCTACCAACAAGAAACTGGAAGATGCAGCCAGAAAGGCAGTCGAGGCAGACGGTGGTATTTTTGTAAGTGCCAACTGGGATGACTGGAAGTTCGGCAAGGCAACCATCCGCTATGTGGCAGGTGTCAGTGTCAATACCGATGAGAAGACTACCGCAGCGGAGGCACAGAATGCGGTACAGGATGCAGCACTGGCACAGGCAAAAGCAAGTGGCGCAACCGGTGTGTACAATGTGAAGACTACAGAGCCCGATACTATTGCTCATACCAGCTATTCCTATGAGATTGATTATCTGGAGAAAACCGGAGAGACCACAACCAATACTGCTGTCAGAACTGAGACTTATGCAAATGCAGAGGTGCTGACCGGTCAGATCATCCAGAACCTGAATTACATTCAGGGCAACATCAAACTGACCCAGAAGGATACTGAATATCGTAAGTTCGTAGATGATGCCAAGGCTCTGACCCAAAAGTATCAGAAGCTGTTACAGGATGCACAGGACGCACAGAAAGATGTGGTAGCAGCACAGGGCAAGGTAGAGGAACTGAAGGCAGAGATCGAAGCTCTGAAGAGTAACAGAACCAGTAACCTTGGAGCTCTGAAGGAACTGGAAGGAAAGCTGGCCGTGGCTGAACAGAACAAAAAGGATGCAGAAGATACTCTGAAGGAGATTCTGGGCAGCCTGGATGAGGCAGGCGGAGAGCTGGATAAGGTGATCGAGCGTCTGACTCCTGCACCTACACCCGGAACACCTGCAGGTGGAGAAGGTGAGACCGGAGGTGCCGGTGATACAGAGGAAGGCGGCGCCGGAGAGGCAGCAATAGTTGTTACACCTGTTGCACTGGCAGCAGCACCCGCAGCACAGGCAACCGTAGTTGCACAGAACCAGGCAGCAGCACCCGTTGTACAGATCGCTGACGAAGCAGCACCTCTTGCAGAAGCAGCTCCTGCAAATACACAGGAAACCGTTCAGGCAGGTTCCGATAAGGAAGAGACCAAGGAAGCCGTAAATATCGAAGAAGAGGCTGTTCCCCTGGCAGATGTAGCTGTGGAAAGCGAACATGCAAAGATGTCCTGGTGGTGGTGGCTGATCATTCTGATCCTCGGTGCAACCGGATATGAAATGTACAAGAAGCACAATGAGAAGAAGCTGAAGGCTCAGGCAGAAAATGCAGGAGATATCGAAGAATAAAAGATAACAAAAACGACATCCATCGGGATTTTCCCGGTGGATGTCGTTTTTTAGACCTTGGAAAGCGGATTACTCGAAGAGCTCTTCAACTTTTTCCAGATCACCGTCTCCGGTCAGAAGAAGAGTCACTGTGGCCTGGGCACTGCTGATATCGGTTGTCCCCTCAACGCATAATTCACCGTCAGTATTGTAGAGAGCCCATTGGAACTCATTGACAGAGGAGGGCCAGTCTGCTTCCATAGAGATCGATTCCTGATCCGACAGGGAATCCAGATTTACCTGTTCCCCGGTCACGGGATCAATGACCGCTACCATACCGACTTCGATGCCACACATATTGACTACCGACAGGGTGAGTGCCCTGGTATCCTCCGAAGTGGATTCTATGGCAGACGACTCGGAATCCGGGGAAACATCGGCAGGCAGGGCGGCAACAGTCTCAGACGGGGAGGTGGAAGCAGTCGTGGCAGATGATGTTTCCTCTCCGTCAGAATTCTGACTGCATCCTCCGAATAACAGACAACAGGACAATATACTTACAGCAAAAATATGTCGTATGAAACTTTTTTTCATAATAATCTCCATTCTGCAGACGATTCCTTCCGTCGGAGAAATCGCGAATCAAATTTCAAATTTGATTCTGCGATAAGGGCTGCTTTGTGACACCTGCAGCACAAATAGCCGTGTGAAAATCTATATCACCATTATATCGGATTTCCCATAAAAAGTAAATTTATGCGATAAAAATTTCCGGAAGCAGACCGGTAGGAATTCCTGAAAAAAATATCGAAAAATGTGAGCCGTTTTTCATGGATAAGTAGTCTTTATAGATAGAGACTAAGAAATAACGGAGGCGGTCGAGATGAGCGGCATGTTATATTCCATACCTGTGATTTTGACAGGTTATCGAATCGTACAAATTGAAGATGAAGCGACACCGCTTGCACAGGCAGCAAAGAGTGGATATTACGGTGACACAGTAGCCGGAATGCTGGGCATTGGTGTTTTATTACTCTTGGTGATTTATTTTATATTATGCAGAAAATACCAGAAAAGAATCATAGAATTGCAGGAAAATGCACATCCCGGCTGGAACTGGTGGAAACTTAGAAAGCAGGTAACCGAACTGGAGGATAAAAAGGCAGAAGGAATTGTCGAGGATATCCGGCGGGCAGCGCAAAGCTATATGACTGTTTAAATTTAATCAGAAAGATCCGGGGATCATCCCCGGATTTTTTACACCAGATTTATAAAAGTGAAGTATTTCGTTGCTGATGTCTGCCGGGAATGTTATAATCATGTATGTGGCCGGTTCAGAGACCTGCGCCACAAGCATAGGAAAGAAAAGGAAGGCAATCTATGAAAGTCTTGGTAACAGGCGTAAAAGGCCAGTTGGGATATGATGTGGTAAATGAGTTGACAAAGCGCGGAATTGAGGCTGTCGGCGTGGATATTCAGGAGATGGATATCACAGATGCGGCCAGCGTGGAAAAGGTGATCGGAGAGGCGGCACCGGACGCTGTGGTACACTGTGCAGCCTATACCGCAGTGGATGCAGCGGAGGATAACGTGGAAATCTGCCGTAAGGTCAATGCGGACGGCACACAGAACATTGCGAATGTCTGCAAGAAGCTGGACTGCAAGATGGTCTATATCAGTACCGATTATGTGTTTGACGGCGAGGGCACCAGACCCTGGGAGCCAGAGGACGAGCGTCATCCGCTGAATGTATACGGACAGACCAAATACGAAGGAGAACTGGCAGTACAGAATACACTGGAGAAATATTTTATCGTAAGAATCTCCTGGGTATTCGGAGTCAACGGCAAGAACTTCATCAAGACCATGCTGAATCTGGGCAAGACCCATGATCATCTCACAGTGGTGAATGACCAGTTCGGATCTCCTACCTATACTTATGATCTGGCAAGACTTCTGGTGGATATGGTCCTGACGGATAAATACGGTATCTATCATGCTACCAACGAAGGTATCTGTAACTGGTATGAATTTGCCTGCGAGATATTCCGCCAGGCTGGCATGAAAGTGGATGTGGCTCCTGTACCGGCTTCCGAGTATCCGACGAAAGCCAAGCGACCGGAGAACAGCCGCATGAGCAAAGCCAAGCTGACAGAGAACGGATTCGTAAGGCTTCCTTCCTGGCAGGATGCGTTAGAGAGATATCTGAAAGAAATCCTGTAAACAGACTTTGTGTAAGCAGGAAAATAACGGGAAATACTTCAGGGAGCGGTATCGGAAACGGTACGGCTCCCATTTTGGCGAATGTACATCATCGAGCTTTTAAGCGAGATGGTGTACAAAGTATACAAATCGAGTAGGAGCCAGCCTACTCGACTTATAATATATGAAAAAGTCATGAAAAACCCTGTAAATTTCACGAAAAACCTGTTGACAACGGAAGTCGGAACAAGTATACTGTTAAAGCGTGCCAGAAAAGGTGCGTCTATTATACTATTAAGAAAGAGGTGAAACAGAATGCCAACATTTAACCAGTTAGTAAGAAAAGGACGTCAGACTTCTGTTAAGAAGTCTACTGCACCTGCTCTCCAGAAGGGTTACAATTCTCTTCACAAGAAAGCAACAGACGTTTCTGCTCCCCAGAAGCGTGGTGTATGTACCGCTGTTAAGACAGCAACTCCTAAAAAGCCTAACTCTGCTCTTAGAAAGATCGCCAGAGTACGTCTTTCCAACGGAATTGAAGTTACCAGCTACATTCCCGGTGAAGGTCACAATCTGCAGGAGCACAGCGTTGTTTTGATCCGTGGTGGTCGTGTTAAGGACCTGCCCGGTACCAGATACCACATCATCCGTGGTACCCTTGATACTGCCGGTGTCGCTAACAGAAAACAGGCTCGTTCCAAGTACGGCGCTAAGAGACCTAAGGATGCTAAGAAATAAGTAGTATCCGGGGCGTTTTGAACGTCGGACCGAGAGTCCGATGAAAATCCGCAAGGATTTTTGGAGATGTCAGTGAGACATCTTTGTACCACAAAAACGAAACTAAGAAAAGTGTTGGAATTCTGTGATACAGATATAACAGCGCGAACACTTGGGGAAACACATGTGAGTACCGATGATTTAACGTAACTAGTGAGAAGGCAAGACCGACATGAAAAGAGAGCGTAAGCTTGCTTACGAGCGAACTTTTTATGGAGGGATTGGTCGGCGAACAGCCGACATCGAGGCATCTTTGATGCCGAGATAACGGATCTCACGAGAACAATTTGTTAAGGAGGGAAGAACCGTGCCACGTAAAGGACATATTCAGAAAAGAGATGTATTAGCAGATCCTTTATACAACAACAAAGTGGTTACCAAGCTTGTCAACAACATCATGCTGGATGGCAAGAAGGGTGTAGCCCAGAAGATCGTATACGGAGCATTTGCTAAGGTTGAAGAGAAGAGCGGCAAGCCTGCTCTGGAAGTATTCGAAGAGGCTATGAACAACATCATGCCTGTTCTGGAAGTAAAAGCAAGACGTATCGGTGGTGCTACCTATCAGGTACCTATCGAGGTCAGACCTGAGAGACGTCAGGCTCTGGGCCTTCGTTGGTTGACCATGTTCTCTCGTAAGAGAAGTGAGAAGACCATGGAAGACAGACTTGCTAACGAAATTCTTGACGCAGCCAACAATACCGGATCTGCAGTTAAGAGAAAAGAAGACATGCACAAGATGGCAGAGGCAAACAAGGCTTTTGCTCATTACAGATTCTAGTAGGAGGGAAAAAACTTGGCTGGAAGAGAATATCCGTTAGAGAGAACCAGAAATATCGGAATTATGGCTCATATCGATGCCGGTAAGACCACTACTACCGAGCGTATCCTGTATTACACAGGTGTTAACTATAAGATTGGTGATACTCACGAAGGTACTGCTACCATGGACTGGATGGCTCAGGAGCAGGAGAGAGGTATCACCATTACATCTGCAGCTACTACCTGTCACTGGACTCTTGAAAAAGAGACCAAACCCATGCCCGGTGCTTTGGAGCATCGTATCAACATCATTGATACCCCGGGTCACGTTGACTTCACCGTTGAGGTTGAGCGTTCCCTTCGTGTACTGGATGGCGCTGTCGGCGTCTTCTGTGCAAAGGGTGGTGTTGAGCCTCAGTCTGAGAACGTATGGCGTCAGGCTGATACCTACAATGTACCTCGTATGGCATTCATCAACAAGATGGATATCCTGGGTGCTAACTTCTACGCAGCAGTAGATCAGATCCGTACCAGACTTGGTAAGAATGCTATCTGCCTTCAGTTGCCTATCGGTAAGGAAGATGAATTCAAGGGAATCATCGATCTGTTCGAGATGAAGGCTTACATCTACAACGATGATAAGGGTGATGACATCACTGTTACCGATGATCTTGGAGATATGGCTGATGAGGCTGCTTTATATCATGACGAGCTCATTGAAAAGGTTTGTGAGCTGGATGATGATCTGACAATGATGTATCTGGAAGGTGAAATTCCTTCCGTTGAAGAGATGAAGGCTGCTTTGAGAAAAGCTACCTGTGAGTGCAGAGCCGTTCCAGTATGCTGCGGTACTGCTTACAGAAATAAGGGTGTTCAGAAGCTTCTGGATGCTATTATCGAGTATATGCCTTCTCCTCTGGATGTACCGGCTATTAAGGGTGTTGACCTTGACGGTAATGAAGTAGAGAGAAAGTCTTCCGATGAAGAGCCTTTCGCTGCACTTGCATTCAAGATCATGACTGACCCGTTCGTAGGTAAGCTTGCTTACTTCCGTGTATATTCCGGTACTCTGAATTCCGGTTCTTATGTACTCAATGCTACTAAGGACAAGAAGGAACGTGTAGGACGTATCCTGCAGATGCATGCGAACAAGCGTGCAGAGCTGGAAAAGGTTTACTCCGGTGACATCGCAGCAGCAGTTGGTTTCAAGTTCACCACTACCGGTGATACCATCTGTGATGAGCAGCATCCTGTAATCCTTGAGTCCATGGAGTTCCCTGAGCCCGTTATCGAGCTGGCTATCGAGCCTAAGACCAAAGCCGGTCAGGGCAAGATGGGTGAAGCTCTTGCAAAACTGGCAGAAGAAGATCCTACTTTCCGTGCTCATACCAATCAGGAAACCGGTCAGACCATCATCGCCGGTATGGGTGAGTTGCATCTGGAGATCATCGTTGACCGTCTGCTTCGTGAGTTCCATGTAGAAGCTAACGTAGGTGCTCCTCAGGTTGCTTATAAGGAAGCGTTTACCAAGGCTGTCGAAGTGGATTCCAAGTATGCTAAGCAGTCCGGTGGTCGTGGACAGTATGGACATTGTAAAGTTAAGTTTGAGCCCCTGGAGGCTAACTGTGAGAAGTTTGAATTTGATCCTAAGGCAAACATTCTGATCAACGATCCTCCTACCCTGTTATTCGAATCTACTGTAGTTGGTGGTTCCATTCCTAAGGAATACATCCCCGCAGTAGGTGAAGGTATTCAGGAAGCAGCTCAGGCTGGTATCTTGGGTGGATTCCCTGTACTGGGTGTTCATGCGAACGTATATGATGGATCCTATCATGAGGTCGATTCCTCCGAGATGGCATTCCACATTGCAGGTTCCATGGCATTCAAGGAAGCAATGCAGAAGGCAGCTCCTGTACTGCTTGAGCCGATCATGAAGGTTGAGGTTACCATGCCCGAGGAATACATGGGCGATGTAATCGGTGACCTGAACTCCCGTCGTGGTCGTGTAGAAGGTATGGAAGACATCGGCGGTGGTAAGATGGTTAAGGCTTTCGTTCCCCTTGCTGAGATGTTCGGTTACTCCACAGACCTGCGTTCCAAGACCCAGGGTCGTGGTAACTACTCCATGTTCTTCGAAAAGTATGAGCCCGTTCCTAAGAACGTTCAGGAAAAGGTTCTTGCTGCAAAGGCGAAATAAGCATTAAAACAATAAAAATAACTTGAAAAACCTCTGATTATTTAATATAATCAGAGGTAGCCGAGTTAAAAAGCGCCGAGTGCGCGTTCGCCACTTCGGCGAGTAGAAAAATATAAACAGTTTAATTATTTTAAGGAGGACTTAAATAATGGCTAAAGCTAAATTTGACAGAACAAAGCCCCATTGTAACATTGGTACCATCGGTCACGTTGACCATGGTAAAACCACTCTGACCGCTGCAATCTCCAAGGTTCTTTCCGAGAGAGTACCCGGTAACGAGAAGGTTGACTTCGATAACATCGATAAGGCTCCCGAAGAGAGAGAGCGTGGTATCACCATTTCTACCGCTCACATCGAGTACCAGACCGAGAAGAGACACTATGCACACGTTGACTGCCCGGGCCATGCTGACTACGTTAAGAACATGATCACCGGTGCTGCACAGATGGATGGTGCTATCCTCGTTGTAGCTGCTACTGATGGTGTTATGGCTCAGACCAAGGAGCACATCCTTCTGTCCCGTCAGGTAGGCGTTCCTTACATCATCGTATTCCTGAACAAGTGTGATATGGTTGACGATCCCGAGCTGATCGAGCTGGTTGAGATGGAAGTAACCGAGCAGCTGGAAGAGTACGACTTCAATGACTGCCCTATCATCAAGGGTTCCGCTCTGAAGGCTCTGGAAGATCCCAGCAGCGAGTGGGGCGACAAGATCATGGAACTGATGGATACTGTAGATTCTTATATCCCTGATCCTCAGCGTGATACTGATAAGCCTTTCCTGATGCCCGTCGAGGACGTATTCACCATTACCGGTCGTGGTACCGTTGCTACCGGTCGTGTAGAGCGTGGTGTTCTGCATCTGAATGATGAAGTTGAAATCGTTGGTATCAAGGAAGAGACCAAGAAGACTGTTGTAACCGGTATCGAAATGTTCCGTAAGATGCTGGATGAGGCACAGGCTGGTGATAACATCGGTGCTCTGCTTCGTGGTATCCAGAGAACTGAAATCGAAAGAGGACAGGTTCTGGCTAAGCCCGGTACTGTTACCTGCCACAGAAAGTTTACCGCTCAGGTTTACGTTCTGACCAAGGATGAAGGTGGACGTCATACTCCTTTCTTCAACAACTATCGTCCTCAGTTCTACTTCAGAACCACCGACGTTACCGGCGTTTGCGAACTGCCAGAAGGTACAGAAATGTGCATGCCTGGTGATAACGTAGAAATGACAATCGAACTGATCCACCCGATCGCTATGGAGCAGGGTCTTACATTCGCTATCCG
>ENA-UESU01002578-UESU01002578.1-human-gut-metagenome-genome-assembly--contig:-NODE-2578-length-11435-cov-5.023508_pt1 | contig 11435 bp, 10 predicted proteins | sample MGYA00243007_ERZ508008 | MGnify/ENA primary metagenome ERZ508008 (study PRJEB26167, sample SAMN06115399) | human gut metagenome | host: Homo sapiens | place: China:Henan | collected 2016-06-23...
AGGTTTCTGTCTATCATATTTTCAGGTACAATATTAAGAATTAATATACGAAAACCGGCCGGTTTGTTAAAGAAACGTGAAAATTTTAAAGGAAAACGTTTGAGTAAACTTTCCTTCCAACAACTGTATAATATTTAACAATAAAGGACGGAGACGGGGGTACCGGGCTATTTTCCGACAAAAAAGAGAATCGCAATAAAATCCACTTTATCACGATTCTCTCTTCAACCACAAAAACCCAGTCCTGAATCAGGCCATCAATTATTCCCCGGATTTTGTTCCATCAACTTATTGGCATTGATTTCGCTCGAAGGAATCGGATAAATCCGTTTATAAGGCAAATTGGCTTTATACAATTCGGGATCGGCGGCAGTAGCCATTTTTTCAGCCACAGCCCGATTGGTTTCCAGAAGTTGATCCACTCCCATCCGCCAGGTAGCGTACCATTCATGCCCATTCTCGAACCCCATTTCCAGTATCCATTCCTGATAGATCGTCTGTAATATATCGGTCACTCCCGTAATAGCCGGTAATCCATGACCGGAACGTAAAGCATTCAGGGTAGCCAAAGGATCTCCTTTCCCGGTACGGGCTTCACATTCGGCTTTCATCATATAAATCTCTGAATAACGCATCAGGTAAGTGGGCATTGTTCCTTCTGCATTCGAAGCTTTCCGAATCGTCTGCTGAGGTCCGAAAACATCCCCGACTCCATTTTTCAGGATAACCGTTTTCCGGGGATCGTCCCCGACCAGTTCCATAAAAGACTCCGTAGGTCCCCATTTCCCCTCATTATAATACGCCTGTACCCGCGTGGCCTGATATTTCACTTCATCTGTCCCTGCAAATCCCCGGGTATAGATCAGCTCCTGATTAGAAAAATCAGTAAAAACAGCCGAATAGGGGGCCACCAATGCCCGTTCTCCGTCACCGATAAACGTATTGGCAGCCTCTAAAGCCTCACTGTATTTCCCCATATAGAAAAGTACTTTCACTTTAAGAGCCTTGGCAGCCATTTTCGACGCAAAATCCGAAGAAGTAAAATCCGGGGCGTTCGATATAGCATACTCGATATCCTTCAGGATAAAATCATACGTCTGCTGAACCGTCGAACGGGCTTTATAGACATCATCGGAAGTAGGGGGAGTCTCCCGGATGATCATCCCATATTTACTGTCCAATTTATCATATTCCCCGAACATCCTCAACAAATCGAACATATACCACCCCCGCAGAAACCGGATCTCTCCCATCATGGTGGTTTTCCGTCCATCGGTAAACAGATTATCGCTCATTCCTTCCAAAACAGCCAGTAATTTCGTCGACGAATTGATAATCGTATTAAAAGCATCCCAAAAAGGAGTATATGCTGCCCCCACCAGATTCAGTTCCGGCAAACGGTTTTCGATATAATAGATACTCACAACCACGCCGGGATTGTCGTTTCTTTGCAAAATACCGGCAGTCATTGCATGATTTCCGATCGACATATAAGACTCATACCCGATCTGTTCACCATAAATACCGGTCAAAGCGGTTTCTGCCGACTTTTCATCCGTAATCGCATTATCAGGAGTCAGATTATGCGGAGGCTCCTGGTTCAGGACGTCCGTAATCTGGCAGGAAAACAGCAGACTACCGACCATCAAAAGGATAAATATCTTTTTCATAAGCATTCGTGCTAATAATTAAAAATTAAGTCGTAACCCGATTGTATAAGAACGGACACCCGGATAAATATCACTATCGTAATTTCCTCCGTAGTTAGCCGTAGCACTACCTACCGTCGCCGGATCGATTCCCGGATAACGGGTGATAGTGAAAAGATTGGCGATAGCGAAATATACCTGTCCCCCTTTGTAATACCTGGCATCCCACAATACCGGCAAATTGTACTGGATCCGCAAATGCGACAGCTTCAAATAAGAAGCTTTGTGTACTTCCAGATTATTCGTCGCCGGAACCGGATCGTCGACATACAAAGCCGGTAAACGGGAAGACGTATTCTGTTCGGACCAACGGTTGTAAAGGTTATAATCGATCAGGTTGTTCAACGAACCGGAAATATTTTGCAAAGTATTGTTATACAAGCGTTCTGCACCTACCGAATAATTGAACATCAGATACAGGGATAAATCTTTCCAGGACACATTGGAAGAAAATCCCCCCTGAAATTTCGGTTCCGGATTAGCAATGATGACCCGGTCTTTCACGCTGATATGCCCGTCTCCATTCACATCCCGGTAAATAATCTGTCCCGGTTTGGTCTCGCTGCTATAATAATAAGTGGCAGTCCCGTTACTCAGCTCCTGTGCCTTTTTATTATATTCCTCGATCTGTGTCCAGGACTGGAATATACCGTCGGTCTGGTACCCCAGAACAGCTCCCACCGGATGTCCTTCGGCCAGTACTTCGGTACCGCTTCCCTGTACCACACCTTTACCGGCCCAGTCCTGTGCCCCTTCGGATACCAAAGATTTCACCTTATTGCGGTTAACGGCCAGATTAAAAGTAACGTCCCATTTCACCTCCGTCTCCCTGAAAATCTTTGCATCGACGATCCACTCGAATCCCTTATTCTGTACCCGTCCGACATTTTTATACATCCCGCTGAAGGGTTGCAGTGAAGTCGGAAAATCGATATACCACAACAGGTCGTTGGTGTTCTTATAATACCAGCCGATAGATCCGCTCAACCGGTAATCCAGCAAAGCATAATCGACAGCGATATCGAACTGCTTGGTCCGTTCCCAGCGTAAATCGTTATTTCCCAAGGTTGTCGGGATAATTCCCGGTTTTCCCAGAAAATCGTTCGGGCCATAAAGATCCTTATTGTTATAATTACCGATATTCTGTGTTCCCGTCACTCCGGCCGAAAGCCTTAATTTCAATTCGTTCACTTCTTCAATATCCTTCATGAAAGGTTCCTGATCGATTTTCCAGGCAAAAGCCCCCGAGGGGAAAAAACCGTATTTATTGTGCGAACCGAATTTCGACGAACCGTCGAAACGAGCCGTAAAAGTGAAAAGATATTTTTCCATCAATTGGTAGTTAAACCGTCCGAAGACCGAAATCAGTCCGTTTCCGGACGAATTTCCGCTTACATCGTAAGGAGTTGTAGCGCTACTCAGGTTATTCAAGATTTTGTCCATCGGAAAATCGACACCGGTAGCACTGAAATCACCTGCCTTGTAACGCTCGAACGAGACTCCGAACAAAGCATCCAAAGCATGTATCTCCTTAAATGTCCCCTCATATTTCAATGTATTATCCCAAAGGGTACGTACCGATTCGTTACTTCCCCGTACAGCTTTACCGGTATAATTGTTATAATAATTACCTTCCTGTAAAAAACTGGGATAATATTGGTGGGTGAAATTAAAGTTCTTAGCTACAGAGAAAGTTGAACGAAAACGAAGTCCCGGAATAATCTGGGCCTCTCCGAATACCGTCCCATTAAACCGATAAACATCGTTCCGGTTGGTAATCTTCGTTTTGGCCACCGGATTATCTGTCGTACCGATCTTATAATAACTACCGTCCTCTGCATAAACCGGGACATCCGGACGAAACTGTTTGATCTGCCACAACCCTTGTCCTTCCTGGGATTGATCGGTATACGCCAAACTTACATTGGTACCGAATTTCAATACCGAAGTCACATCCCAATCCAGGTTGATCCGCCCGGTATACCGTTTCAGGTCATCCCCTTTCAATACTCCATTTTGGAAACTCATCCCGAAGGAAGTAAAATATTTCAGTCTTGAACTTCCTCCCCTCACCGAAAGCTCCACACTGTTCGTTGAAGCTTTCTGTGACAATAGTTTATACCAATCTGTATCGGCATCCTTCAGGATAGTCCCTTCTTTAATGCTCAAAGCCGTTTCATTGGTCGGATCCACTTTTAACGTATTGATTGCAGCATCCATCATGACATTCCGGAATTCATTCGCATTCAATATGCTGAAATTCTCTATCTGGGTATCGAAATTGGTAAAATACTTCAGATTCAGCTGAGGCTTTTCATTCTGTATCCCCCGTTTGGTTGTAATCAATACCACGCCATTAGCGGCCCTCGACCCATAAATAGCCGCTGCCGAAGCATCCTTCAATATATCGATCGACTGAATATCATCCGGGTTTATGGCGATCATATCGGCTTGTTCGGCCGGAATACCGTCGATCACATACAAAGGTTCATTGGTACCTTCCAACGAAGTGGATCCCCTCACCCGGATCTTCACCGGTTCACCGGGTTTCGCCGAAGCCATAGACACCTGAACCCCCGGCGCTTTCCCCTGCAAGGCAGAAGCGACATTCATCACCGGTTCCTTTTCCAGATCAGCAGCCCCGACAGAAGATACCGAACCGGTTAAATCCCTGAGCCGGGTAGTACCGTACCCAACCACCACGACCTCGTCCAGCTTCCTGGCTTCCGGCTTTAAAGTAAAATTATAAACCTCGATTCCCGGCATAATCGTCTTCTCCGCCTCTGAATAACCGATAAATGAAGCACTCAACGTCTTCGCCTCAGGGTTTATCCGTAAGGTATAATCTCCGTTGACATCGGTAGCCACTCCTACCATAGTCCCCTTTATCCAAACATTCGCCCCCACAATCGGAGCTCCGTTCTCATCCGTTACCTTACCGTGAACAACCCGCAACGTTTCCGCATTCTGTTGTTTGTCCCTACTGCCCGGAACCCTAGCCACCGACTGTCCGGGAAGCAATAAAAGCCATACCATTCCGAAAGCTACAGATAGCCATATCGACCAACCTCCGTGTCTTCCTTTCAAAACCGTTTTCTCCATTTCTTGTCTCATAAATTTTCCAGGTTAGAAAGATTCGTTTTTTCACTAGTATTCGCATTTTTTATCAATAAGGTTTGGAAAATCATCGACAAAAAATTCCCTTATCCGTCACCGGACAAGGGAACCCCTTTTTTAGCTTTTCTTTCCTACCGCTAACTTATAGCTTCTTCGATTACTCTTTTAAAATCCATTTTCACTTCCTGCAAATTTTTTCCTCCATAGGTCAGGGATTTTTCACCGACCCGCACAATACCGAAAATCATTTTTTCTTCCTCGTCATACTCCTCATAACCCTGATAACCTTTGTATTTCAAGCCACATAAGAAATCAAGCAAATAGGCAAAACGGCCTTGACGTGCCGCCCGGTATGGCCGGACCACAAAACCTCTACCCGGGGAGAAACTCATCAACTGCTCGCTACCGTCCGGTACAAGCAGGACAAACTGATTTTCACCACAAACCTCATCGTATGCCTTCATCGTCACCACCAGCCCATCGTTCCACATACCCAGGACATACATCTCGAAAGCCCCCAGATCCGCGGTCGCCTGAACGGTATCCGAACCATCACAAACCAGGGTATAATTCCCCAGGCAAAAACGATCATAACAAACAGAAAACTCTTTCATTGCCGATCATTACTTATTTAATTTTTCTACAAAGCTCGCCGGAATATTAACCATGGCACACCCCAGCATATCAATACGTACCAACACCTTCGTTACTCCCTTGTGTCTGATCAGTTCACCTTCCATCCCCCTCAGCGAACCTTTCACCACCCTGACCAAATCACCGGCCTTTATATTTTCATTGGTCATTTCCACTGCCTCTTCCGAGAAATCCAGCAAAAAACGGAAGTCCTCCATCTGCTTATCCGGAATCACAGCAGCCCCCGCCTCTCCCTTCAGCCTCAGAAAAGCCACCACCCCTTTCGTCTGCAGCACCTTCACCTGCTCCTGACGGCCTACCCGCACAAAAACCAACCCCGCAATCACCGGCACCACCACCCGCGACTTCCGGTACGTCCACTGCCTCAACACCGTCTGTACCGGCAAAAAACACTCCACACCCAGCTCCTCCAACCGGTCACGCACCTTCTTCTCCGCACGCGAGGCGGTGAAGACAGCGTGCCAATGAACCGTTTCCGTTTTTTGCCTATCTATTGCCATACATCCTTTCATAGTATCCCTGATAATCTCCGCTCGTCACCTGATCCAGCCACTCCTGATTATCCAGATACCATTTCACCGTTTTCTCTATACCCTCCTCGAACTGTAAAGAAGGTTCCCAGCCCAATTCATTTTTCAGTTTCGTCGAATCGATAGCATAGCGCAAATCATGTCCGGCCCGGTCTGTCACGTATGTGATCAGCTTCTCCGATGCTCCTTCAGGGCGTCCCAGTAAGCGATCTACCGTCTTGATCAGAACCCGGATCAAATCGATATTTTTCCATTCGTTAAAGCCACCGATATTATATGTTTCGGCAACCTTTCCATTATGGAAAATAAGATCGATGGCCCGGGCATGATCCACCACATACAACCAGTCACGCACATTTTCCCCCTTTCCGTAAACGGGCAAAGGTTTATTGTGACGGATATTATTGATAAACAAAGGGATTAGTTTTTCCGGGAATTGGTAAGGACCGTAGTTATTACTGCAATTGGTTACAAGGGTAGGCATACCGAAGGTATCGTGAAAGGCTCTCACGAAATGATCGGAAGAAGCTTTCGAAGCCGAGTAGGGGGAATGCGGATCATATTTCGTGGTCTCCGTAAAAAAGGTGCCGTCAAACTTCAGGGCCCCGTACACCTCATCGGTAGAGATATGATAGAAACGTTTCCCGTCATATTGTCCGTCCCAGCTTACTTTAGCGGCTTGCAACAAAGACAGGGTCCCCATCACATTCGTCTGAGCAAAGGTAAACGGATCTTTGATCGAACGGTCTACATGGCTTTCCGCTGCCAGATGGATCACTCCGTCGATACTGTGCTGCCGGAACAATTCCAGTATCTTTTCAAAATCACAGATATCTGCTTTTACAAAAGTATAATTCGGCTGCTGTTCGATGTCTGCCAGATTGGCCAGATTCCCCGCATAAGTCAGCTTATCCAGATTAATGATATGATATTCCGGATATTTCGTCACAAACAGACGCACTACATGCGAGCCGATAAAACCGGCACCACCGGTAATCAATATATTCCTTTTAAAATCCATTATTTCCGTTTTAATTCATTTATACATTTCACAAGTGAATCCTTCCAGTAAGGAATGGTACAATCAAAATCCCGTTTCACTTTTGTTTTATCCAGCACTGAGAAAGCCGGACGTTTTACTTTACCCGGAAACTCATCCGAATGGCACGGCCGGATGTCACAAGTATTTCCCGATAAAGCAACGATCTCTTTAGCAAAATCATACCACGAACACACGCCCTCATTGGAAAAATGGTAAATTCCCTGATGTTGCCTGATTTTCCTGTTTCAAGGACATGAACGATCAAAGCGGCCAGGTCGGCGGCATAAGTCGGCGTTCCCACCTGGTCAAATACGACATTCAACTGCTCCCTTTCCACTGTCAAACGCTGTATGGTCTTTACAAAATTATTCCCGAAAGCAGAATACAGCCAGCCGCCTCATCTCATTCCCCAACTGTCCGTTGGCTCCGGTCACCAATATCCTATTCATAGAGATTCACATTATAGTCAAACCAATCACAGGCATCTTTCAGGCATGGATGGTGTCTGTCCTTTTCAGAAAGGATCACCTTAGCGGCCGGAATCCGCCAGTCGATTCCCAAATCCGGATCGTCCCAGGCCAAAGCCCCCTCACTTTCCGGTGCATAAAAATTATCGCATTTATACTGGAAAACAGCTTCCGTACTCAATACCGCAAACCCATGGGCAAATCCCCGCGGAATGAAAAACTGCCGTTTATTCTCCTCCGTTAATTCAACGGAAACATACTTCCCGAACGTAGGTGATCCCTTCCGGATATCCACCGCTACATCCAGTACACGACCTTTCACCACCCGCACCAGTTTGGATTGGGCATACGGAGGTTTCTGGAAATGCAACCCCCTCACCACACCGTAACACGATTTCGACTCATTATCCTGGACAAAAACGGTTTTACATACCTGCCGTTCGAAATCACGCTGCGAAAACGACTCAAAAAAATAGCCGCGTTCATCACCGAAAATACGGGGTTGCACGATGACAACACCCGGTATACAGGTTTCAATCAGTTCCATATTTTAATTGATAATATCACACGAATTCTCAGATAAAGCCCAAGCGATTTTTATCATTTCTCCTTTCCGGAAAACTCAGCCGCCAATTTCAGAAGATATTGTCCATATTGATTTTTAATCATAGGTTGTGCCAGTTCCCGCATTTTCTCCGGTGTAATCCAGCCTTGCCGCAAAGCAATCCCTTCCAGACAGGCAAGTTTCAACCCCTGCCGTTTTTCAATCACCTCCACAAAAGTCGACGCCTCACTCAATGAATCATGCGTTCCGGTATCCAGCCACGCAAATCCCCGGCCCAGCAACTGCACTTTCAACTCCTGATCCTGCAGGAAACGCTGGTTCACCGTGGTGATCTCCAACTCTCCGCGGGCAGATGGTTTTATGTTCTTTGCCACATCCACCACCTTATTGGGATAAAAATACAACCCCACTACTGCATAGTTGGATTTCGGCTGTGCAGGTTTCTCTTCGATACTCAACACATTCCCCTCTTTGTCGAACTCCGCCACGCCATACCGTTCCGGATCATTCACCCAATAACCGAAAACCGTCGCCTTTTGTTCTTCCTCTGCCGTCCTCACCGCCTCCAGCAGCATCCGTGTAAAACTCTGACCATAAAATATATTATCGCCCAGTACCAGACAAGCCGAATCTTCCCCAATAAATTTCTCCCCGATGATAAACGCCTGTGCCAGCCCGTCCGGACTCGGCTGCTCCGCATACTCGAAACGCACCCCGTAATCCGCCCCGTCTCCCAGCAACCGCCGGAATCCGGGTAAATCCTGAGGGGTTGAAATAATCAATATCTCCCGAATCCCTGCCAACATCAGCACCGACACCGGATAATAAATCATCGGCTTATCGAAAATGGGCAGCAATTGCTTGCTCACCCCTTTCGTAATAGGATAAAGCCGCGTACCGGAACCTCCGGCAAGCACTATACCTTTCATAAATAAAAAATTTTGTGATTATGTATTTCTATCGAAAAGATTTTCTCCCCCTCCAATCCATCGTCCATTTAATATATCAAGCAAAAAACCTTCCTCTTAAACGTTCATATACAACTTTCAACGTTTCCGTACTTCCGACCAATTCATTTAATGAAAGCACCACCTCTTGAGTATCTAACGGATAATCATGTGCTATCGTATTTCTCAACTCCCGCATATAGCCCCAACTTTCAACACTATCAATCACCCCCAGGCGTTCCAAACGATCCAGAACATCCCGCATGGACATTGTCTCTTCCTCCTCATACAACCACGCCAGTACATATCTGAATATCTTTGCCCCAATAACGTCTTGCAACCTGGAAAAGCGAAATATAAACTGATCCAAACGCATCACCGCCTCGCTATTCAGATTCAAATACTTCTCCTCATCCAATGGGAAATACGGTTTCAATCCACATAAAGCCTCCTCTATTCGGGTTATATGTTTATCACAGATTTCAAATGCCCGAAGCAACCAATCTTTCAATTCCTGCCGCTTATCTGTCATATCAATCGTATTCCATGTAACAACGCCTCCTGCACAACCGCATTATCCTCGTAATCCCCGATCACATCTATCTTCCTGTCCCCCAATGCCAGTTTTAACCTGGTCACCATTCGCACCCGTTCCAGGATCCCTTTTTTCTCTCCCGTGCTTCTAACCAACAAATCAATATCCCCACCCCGCTTACTGTCATCCGTACGCGAACCAAATAAAAACACCTCTACTCCCCAGCCATAAATCTCCCTTGCAATCCTGACAATCGTATCTATCTCCCCCTGAGTCAAACGCATAAACAACTTATTTTTGTAACAAATATAAGAAATTTTTCACTTTTACAAACTACTCGCTTTTAAACGTTATATCATCTTGTCTGGGATGAACAAATTCGAATTCCAAAGTCCGTGCAAGCCCTTCTTCTAAAGTATAGGGGGCTTTAAAACCGGATAATCCAACCTTCGATGCATCGAATTGGGTTGTTGCACAAAACTTCTTCACACGGACAGAACTAACGGTTAACTTCTTTCTTAACATCCAAGCCAATACATCAAAACAATATCCTCCCAGCATTCCTAACCAATAAGGAAAATGCGTCATGGGAATATGTTTATTCAATACCTGGCTCACATGTCCTACCAGCTCATTCATTGTAAAATCAGGCTTATCGATATAATTATAGACATTATATCCTTCCTGCTTATTCTCAATCAAAAACTTGATAAATGCCACAATATTCCCGACATAAGCCATCGATTTTTTATTTTCCCCTTTTCCCACCATGACAAATTTTCCTCCGGCAATCTGTTTCAACAGATTATAAACATTCCCCCGGTTCCTTTCTCCAAAAATAACTGTAGGCCGTAAAATATTGATATTCCAATCGGGATGAGTCCGATACCATTTTTCAAGTTCCATTTCCGCCAACCACTTACTTTTTCCATAGTGATTAAACGGATCCTTCAGATGTTCTTCATTGGGATTCTCTTTATTCAAACCGTAGACAGCTACTGAAGAAGTAAATACAATGTGTTTCACATCATTAGCTTCCATTGCAGCCAACACATTCTGCATTCCCCCGACATTCACGTCATAATATTTTGTAATGGGAGTAACATCATCCCGATGTTCTGCCGCTAACAATACAACTACCGTTGCTCCATGTAACAATTGCATCAACTTTGCTTTATCCCTCACATCCCCGATTGCTGTTATATTCGGGAAAAAATGACTTTGCTGTTTGTCTATATTTTGTATTTCATAATCCTTTTGCTGAAATAAATCAATCAGACGTGTGCCAACAAATCCAGAACCGCCAATTAAAACAATCCTTTTACTCATGACTTTTCAATTCCTTTAAAACTTGTTTGTTAATCCTTCTCCGTTTAGAATCAAAGAACCAACCCCATTTATTAAAATATTTTATAATAGAACAAATATGATATTTAAGCAATTTCTTATTTTTATAAGACCCTTTGGCATACCCATGAAATACACAGACTCCCGGATAATACATTGTTTTCGACACTTGTCCTATCCGACGGCAAAGGTCCAAATCTTCCGCATACATAAAAAAACGTTCATCAAATCCACCAATCTGTTTTAATACAGAAACTCGTATGAACATAAAGCAACCGGACAATGAAGGAACTTCCATCTCCTTATCATATCCCAAAAACCGTAGTTCATATCTTTCATTTCTATATCTAATATATTTTTTACAGGGTAAAAAGCGTCTTCCTAATAAATCAAATGGAGTTGGTAATAACTTGCACAAATATTGCAATTCTCCGTTAGGATACAATACTTTAGGCATTACTAAACCTACATCTTCATAAGAATTCATAAAAAGCGTCAACTTCTCTATCACCCCACATTCAA
>ENA-UESU01002585-UESU01002585.1-human-gut-metagenome-genome-assembly--contig:-NODE-2585-length-11412-cov-3.793824_pt1 | contig 11412 bp, 8 predicted proteins | sample MGYA00243007_ERZ508008 | MGnify/ENA primary metagenome ERZ508008 (study PRJEB26167, sample SAMN06115399) | human gut metagenome | host: Homo sapiens | place: China:Henan | collected 2016-06-23 | study...
ATTATGAACCATACATTAGTTATCGCTGACAAAGACAAAATCGTTTCCTTTCTCTGGCAGCATTGCCTGCTTTTAATCTCCCTGTTCATCCTCACATTAGGCGTTGCGCTGTGCATCCGCTCAAATCTCGGCAGCAGCGTAATCTCGTCAATCCCATTGGCTTTTACCATCGCAGGCACCGAAGGTTATGTTCCACCTCTGTCGCTCGGCATGTACACCAACATCCTGAATGTACTGCTCGTAGGGGCGCAGATAATCATTTTGGGCCGTCAGTTCCCGCCGCTCCAGCTCCTGCAGCTTGTGATAAGCCTTGTGTTCGGTGTGCTCATCGACCTCAACATGGCCCTCACCGCCCCGCTCGAATGCATCACCCTGTCCGACCAGATTGTGACCCAGGTGGCCGGCTGCACCATCGTGGGCATCGGCACGCTGTTCGCCATGATTTACGTAGGGCTTGTGGTAAAATTCATCGGACGCCGCATGGCGTGGTTCGACCGTCTGCTTCTTTACCGCCCCGGAGTGCGCCGATACATCTACGGGCTGCTGCGCTTCCTGCACCACGACCGGGAATGACCCCAGCCTTGCTCCGGCGGCCGGATTTAACAATACCGACCCGAAATAAATCGTCATAGAGGGTTGCGAAGTTGGTTAAAGTTTCCTAATTTTGCGAACAGAACGGAAACGCATTGCCGCAAGGTGCGGCAGCGGAATCCACCGACACAGCAACGATGAATTATTCGATACTGGATTTTCTCGGGCTCCTGGGAGCCGTAGGCCTCTTCCTTTACGGAATGAAGGTGATGAGTGAGGGGCTGCAGAAAGCCGCGGGCGACCGCCTGCGCAACATTCTCAGCGCCATGACCCGCAACAGGTTCACCGGAACCATCACAGGCTTCTTCATCACAGCCCTGATCCAAAGCTCGTCGGCATCGACGGTGATGGTGGTAAGTTTCGTCAACGCCGGCCTCATGACCCTCGCACAGTCCATGGCCGTGATCATGGGTGCCAACGTGGGTACCACTTTCACCGCATGGGTCATCGCGCTGTTCGGCTTCAAGGTCGACATCTCCGCCTTTGCCCTCCCTCTCATCGGCCTTGCGGTGCCCCTGCTGTTCTCCTCCAAAAGCAAAACGAAATCAATGGGTGAATTCACCATCGGTTTCGCTTTCTTGTTTATGGGCCTTGACATGATCAGCAAATATGTGCCCGACCTCCAGAGCAACCCCGAAATGTTCGCCTTCCTGCAGCGCTATGCCTCGATGGGATTCGGCTCCGTGCTGATTTTCTGCCTTGTGGGCATGGTGGTGACAATGATAATCCAGAGCTCGGCGGCCATGTTCGCCATAACGCTCATAATGTGCAGCAAAGGCTGGATAACCTTCGACCTTGCCTGCGCGCTGGTGCTCGGCTCCAACATCGGCACCACCATAACCCCGCTGCTTGCGTCGATGAGCGGAAACGTGGCGGCCAAGCGCACCGCCATGGGCCACCTGCTGTTCAACCTTTTCGGCACCATCTGGACCCTGGCCGTGTTCTTCCCCTTTGTGGAGCTGAACTCCTGGATCACGGAAGAGATAGGTCAGGGCGACCCGACGAGCCTCTACCGCTACGTCACCGACCTCCAGAACACCGACCCGGCCATGTACAATCAGGTGATGTCCGCCGGTGTTCCCACCGACGAGGTGCTTCACCACCGCACGGCCATATCGCAGATGCAGGTGAGCGTGTCGTTCGGCCTGTCGATGTTCCACACCGTGTTCAACCTCATCAACCTGAGCATCATGATATGGCTCACCGGAGTCTACGTCAAGATTGTGGAATTCCTTATTCCGGCCAAGCATTCGGGCGACGACGAGTTTCAGCTCAAATTCATCTCCGGCGGTATCCTCTCGGCATCTGAGCTCAACATATCACAGGCCGAGAAAGAGATGTACGTGTTTGCCGAGCGCGTGGGGCGTATGCTCCCCATGGCACGCGACCTCGTGCACACCAAGGCCGGAAGCGACGACTTCAACAAAATCTATTCGCGGCTTGAGAAATACGAGGAGATATCGGACCGCATGGAAATCGAGATTGCCAACTATCTGAACCGATGCGCTGAAGGCCGCCTCTCCAACGAATCCAAGCGTCGCCTCACAGCCATGCTGAGCATCGACTCGGAGATTGAAAGCATTGCCGACGCGATGCTCGGCGTGGGCAAGATTCTGCTGCGCAAGCAGCAGAGCGGCGTACACTTCAACGAAGAGATCTACGCCAACATCGACCTCATGTTCGGCTACGTGGAAAAATCGGTTAACTCCATGCTGAAGGTGCTCAACAACATTGAGAATGTGGACGAGCACGACATCATCGCCTCCTACAACCGCGAGCGCGAGATCAACAACCTGCGCAACCAGCTGCGCACCGCCAACGTGGAGAACATCAACGGCCGCCACTACGAATACCAGAGCGGCATCTATTACATGGACATCGTGTCGACCCTCGAGAAAGCCGGCGATTTCGTAATCAACGTCATCGACACCATACGCGCCGAATTCCGTCACCGCTAAACCTTGACCGCACCGTTCAACATATGCACCGAGGCCGAGGCGCCCTTCTCGGCCGCCGACAGCATTGCCTATGCCTCCATCCCCCCGTCGTGGACAACAGGGATGGCCGGCACGCCGCGCCCGGTGTCGCCGGCAACCGATTCCGGCATTCCCACCATGCTGCTGGCCATGCTTGTGCTGATCGGGCTTAACATAAAGCCACTCCGACGTGTGCTGGCCGCACTCCCCGCCGAGTTGCTCTACGTACGCCGGCGCGACAACGCGTTCGACGAACACACCGCCAACGAAGCCCGCGCACAAGCACTGCTCATAGCCACCACATGCATCATGGAGGGACTGCTTCTGTTCATGTGGACGGGCAACATCCACTCCGCCACCTCGGCGCAATGGGTGCTAAACGCCGCCGGATGCCTCATCGGCCTGGCTGCCGCCTACTATGTTTTTCAGCTGGCAGCCTGCGCGACACTGGGCTACGTGTTCACCGACCCCCTAAGCGCCAGCCTTTGGCGCCGAGGGCTCAACGCATCCACCACTGCCCTGGGCATCGCCCTGACCGTGCCTACCCTCTTGGCGCTGTTCTATCCCGCACTTACTTCAAAAATGCTGATTATCGCAGCCGCCCTTTACATTTTGTCGCGAATATGCTACATTTCAAAGGGATTTAGAATTTTTTACTACAATTTCGGGTCTTTGCTCTATTTTATTTTGTACCTTTGCACCTTGGAAATAATACCGGTCGCCGCCACGTGTTTTCTGGCATCGGAAATATGTGAAAAAGTGCAATGAAAATCAACAAGATATTAGTTTCTCAGCCCCAGCCTTCCTCTGAAAAATCCCCCTATTTCGATATCGCCTCCCGCTATGGAGTGGAACTCGTGTTCCGCCCGTTCATCAAAGTGGAAGGTCTCAGTGCACGTGAATTCCGCCAGCAGAAAATCAACATCAACGATTTCACGGCAGTGATTTTCACAGCACGCACAGCAATCGATCATTTTTTCCGTCTCTGCGAAGAGATGCGTATCACCATACCTGACACTATGAAATATTTCTGCACAACAGAGAGCATAGCGCTTTATCTGCAGAAATACATCGTGTACCGCAAACGCAAGATTTTCCACGGCAACACAGGCAAGCTCGATGACCTGCTCCCATCGCTCACCAAGCACAACAAAGAGAAATATCTCTACGCCGTGAGCGATGTGCATAAGGACGATTCGAACGCAGCAATGCTCGACAGCGCCAAACTGAACTACACAAAGGCCGTGATGTATCGCACCGTGAGCAACGATTTCACCCCCGATGAGCAGTTCGATTACGACATGCTGCTGTTCTTCTCGCCTGCCGGAATCGACTCCCTGCTCAAAAACTTCCCCGATTTCAACCAGGGAGACATACAGATCGGTTGCCTCGGAGCCTCCACAGCCAAAGCCGTTGAGCAGGCGGGCCTGCGTCTGGACCTCGCAGCACCCTCGCCCAAGGCACCTTCAATCACTGCCGCCCTCGACCTCTTTCTGAAAGAGAAGAACGCCTGATATGAAACCATTCGGGCTTGGCAAACCTCACAAACTCTGCAGCAAGACAGCCATCAATGCATTGTTTGGCCGCCGTGACGGTGCTGGCAACGCCATTCTGGCCTACCCGTTGCGTGCCGTATGGAATCAGGATACCGCCGACACCTGCACTCCCGGCACCGCTGCCGATACTGCAGCACCAACGCGCCCCACTGTGCGGTTCCTGATTTCCGTTCCCAAGAAAAAACTGCATCACGCCGTTGACCGCGTGCAGATGCGTCGCCGCATACGCGAGGCCTACCGCCTGCAGCGACCCATCTCGGTGCCACCCGACGGCACCGTGCCGCCCGTCAACGTGGCATTTATCTACGTGGCCGACCATCTTGAGCATTACGGACGCGTGGAGCGCGCCATGCAGCGAATCCTCAAACGAATCTTTAATTCGATGCACGATGCTTGATGCATAATGCACGATGCACGATGCACGATGCACGATGCACGATGCATGATGCACAATCGGCACACCCTGACCGGAGGGACGCACGGTCTGTGCGTCCGCATATAACATTCATCAAACACAAACATAAGAAACACAACATAAAAAAGGACGCACGCACCGTGCGTCCTTACGTTTATACCATCATCACATCATGCATCATGAATCGTGCATCATGCATCGTGCATCAAGACTTGTGCATCATGCATCATGAATCGTGCATCATGCATCGTGCATCATGAATCGTGAATCGTGCATCGTGCATCATGAATCATTTCCGTAGCCATAGCTCGGGATTTTCCTTCTGACGCTGATTGCGTATTTCAAAATGCAACACCGAACGGTTTGAATCGTTGGCATCGGTGAATACTGTGCCGATTGATTGTCCGGCTTTCACTTTCTGACCGGTGCTCACCGAAATGGCTCCCAGATTGGCATACACGGTCATGAACTTGCCGTGACGAATCACCACAACGTTGTTGTAACCGTCTGGACGGAATACGGCCGACACCTCGCCATCGAACACCGCGCGCACGCCAGTGCCCGGCTCCGTCTGCATGTCGATGCCCGAGTTGGTGGTCTCCACATGCGGAAGGGTGGGATGCTTCTGGCGCCCGAAGCGCTTCACAATCGTGTAACGTCCGGCAACCGGGAACGGCAACCGTCCTTTGTAATCGGCGAAATCACCACCGATGTTGGCATCCATCTTCGGTGCCACTCCTGATGCTGCTCCCGACACTGCCGGGGTTGACAGCTTAGGCGCGGGCGCGCCGGATTCCGAGCCGCTCACTTTCCCGAGATTGTTCTTTCCTGTATGCTTCACAGGCTTGCCTCCGCGGGCACGTTGCTGTGCAAGCTTCTTGTCGGCCTCAGCCTGACGGCGGGCAGCCTCGCGTTCGGCCGCCACACGCTCTTTATCCGCTTTCTTTGCAGCGGCAGCTGCCTCCTTGGCCTTCCGCTTCGACTCTTTGTCAGCCTGCTTGCGTGCCTGCTCCTCGGCAGCCTGAGCCTCCTTACGGGCTTTCTCCTCAGCCTCCTTGGCGGCACGGGCCTTCCGGGCGGCCTCCTTGGCAGCAGCAGCCTCAGCCTCGGCCTTACGTGCCGCTTCAGCTTCGGCAGCAGCTTCGGCTTCGGCCTGACGGCGCGCCTCCTCCTGTTCGCGCGCCTTGCGCTCAGCCTCGGCACGTGCGCGGCGTTCGGCTTCCTCCTGCTCGCGGCGCAGACGTTCCTGACGCGCCACCTCTTCGGCCACTATGCGGTCGAGTTCGGCATCGAGCGACTGGGCTTCGCGGCGCCGGCGGTCCATGATTGCATTGAGTTCTGCTCCCTCGCTCTTCAGACGGTCCACCAGCCGGCCGGTCTCCGTCTGCTTCCGCTGCAGCACACTGCGCTCATTGTTGAGCGAACCGAGAGCGGCAGCCGCCGACTTTTTCAGGGTCTCAAGCTCCGCACGGCGGCCGTCAAGCTCCTTGCGCATATCGCTTATCTCGGCCGAACGGCGCTTACGCCATTTAGAGAACTGCCTCAGTGCGCGCATGCGCCTGTAAGCCTGCGAGAAAGAATCGGATGAAAATATGAACGCCATCTGGCTCATGTGTTTGCGTGTGCCCTGTGTGCGGCGCACGGCTTTCACATATTTGTCGGTGATTGCGGCCAGACGGGCATCCAAGCTGCTGATTGAATCGTTGGCTACCCTGATAGCCCCGTTGATAGAGTCGACTCGGCCGCTCAGACGCCCTATGTTGACATTACAGTTGGCAAGCTCACCCTCAAGCAGGTTCAGCTGATTAAGCCTCTGTTCAGTCTCGCGGGTGTTCAACGTTATCTTGCGCTTGGTCTCACGCATTTCACGGGTATTTTTTTCCTTTGCCCGTTTCACTTCGGCGGCGGTGCGTGGCTTTGAAGTCTGCTTGCCTGATTTTTGGGCGGAGCGGGTGTTTTTCCTGTTTCTCGATGCGGCTTGGCCGTTGTTTTTCCTTCCGGACTTGCCGGTTGTGGTGCGGCTCTTTTTCTTCGATGCCGACTTCGATTTGTTGGTCTGTGCCGCTGTTGAGGCTGTGGCTGTCGCACCCGCGAGGATTTCAACCTCAGGGGTGGCCACACTGCCGAGCACCATTGCCAGGCAGACCGACACAACTGCCATATATCTTTTCATCGCAATCATCTGTGATAATAGTGTATGCCGTTGTGACGAAATTCAAAAGAACAGTCACACGGTCTGTGTTCAGAAGCTTGAAAGCATCTGTACGAGCTGAGCCGACGAGACTCTGGTGTAGCCCGACGGCATTTTCCACGTACGGTCATTGCCGGCATTCCATTTAGCCGATTTCAGGTTCCAGCCCAGCGCGACAGCAATCCGTCGGCCTTTCACGGTCTCTATCGCCACCCTGGAGGCCACATTCCCTGCCGGCGTGGCATAATAGTCGGAATAATTCACCACCACGGCATGCCTGTCGCCGGCAAGAACTGTGGCAGCCGCGAGGGTGTTGGCCGTATCATCGAGCACAAACCCGTAGCTGAACGAGGCCGGTTCCTGAGCCGGAAGCAGCATCAGCCCCTCTGCCATGGCATCCGCACGCAGCCGGCTGCATAAGGCAGGCGTGAGCGTTCCGCCATCGGTCCCGGCCACAAACGCACGGCCGAGCAGGAGGTCCTGCAGATCGCCGATCGTCACATCGGCACCGCCCATGAAACGCCTGAAATCCTCCGACAGGTAGCGCTTGTGATATTTGTCAACGGCATGCACCGAATCATTGTCAATCCATACAGACGCCACTTCGAACCCGAGCATGCGCACCGACATGGACACATAGGCGTTGCGGCGCATTACGCACTGCGCGGTGACGCTGAACTGTTTAGGCTCGGAAATGGAGAGGCGCACCGGCATGCTCACCGTCGACCATTCGGCGTAGGAGGCGGCAAGCGAGTCAACCCGCTCCCGCGCGGTGGCATTCTGCGGAGCACCCGACGCCTGAGTTTTTTTCAGGGAACTGCAGCCCGAAAGCACAAACAGGCCGAGCGCCATGAGCACTGCGGCCGAAACAATGGCGAGAGTCTGCGGAAATCTATGGTTCATATCAAGAGCACGGAGTAAACGTGGAGTTATTCATAATAGTGGGTCTTCCCTTTCACCTTCTTGGCAAGCAGAGCGTTATCGGGGTCGAGAGCCAGAGCCTCCTCCCAGAACTGGAGCGCCTGCTCCGGATCGCCGTTCATATAGTATATGTCACCGGCATGATGAAGCACGTCGGCCTGACGGTTATCTCCCTCCACAGCCAGAGCGCGGTCAATTATCTCCTTGGCCTTGGCAAAATCCTTTTTCTTGAAGAATATCCATGCGTAGGTGTCGAGGGCCGTATCGTTGTCAGGGTTCTGGCGCACGGTGATGGCCCTCATTTTCTCGGCGCGGTCAAGGTGGATGCCCTGTTCGGCCATGAAATAGGCGCAATTGTTGAGAGCGAGGAGATTGTCGGGGTTGGCATCGAGAGCGCGGTCATAGCACACAAACGCCGAATCGGTATCTCCGCCCTTGTACAGCAGATCGCCCATCGAGCACAGCACCTCGGATCTCAGGCCGCTGTTGTCGGGAGGCACGGAATCAAGCAGAGCTTTCAGTCTTGTCAGAGCCTCTGCATCGCGGTCCATCATCGAGAGTGTGCTGGCTGTAAGGAACTTGAGCATGAGATTGTCGGGCAGATACTGCTCACCACGCAGGGCGAGTTCGTAAGCCTTGTCGTAGTTTTTGGCCTGAATCCACAGGCTCACGGTATTACGCCAGCGGTCGGCATTCGAGAGGTCGGCATCCAGCGCATATTCCTGCTGTTCGGCCGCACCCTTGAAATTGTTGGCAGCTATGAGATATGCCGAATAAAGATCGCGGACCTCCGGGGCGTGGGGCTGCTGGATGAGCAGCGTGTCGAACAATTGCTGTATGCTCCCCTGCCGCAAAGTATCGGCGTGCAGCTGACTGATATAGTTGCGGAAAATGTCAAGTTTTACATCCAGGTCCAGACCCTCCTGACGCACAGCCTCGAACACCTCGCGGTCAAAACCGATGGAATCGCCGGTGGAACGGTAAAATTCAGCACGTTTGTAATAAGCCAGACCATTTGTCGGGTCGGCGTCGCAGGCACGGTCATAGAAGGCCATTGCCGAATCAGGCTTGCCGAAAGCGAGATATACATCGCCGGCATAAATCAGATTGCCCACATTCTTTTTCGACGCTCCCAACAGGCGCTCCACTTCATTGAACACCCCTACGGTGTCCGACAGACCCAGCAGGGCGCTCACCTTCTGCGAAGTAAGGCCAAGGTCAATCCCCTCGGCACGCTCAATGCGGTTGAGCACATCTACCGAACGGCGTATATTGAGCGAATCGCCGCTCTGCCGCAACGCCTGCGCATACTTCAGGGCCACATCGGGTTTCTCGGGATAAAGCGAATCGAGTGTGTGCCACACCCGTATGCTCTCCGTATTGTTACCCAGCTGGTTGTTCACCATTCCGTAGAACAGTCCGTCGTAGTAGTTCGACGGATCGGCATCGAACGCCTGACGCATCATGGCATAGCCCTTGGCCTGCAGGGTGGTGTCCTGCTGCCCAAGCGCCATGAGCAGATAGCCAAGATGAAGATTGCCCCCCAGATCGGATGGCGACAGCCGGTGAGCGGCGGCAAGCAGTTCGAAATAGGCGTCATCGTTACCAATCGTGTTCTGGCGCATAGCCTCCATGAACACGTAGTCGGCTTTCCGGGAGGATGCTTCCGTTGTCCAGTCGGCACGTTTTGCACGTCCCCCTTTTCCGGAGGCAAGGGCCGGCATCAGGGCCAAAGCCACCAGCAGAACCGGCACAGCCTTTTGCCACAATATGTTACGCCTGTATACTCTCATTTCAAATAGGTGGTGGATAGCCCGGAGGCTAAAGAAACTTCAAATTTACAAAATTTCCGGAATAAACCGGGCATATCAGCGCGTACCTGTATGCCCGAACGCCCCGTCGCCGCGTTCGGTGCTGTCAATTCGGTCGGTAGGCTCCCAGTCCACACGGGTGTAGCGCGTGATCACCATCTGACACACACGTTCGCCGTCGTTCACTGTAAACGGCTGGTTTGAAAGATTCACCAGAATCACTCCTATTTCACCACGGTAGTCGCTGTCAACGGTTCCGGGGGTGTTCACCAGCGATATGCCATGCTTGATGGCCAGACCGCTGCGCGGACGTATCTGGCATTCAAACCCGTGAGGGAGCTGCATGTACAGTCCTGTGGGGATAAGTGCGCGTTCCAGCGGACCGAGCACCACCGGACCGTCCGGGAGGTATGCCCTCACATCCATACCGGCCGAACCGGGGGTGGCATATGCAGGAAGTTCGTGATGCGAACGGTTGATGATTTTTACCTTTATTGTATCCATCTTGTAAAGTTTTAAGCTGTAGTGTCCGGAAAAATCGCTTTCTGACACACGAAAATACGCAAAATATCCGAATATCGCCAACTTATCCGGCATGAAAGTGTCGCGATTGCAACTGACGGCTGCCGGGCTGCATCAGTGGGAGCCTGTGCCGTGCGAAGCTATGGCGCCATCCTCGGCCCGCTCTACCTCCTCCTCGGTAGGCACATACCCGGCAGCCCATTTCGAGACCTGGCCGGGGCGACGCCCCTCAATCTGCCAGTCGAACGGGTAGAAATGTGCGTTAGGATTACGCCACGAGGGTTTGCGCATGGCATAGACCACCAGCGGAAGGGCCACAAACAGCCCTACACCCACAAGCAGAATGGTCACATACACCACAGGCGAACCGGTGGTGATCTGCGAGGGGGGCAGGTAGCTGAGCACCAGCGCGAGCAGTGCGCCGAGAATGCCTACCACGCTCACCACCACGGCCCCGACTGTTCCGCCCGGCACCTTGAAGCCGCGCTTCTTGTTGGGCGCCGTGCGGCGCAGCTGAATGAAGGCCCCGTAGATGAGCAGAACCATAATGAGGTAAATGATGGTGGCCATCTGCGACATTATCTGGTAGGCCGACTCAACCGTAGGAAGGATTATCAGCAGCAGGCACAGGATGGTGACAAACACACCCTCCACATAAAGAATCGGGGTGTTGACACCGTTTTTGTTCACCCGCTGCAGGGCCGGAGGCAGATAACCGGACTGAGCCACGGCCATCAGACCGGTGGCCGGACCTGTAACCAGTGCACTCACCTGCCCGATCACGCCGAACATTATGAGCAGCGCCATTATATTACCCATCCATCCCAGACCGAACGAACTCCACAACCCCTTGTGGGCCACGAGCAACGACTGCAGCAGGTCGATGTGGTCGGCAGGGATGACCAACCCGATCACCAGTGTGCCGAGGGCATATATGACCACTATAACACCGATGGCGAGGAACACGGCACGCGGGAAGTTGCGTGCCGGATTGGGCATATCGCTGATGTGCACCGCCTGAATCTCCATTCCGGCAAAGAAAAGGAATATGGAGGCTGCGAGCACGATTGTTCCGAGATTGGAGAAGTCCGGAAAGAACGACACATGCTCCAGATAATCATGTTTACCCATGCACACATACAGGATGCCGAGCACGATGAGCGCCACTCCCGGGATGATGGTGCCAAGCATACCGCCGTAGGTGCTGAGCACATTGGCCGAGCGCTGCCCGCGGAAGGCATTAAACGTGGCAATCCAGTAGATAACCAGAGCCACAATCAAAGTGTAGGTTTTGTTGGAAGCCAGGCTCTGGTCAAAGCTTTCGGGCCAGAATATATAGGCAAGCGAGGCTGCCCCGAACATCAGCACCGTAGGAAACCATATCACAATGGTCTGCCATTCGAGAAACATGGCCGTCCAGCCCCATCGC
>ENA-UESU01002593-UESU01002593.1-human-gut-metagenome-genome-assembly--contig:-NODE-2593-length-11389-cov-36.210042_pt1 | contig 11389 bp, 8 predicted proteins | sample MGYA00243007_ERZ508008 | MGnify/ENA primary metagenome ERZ508008 (study PRJEB26167, sample SAMN06115399) | human gut metagenome | host: Homo sapiens | place: China:Henan | collected 2016-06-23...
CCGACCCTTCCACCAAACCGTTAGTCACAGATTTAATAATGAAATCAGCCTTCACTCCGCCTGCCTTACGAAATGCTTCGGCTGTCTTATCAAGAACAGCTTTAGCCTGCGACTGCTGTTGTTGAGCAATCACAGGCAATGACAGTAAAGCTATTAAAACACTAAAAATGTATTTCCTCATTTGATTAATAAACGATTGATTACTGCAAATTGTTCAAACGCATTTCAAGATCATTATCATCGATGCAAAGTACGTCACGCGCTTTGCTTCCCTGCGTAGGACCGACGATTCCAGCCTTTTCAAGTTGATCCATGATACGGCCGGCACGATTATAACCGATAGCAAACTTACGTTGAATTAACGACGTGGAACCTTGCTGATGAATAACCACCAACCGGGCAGCGTCTTCAAACAACGGGTCAAGACGCCCCATATCAATATCCCCTACTTCGCTACCGCTGTCTTCACTCACATACTCGGGCAGGAAGAAAGGAGTAGGATATCCTTGCTGACGGGCAATAAACTTCGTGATTTCCTCTACTTCCGGCGTATCGATAAAGGCACATTGCACACGCACCGGATCAGCTCCCTGTAAGAAAAGCATATCTCCCTTACCAATCAGACGGTTGGCACCCGGACGGTCAAGAATCGTTCGGGAATCCATCATGGCGGATACACGGAAAGCGATACGGGCCGGGAAGTTGGCTTTAATCGTACCCGTGATGATATTCGTCGTCGGACGCTGTGTAGCGATAATCATGTGGATACCGACAGCACGCGCCAACTGGGCGATACGGGCAATCGGAAGTTCCACCTCCTTACCTGCCGTCATAATCAGGTCACCGAACTCGTCGATAACAACGACAATATACGGCATGAACTTATGTCCTTTCTCCGGATTCAGACGACGGTTGATAAACTTCTCATTATACTCCTTGACATTACGTACATGAGCCATTTTCAACAGGTCATAACGGGTATCCATTTCCACACAGACGGAATTCAGAGTTTGCACTACTTTCGTCACGTCCGTAATAATCGGTTCACCGCCATCGGGAAGTTTGGCAAGGAAATGGTTTTCAATGACCGAGTAGATGCTGAACTCTACCTTCTTCGGGTCGACCAGGACAAACTTCAGTTCAGCCGGATGTTTCTTATATAATAAGGAAGTAATAATTGCATTCAGACCGACAGACTTACCCTGACCGGTTGCACCTGCCACCAATACGTGCGGCATCTTGCAAAGGTCGAACATAAAGACTTCATTCGTAATAGTCTTTCCCAACACAATAGGCAGGTCAAACTTGGATTCCTGGAATTTCTTGCTTCCGATAACACTTTGCCCGGAAACAATCTTCGGATTCTTGTTCGGTACCTCAATACCGATGGTTCCCTTGCCCGGTATCGGGGCAATGATACGGATACCGTCAGCAGACAGGCTCAACGCAATATCATCCTCCAATCCGCGAATTTTGGAGATACGCACGCCTTGTTCGGGAGTTATCTCATACAGAGTAACCGTAGGACCGACCGTTGCCTTAATCGTGCTGATTTCAATGCCGAAGCTGCGCAACGTATTGATGATACGGTCTTTATTGGCATTCTGTTCATCCATATCAATTGTCGGATCGTCGTTTTCAAAATGCTTCATCAGGTCGATCGTGGGGAAACGATAATTCTCCAAATCTTTTGTCGGGTTATAAGGTTCCATTTCCGGTCCCTGATATTCTTCTTCCGAAGCGGCAGACTCCACTTCAAAACCGGGTTCTTCATCCTCCGAAGACTCTCCCCCCAAAGGAGGAACAACATTGGAAACGGTTGGTTCGAACACCATGGTTACCCCTTCACTCTCATCGGATGAAGCGGAGGATATATCGTCCGTTTCCGGTTCACTCACCGGAAATTCTTCTTGGGGTTCTTCCGCCTGTATATCCATTACAGGTGCCGGAGGCGGTGTCTGTTTGTATGTCCGTTTCAAGTTAAATTCTACTTCCTGCGGTTGGGAGGTCGTAAATTCCTGCGGTTCTTCTCCGGTAGTGGCAAGCTCTTCTTCCTCCTTCTTCTTTCGTTTCAGGAAACTCAATGCAAAGAGTTTGCGCAACCAAATCACTGTACGCGCACTTATATATATAAAGAAGCAAATAGCCGTTATCAACAGAATCATCCACACCCCGGGTACACCGACCTGAGAGATCAGCCAACGGCTGACATTGTATCCGTGCATACCGCCCAGATAAATGAAAGAATCCTGATAATGATCCATAAACACAAATCCGAAGAATATAGAGAACCATACCAGTAACAATGTGCAACCTATAAACCACTTCCACAGACGGACAACACGCACACGCATCAACTTCAATCCTGCCACCGCCAAAAAGACAAGAATAAAGAAGGAAGAGACACCGAAGCAATCATTAATCAAGTAATGAGCCAACTGCGCCCCACGCGAACCGGCGTAGTTCTTCACATGATTGTTGACCGCCGACAGGTCTGCCGGATTTCCACTGTCGATAATACTCTGGTCGGCAGCTCCCGTGAAAAAGAAAGAGGAAAAAGCCAACAATAAATAAACGGAAAAAATGACCAACATTAATCCGATAACAAAGTGGACAGTCTCATTCTTTAAAATTGCTGTGATTTTACCCGGAGAAGAGGAAGTACGTTCGGCCTCCTTATCTAATTTTTTTTTTGCCATGAGTCTTTTATTCTTTTTATAAAATTGGAATCGTAATCTAAGCCGCAAAAATAATAAAAAAATAACGAGCGCTACGCTCATTCAATCCTTTTTCTTACCTTTGCGTTTCAAATCAACGCTGATTATGGAAAAAGAAAGCCAAACGATATTTGATAAGAATGTAATTGAGTTCGTAACGGTAGCCGCCGAATTTTGTGCATTCCTCGAACGTGCCGAAAGCATGAAGCGCAGCACTTTCGTTGATACATCATTGAAAATACTGCCTTTACTCTATCTCAAAGCCTCCATGCTGCCGAAGTGTGAGACGATCGGGGATGAGGCGCCCGAGACGTATGTGACTGAAGAAGTTTATGAAATTCTTCGTATCAACCTTGCAGGATTAATGGGAGACAAGGATGATTATCTGGACGTATTTGTGCAGGATATGGTATACAGCGACCAGCCTATCAAGAAGTCCATATCTGAAGATTTGGCTGATATTTATCAAGATATCAAAGACTTTATTTTTGTTTTCCAACTGGGATTGAACGAAACGATGAACGATTCGCTGGCCATTTGTCAGGAAAACTTCGGAATGTTGTGGGGACAAAAGCTGGTTAATACACTGCGCGCCCTCCACGACGTGAAGTATAATCTGCAGGACAACGAAGAAGAGGAAGAAAACAACGAAGAAGGATTTTACGAACCAAGCGAAGACGACAGTTGTTGTGAAGAAGGCGGTTGTCATTGCCATGACGACGAATGTCACTGTCACGAAGGCAGTTGCCATTGTCACGATGATGAAAAATAAAAATGATTGTAAGAAGAACCATTGATAAAGACGAATTAAAGGAACTCCCGAAAGTAGTTTTTCCGGGAAGAATCCATGTTATCCAATCGGAATCGGAAACGGAAAAGGCGGTAGCCTACCTGTTGTCGCAGCCGATATTGGGTATCGACAGCGAAACGCGGCCCTCTTTCACAAAAGGGCAATCACACAAAGTAGCGCTTCTCCAGATTTCTTCCGAAGAATGTTGTTTTCTGTTCCGGCTCAATATGACGGGACTTACACAGCCATTGGTTGACTTGCTTGAGAACCCGGGAATTATTAAGGTGGGGCTTTCGCTGAAAGACGACTTTATGATGTTGCATAAACGTGCTCCTTTCAACCAACAGAGTTGTATCGAATTGCAGGACTATGTACGTCAGTTCGGCATACAGGACAAAAGCCTCCAAAAGATTTATGCCATTTTATTTAAGGAAAAAATTTCCAAATCGCAACGACTGTCCAATTGGGAAGCGGATGTGTTGAGTGATGGACAAAAACAATACGCCGCCACCGACGCCTGGGCATGCCTCAACATCTACAACCTGCTGCAAGAACTAAAGCGGACAGGTAATTATGAAATAGCTCCCGAAGAAAAGAAAGAAGAACATTTAATAGAATCAGATAAATAAAACACTATGCATAAAGTATACCTCAAACCCGGTAAAGAAGAGTCGCTGAAAAGATTTCACCCCTGGATTTTCTCCGGTGCTATCTCCCGTTTCGACGGAGAACCCGAAGAAGGTGAAGTTGTAGAAGTATACACCTCCAAGAAAGAATTTATCGCCGAAGGACACTTCCAGATCGGAAGTATCGCTGTACGTGTGCTTTCTTTCCGGCAAGAACCGATCAACCATGATTTCTGGAAACGCAAACTGGAAATTGCATACGACATGCGTTGTGCCATTGGAATCGCTATCAATCCGGTCAATGACACCTATCGTCTCGTACACGGTGAAGGTGACAATCTCCCCGGACTGGTGATTGATATTTATGCCAAAACTGCCGTCATGCAAGCTCACTCGGCAGGAATGCACGTAGACCGCATGGTGATCGCCGAGGCTTTGTCCGAAGTCATGGGTGACAAGATTGAAAATATCTATTATAAATCAGAAACAACGCTCCCCTTCAAAGCCGACCTTTTCCCCGAAAATGGTTTCCTGAAAGGAGGAAGCAATGATAATATTGCACAAGAGTACGGTCTGAAGTTTCATGTAGACTGGCTGAAAGGCCAGAAAACGGGATTCTTTGTAGACCAACGCGAAAACCGCTCGTTATTGGAACGGTATGCCAAAGATCGCTCGGTACTGAATATGTTCTGCTACACCGGAGGCTTTTCTTTCTACGCCATGCGCGGAGGTGCAAAGCTCGTCCACTCGGTAGACAGCTCTGCGAAAGCAATCGACCTGACCAACAAGAATGTGGAACTGAACTTCCCTGGTGATCCCCGCCATGAAGCATTCGCTGAAGACGCCTTCAAATACCTCGACCGTATGGGCGACCAGTATGACCTGATTATCCTCGACCCACCCGCATTTGCCAAACACAAGGATGCGTTGCGGAACGCATTGCAGGGTTATCGGAAACTGAACGCCAAAGCATTCGAGAAAATCAAGCCGGGTGGTATCTTGTTTACTTTCTCCTGCTCACAGGTAGTAACCAAAGATAATTTCCGCACAGCAGTATTCACCGCAGCCGCCATGTCGGGACGCAGCGTGCGTATCTTGCACCAGCTCACCCAACCTGCCGATCATCCGGTGAATATCTATCATCCGGAAGGCGAATATCTGAAAGGACTTGTACTCTACGTAGAATAAGTCCGGCAAGATGTCGGAACCAGATTTCTATTCGAAGGATAAAAAAGAATATTATAAGAGGAAATCAGGAGGCAGTAACAGAAAAAAGGAGTATTCAAAGTTAATTAGAGTTAACAATATGCAGTTTTTCGATGAAACATTATGTTGTATAACATAAACCACTTATCTTTGCACTGTGTTTTTCATGGTATTAGATTTAAGGTTAACAAAGATTGGCTGTCTGGGATAGATAGCCTTCTTTTTTTATATACCCTTTCCATTCTTATTTTTTATCATAGATATTCTTCCTTCTTTGCATTTATGCCTTTTTTATCGCCTTTTTATCAATTAACTTGCTCACCCAATCAACGAAAATATTATATTTGCATCTATTATTAGCAAAAGAGAAACACAAATTTAAAAAAGTCATGAGCATAAAAGTTCGTTTGATTATTATGAACTTCCTGCAATTTTTTGTCTGGGGGTCATGGTTAATTTCACTAGGTGGCTATATGGGCAGAGAACTCCATTTCGAAGGAGGACAAATCGGAGCCATTTTCGCCACTATGGGAATTGCCTCTTTGGTGATGCCCGGCATTATCGGTATCATTGCCGATAAATGGTTTAATGCAGAGCGTTTATACGGACTTTGCCACATTGTAGGTGCAGCCTGTCTTTTCTACGCTTCCACCGCTACGGGATACGACCAGATGTATTGGGCCATGTTACTCAATCTATTGGTATATATGCCTACTTTGTCATTAGCCAATACCGTTTCATACAATGCATTGGAGCAATATAAATGTGATTTAATCAAAGATTTCCCCCCTATCCGCGTATGGGGAACGATCGGTTTTATCTGTGCCATGTGGGCGGTAGACCTTACCGGATTCAAAAACTCAAGCGCCCAACTTTATGTCGGCGCCATATCCGCACTGTTACTGGGAGTTTATTCTTTCACCCTTCCGGCTTGTAAACCCGCCAAAACAGAAAACAAATCACTGCTTTCGGCTTTCGGGCTGGATGCATTGGTGTTATTTAAAAGAAAGAAAATGGCAATTTTCTTCCTTTTCTCCATGCTTTTGGGGGCGGCTTTACAGATAACCAATACATACGGTGACCTGTTTCTAGGCAGTTTTGCCGGTATTCCGGAGTTTGCAGATTCTTTCGGGGTGAAACATTCGGTTATCCTGCTATCCATATCACAGATGTCCGAGACACTGTTTATTCTTGCTATACCGTTTTTCCTGAAGCATTTCGGCATCAAGCAAGTGATGTTAATCAGTATGTTTGCATGGGTATTCCGGTTCGGTTTGTTCGGCTTCGGAGATCCGGGAGGCGGATTGTGGATGTTGATTCTTTCCATGATTGTTTATGGCATGGCGTTTGATTTCTTCAACATTTCCGGTTCCTTGTTTGTTGAACAAGAGACTAATTCCTCCATTCGTGCCAGTGCTCAAGGGTTGTTCTTTATGATGACTAACGGTCTGGGAGCTATCATCGGAGGATATGCCAGCGGAGCTGTGGTAGATGCTTTCTCGGTATATGCCGACGGCAAATTGGTGAGTCGGGAATGGACGGATATCTGGCTGATTTTTGCTGCGTATGCGTTGGTTATCGGAATTCTGTTTGCCTTGGTATTCAAGTATAAGCACCGACGGGAGAGTAAAACAAATTAAGTAAAAAACAATGGATAAAAAGGTAGAATTACAAGTTTTAAATATCACAAATAGCCAAGCGCAGGTAGGTGCATTCGCAATGCTATTGGGTGAAGTGGACGGTGAACGGCAACTGCCTATCATCATCGGTCCCGCCGAAGCCCAGGCTACCGCGTTGTATCTGAAAGGAATTAAAACTCCACGCCCGTTAACACACGATTTATTCACCACAAGCCTTACCGTATTGGGGGTAAGCCTGATACGTGTGCTGATTTACAAAGCTAAAGACGGTATTTTCTACTCTTATGTTTACCTGAAAAGAGACGAAGATATTATACGTATTGACGCACGTACATCGGACGCCATTGCATTGGCGGTACGTGCCGACTGCCCGATTCTGATTTATGAATCTATCCTCGACCGGGAATGCCTGCGCATACCGGATGAAGAAAGGAACCGTTCTGAAGAAACAGTTGGTGACAAGGAATCTATGGAAGAAGAACATGAATCGTCGTCGCGCAGTGCCACTTCCAAAACACTTGAACAAGCATTGGAGCAGGCTATTAAAGACGAGAACTATGAATTGGCCGCTAAAATACGCGACCAGATCAATCAAAGAAATAAAAATCAATAATTACTATATGCACGTTTTTTATACTCCCGATATACAGAAAACCAATGAGCTTCCGGAAGAAGAAGCACAGCACTGTACCCGTGTCTTGCGGTTAAGTATCGGAGACGAAATCACCCTTACCGATGGAAAGGGTAGTTTCTACAAGGCAGAAATTACGGCAGCAACCAACAAACGTTGTCTGGTAGCTATCAAAGAGACAATTTTCCAAAAACCACTATGGCCGTGCCACCTGCACATCGCCATGGCACCAACTAAAAATATGGACCGTAATGAATGGTTTGCCGAGAAAGCCACTGAAATAGGATTCGACGAACTGACATTTCTCAACTGCCGGTTCTCGGAACGTAAAGTTATCAAGAACGAACGGATCGAAAAGATTCTTATCTCGGCAATCAAACAATCACTCAAAGCCCGTCTGCCGAAACTGAATGAGATGACAGATTTCAATAAATTCATCAATCAGGAGTTTAAGGGACAGAAGTTTATCGCTCACTGCTACGAAGGTGAGAAACCTCTGCTGAAGGACGTACTAAAAGCTGGAGAAGACGCCTTGGTGCTGATCGGCCCGGAAGGAGATTTCAGTGAGGGCGAAGTAGAAAAAGCTATTGAACGGGGATTCACGCCGATCAGCCTGGGTAAATCACGACTTCGGACAGAAACAGCGGCATTGGTGGCTTGCCACACGTTGAATCTGCTAAATCAACAATAAAAGAACAGTTAAATTGAAATTTATACACCATTAAAAAATATGAGTATGGCAAAGAAAATGATTTCACGACTCTCGGTACTTGCAGTACTGATTGTTTTCCTGGCAGCATGTTCCAAAACAGTGGAATATACCAATATAATACCGGCTGATGCTACGGTTGTTACCTCTATAAATCTAAAATCCTTGGCTAGTAAGGCCGGATTGAATGATAAAGAGAATAAAGCTGCCAAGCAAAAAGTATTGGAGGCACTAAAAAGTGGAATGAACGCTGCCACTTTCCAACAATTAGAAAAAGTGATGAATAACCCCAGTGAATCGGGAATTGACGTAGAAGCTCCTGTCTACGTATTTACTTCGCCCTCTTTTCCATACTCTACCGCAGTTGCGAAAATCAAAAGCGAAGATGACCTGCACGCTTCCTTGGAAATAATGGTAAAAGAGCAAATCTGCCAACCAATCAACGAAGCAGCTGGATATAGCTTTACAACCATGAACGGAGGGTTAGTCGCTTTCAACAATTCTGCCGTAATGCTCATTTCCGTAAAAGGAACATCTCAAATAGAAAAAGCCAAAGAAGGCATCACCAATCTGTTGAAACAAACCGCAGATAACAGCATTGCGAAATCCGGCGCTTTCCAGAAAATGGAAAAACAAAAAAGTGACATCAATTTCTTCGCTTCCATGGCAGCTATTCCTGCACCTTATCAAGAGCAAGTCAGTATGGGACTTCCCGCTGAAGTGAAAGCAGAAGACATAACCATAATAGCCGGATTAAACTTTGAAAAAGGAAGAATTGCCTTGAAAACAGAAAATTACACGGAGAACGAGGCTGTAAAAGCTTTGATGAAAAAACAGTTGGAAGCATTTGGAAAAGCAAACAATACGTTCGTAAAATACTTCCCGGCTTCTACCCTGATGTTTGTCAATCTGGGTATAAAAGGAGAAGGTCTTTATAATCTCCTAAGTGAAAATAAGGAATTCCGTAACACAGTATCTATCTCCAAAGCAGATGAAGTTAAAGAATTGTTCAGTTCCTTCAACGGTGATATCTCCGCAGGGTTAATCAACGTAACCATGAACAGCGCTCCTACCTTTATAGTGTATGCAGACGTAAAAAACGGCAATGCACTCGAAGCCCTTTATAAGAACAAGCAGGTATTGGGACTGAAAAAAGGAGAAGATATTCTGGAACTGGGCAAAAACGAATATGTCTATAAGAGTAAAGGAATGAACGTATTCTTTGGTATCAAAGACAAACAAATGTATGCCACCAATGACGAGTTACTCTACAAAAATATAGAAAAAGTGGCAGACAAGTCTATCAAAGACGCTCCGTATGCATCGGAAATGAAGGGAAAAACCGTATTCATGGCTATCAACGCAGAAGCTATACTTGAACTTCCCGTTGTTAAAATGCTGATCGGATTTGGTGGTGAAAAGTTCCGGACCGGTTCTGAGATGTTATCAAAAGTTTCCTATCTGTCCGTTAGTTCAGAAGGAGAAACAAGCGAAATCGACCTTTGCCTGAAAGATAAAGACGTCAATGCGCTCAAATTAATCGTTGACTTCGGCAAACAATTTACCGGTATGTAATTCGTAAACAAACGGCATGAATAGCATTCATTTACAGCAAACACTTCCCCAAGTGTTTGCTGACCGTAATTCGGTGACTTCGGATATATGGCATCAGGATCTTATCTTCCGGAAAGGGGAAATGTGTCTGATAGAAGCGGCTTCCGGCACCGGAAAATCTTCATTGTGCAGCTATATTTATGGCTATCGCAACGACTATCAGGGGATTATCAATTTCGATGAGACTAATATCAAAGCATATTCTGTGAAGCAATGGGTAGACCTGAGAAAGCATTCACTGAGTATGCTTTTTCAAGATTTACGTATCTTCACCGAGCTGACTGCTCTTGAAAATGTACAACTGAAAAATAATCTTACCGGATACAAAAAGAAGAAAGAAATCCTAGCCTTCTTCGAGAAACTGGGACTTTCGGACAAGCTGAATGTAAAGGCCGGTAAACTCTCGTTCGGGCAGCAACAACGGGTTGCCTTTATCCGAGCACTCTGCCAGCCTTTCGATTTCCTTTTTCTGGATGAACCTATCAGTCATCTGGATGATGACAACAGCCGCATCATGGGAGAACTTATTATTAGCGAAGCTGAAAAGCAACAAGCCGGAGTAATCGCCACTTCCATAGGAAAACATATTGAGTTGCCTTATCAACGCATACTCCAACTATGATAAGTGGCGAGTAATGAGTTATTGTAAATTATAATTTGTAAATCATAAATAAAATGTCAGCCCTTGTCTGGAAACTTCTCCGCCAACATATCAGTATCGGCCAGTTAGCCGGTTTCTTTTTAGCCAATCTATTCGGTATGATGATTGTATTGCTTAGTGTACAGTTTTATAAAGATATCATTCCGGTATTCACCGAAGGAGACAGCTTTATGAAGAAAGATTTCATCATAGCCACAAAGAAGATTAGCACGCTCGGCTCTTTTGCAGGAAAAAACAACACATTCTCTGCCGAAGACATCGCCGACCTGAAGAAACAATCGTTTACCAAGACAATCGGAGCTTTTACCCCCTCCCAATTCAAAGTTTCGGCGGGACTGGGTATGCAGGAAGCTGGTATTCATCTTTCCACCGATATGTTTTTCGAATCGGTTCCCGATGAATTTGTTGATATTAAACTCGATAAATGGCACTTTGATGAAGCCACACACACCATTCCTATCATTATTCCCCGCAATTACCTGAATCTTTATAACTTCGGCTTTGCCCAAAGCCGTAGCCTGCCCAAGCTATCGGAAGGCTTAATGAGTCTGATCCAAATGGACATCATGATGCGCGGAAATGGCCGGGTAGAGCAGTATAAAGGAAATATCGTCGGTTTCTCCAATCGACTGAACACCATTTTGGTCCCCCAGTCTTTTATGGAATGGGCCAACAAGAACTTTGCCCCGAATGCGGAAGCACAACCGGCACGACTGATTATTGAAGTCAGCAATCCTGCGGATTCCTCCATTGCCGGTTATTTTCAAAAGAAAGGATATGAAACGGAAGACGGAA
>ENA-UESU01002601-UESU01002601.1-human-gut-metagenome-genome-assembly--contig:-NODE-2601-length-11360-cov-8.683329_pt1 | contig 11360 bp, 7 predicted proteins | sample MGYA00243007_ERZ508008 | MGnify/ENA primary metagenome ERZ508008 (study PRJEB26167, sample SAMN06115399) | human gut metagenome | host: Homo sapiens | place: China:Henan | collected 2016-06-23 | study...
GAGTAATTATAATCTGTACATGTACCTACACGAGCATAGTATGTCGTTCCTGAAGTAAGAGAGCTTGCAGATAATGAAGATGGATTCGAAGATACATCCATAACAACCCAATTCCTGTTATCTGTACTAAGCTCTAAATAATAGTAGCCTGCACGAAGAATTGCATTACACTGCAGCTTGACGCTGTTCTTGCTGTCATCAATCTGCTTTACACCGGTCACTGCAGCCTGCGTCTGCACTTTTGCTGTTGCACCAACGATCAAAGCCAAGGCAACAACAACTAATAATCTTTTGATTATTTTCATAATCATCCTCCTTCTTAATGATTAAATATAATATAAAATAGCAAAGTGGAAATTTTCCACTCCGCTATTAGTATAATAGGAATTTGTGTCTTTATCAAGGCAAATATTCATTTTTTTACTGATTTATACAAAATCCACTGTATAGTTTTGGCAATTATCCATAAACACGCTTCCATTACGCAAGCTGACTTTCGACAACAGAAACGACTTTGGCCAATGCATCCGGGATTCCAGCAGGATTCTTACCGCCCGCCTGAGCCATGTTTGGTCGACCGCCACCGCCGCCACCAACTAAGGATGCAATCTCCTTGATCAGATTACCGGCATGTGCACCTTTTTTGATAGCTGCATCTGTTGCCATCGCAAGCAGAGTTACTTTACCGCCATTAGCAGATGCAAGCACAACCACGCCGTCTCCAATCTTTTCTTTCATCTGGTCACCCAAATTACGTAGACCATTCATATCTACGTCCGGAACATCCATTGCAAGTACCTTCATACCTTTAACTTCTTGGATCTTGCTGTCAACATCTCCCACTGCATCATTGGCTAACTTCGCCTTCAGTTTCTCGTTTTCACTCTGCAGAGCTTTCAGTTCTTCTTGCAACGATGTCACTTTCTGCAACAGCTTTGCTGGCTCTGCCTTAGCTGCCTTAGCAACTTCTTTCAGAAGCTCTTCTTGCATTGCATAATGCTTCATCAAGCCATCACCGGTGAGTGCTTCAATACGGCGCACACCTGCCGCAACACCGCTTTCCGAAATGATCTTAAAATAGGAGATCACACCGGTATTTGCTACATGCGTACCACCACAAAGCTCCACACTGAAAGCTTCCTCTCCGTCTGCCTTCATCTGTACTACACGAACTTTGTCTCCATATTTTTCACCAAACAACGCCATAGCACCTGTCTTCTTAGCATCCTCGACAGACATCTCTTCTGTGACAACCTGCAGATTTTTGGCAATCTGTTCATTAACGATTGCCTCTACTTTTGCAATCTCTTCGTCTGTCATCGCAGAGAAATGTGTAAAGTCAAAGCGAAGACGCTCTGCATCCACATAAGAACCTGCCTGCTCAACATGACTTCCAAGCACTATACGAAGTGCTTTTTGCAGCAAATGAGTTGCACTGTGATTCTTACCGGTATTCTGTCGATTTGCAGCATCCACAGTCAAGGTAACAGTATCGCCAACCTTAAACATACCCTTGGTAACAACACCAACATGTCCAATACGTCCACCCTGCAGATGGATCGTATCTTTCACTGCAAACTCATTATCGCCTTCTGTAATCGTTCCCTTATCAGCAGTCTGACCACCCATTGTTGCATAAAATGGCGTCTCATCTACAATGATCGTTCCTGTCTGACCATCCGTAAGAGCAGATACTACCTCCTCTTCTGTTGTCAGAACAGAAATCTTGGAATTGTGTGTTAAACGGTCATATCCGACAAATTTACTGGTGATCGTTGGGTCGATATGCTGATAAACTGTCTCTTCTGCGCCCATATAATTGGTTGTCTTGCGAGCTCCTCTTGCCTTTTCTTTCTGTTCCTGCATGGCAGCCGCAAATCCTTTTTCATCGACCGTATATCCCTTTTCCTGCATAATCTCCAAAGTAAGATCCAACGGGAATCCATACGTATCATACAATTTAAATGCATCGGCACCTTTCAGTTCTTTGGCTCCGGACGCTTCCAGCTCTTCCTGCATCTGTGTCAGAATGGTAAGTCCCTGATCGATCGTTTTGTCAAACTTTCCTTCCTCCTGAGACAATACCTGCAAAATAAACTCTTTTTTATCCTCTAACTCCGGATAACCATCCTTAGACTCTGCAATAACTGTTTGGGCAAGTTCTGCCATAAACTGCTTGTCAATTCCAAGTTTACGTCCATGACGTACTGCACGGCGGATCAAACGACGAAGAACGTAGCCGCGTCCTTCATTACTAGGCATGATACCATCAGAGATCATAAATGTAGAGGAGCGAATATGATCTGTGATCAAACGAATGGAAACATCTTTTGCTTCATCACTCTGATACGTTGTACCGGCCAACTCACAGATCTTATCACGGATTGCTTTCATCGTATCAATATCATATACGGAATCGACATCCTGTACAACAACTGCCAAACGCTCAAGTCCCATACCGGTATCAATATTTTTATTCTCTAATTCGGTATAGCCACCTTTGCCATCCCCGTCAAACTGGGTAAATACATTATTCCAGATCTCCATAAAGCGGTCACACTCGCAGCCGACTTTACAATCCGGCTTTCCACAGCCGTATTTTTCACCGCGATCATAATAGATCTCAGAACATGGACCACAAGGACCTGCACCATGCTCCCAGAAGTTATCACACTCACCGTTCTCATCACGATAAAAACGTGTGATCTTTTCACCCGGAACGCCAATCTCTTTTGTCCAGATATCGTAAGCTTCCTCATCCTCTCCATAGATTGATGGATATAATCTATCCGGATCCATTTTCAGCACTTCCGTCAAAAACTCCCAAGACCAGGCAAGTGCTTCGTGCTTGAAATAATCTCCAAAGGAGAAGTTACCGAGCATCTCAAAGAACGTGAGATGTCTCGCTGTCTTTCCGACATTTTCAATATCGCCGGTACGTACACATTTCTGACATGTAGTCACGCGTCTTCTCGGCGGAATCTCCTGTCCGGTGAAATATGGCTTCAGAGGAGCCATACCGGCATTGATCAGCAGCAAGCTGTTGTCATTATGTGGCACCAAAGAGAAACTCTTCATTGCCAAATGACCTTTGCTTTCAAAAAAATTCAAATACTTTTTACGAAGTTCGTTTACACCATATTTTTCCATGGTTTTCGCCCCTTTTCTATATTGATTTCATACTTTTTCTAAAACGACCCGCTTAGCACGAACGTCTTATTTCGCACCTTCTGAAATTGTAGCAATATCGACGATAGATAACTTATCTTCCTCGTTTTCCAAACTGGTAAGCAGTGCATCTGCCGTATCCAAAGATGTTAAACAATTTACACCGGTCTCAATTGCTGTACGGCGGATCAGGAAGCCATCCTTTAACTTATCGCCGTGCGTTGGTGTATCGATAACCAGATCGATCTGATGCTCTAACAGCAGATCCATCAGTGTCGGTGACTCTTCATTGATACGGTTTACAGCCACAACCTGTACGCCATGCTCATTTAATACTCTGGCAGTATTTCTTGTTGCAAAGATCTCATATCCAAGAGCCTTGAAACGACGTGCAATATCGACAGCCTCTAACTTATCCGCATCCTTCACGCTGAGTATCATCTTTTTATGCTTTGGAAGATCAACGCCTGCGCCTAAGAACGCTTTATACAACGCCTCATTAAACGTCTTGGCAATGCCCAGACACTCGCCGGTAGATTTCATTTCCGGTCCCAAGCTGATCTCTGCGCCGCGAAGCTTTTCGAAGGAGAATACCGGCATCTTAATTGCCAAATATGCTGCCTTTGGTGCAAGCCCCGGCTCATAACCAAGATCTCTGATCTTCGCACCAAGGATCACACGGGAGGCCAGATCAACGATCGGGATACCCGTCACTTTACTGATATATGGAACGGTTCGGCTGGAACGAGGATTTACTTCGATCACATACACCTCATCCTGATATACGATAAACTGAATGTTTATCAATCCAATAACATGCAGTGAACGCGCTAATTTTCTTGTATAGTCAACAAGCACATTCTGAATCTTTTCAGAAATTGTCTGTGCCGGATAAACAGAGATACTATCTCCGGAATGAATACCTGCACGCTCAATGTGCTCCATAATTCCAGGGATCAAAATATCCTCGCCATCACATACCGCATCCACTTCGATCTCCTTGCCCATCAGATATTTATCAATAAGGATCGGATGCTCCTGATGATAACGGTTGATCACTGCCATAAATTCTACAATATCCTTATCATTCACGGCAATCTGCATACCCTGTCCCCCTAATACATAGGAAGGACGGATAAGCACCGGATATCCAAGTTCATTAGCTACCTTAAGCGCTTCTTCTGTTGTAAAGACAGTGTCACCCTTTGCACGAGGAATGCAGCACTCCTCCAAAATATCATCAAAAAGTTCTCTATCCTCCGCAGCATCAACGTTCTTTGCGCTGGTTCCTAATATTTTAACGCCCATTTTCATCAAGGATTCTGTCAGGTTGATCGCTGTCTGTCCACCGAACTGCACAACTGCTCCATCCGGTTTTTCCAAACGAACGATATTCTCAACATCCTCTGGTGTCAACGGCTCAAAATACAATTTATCAGCGATATCAAAGTCTGTACTTACCGTCTCAGGATTGTTATTTACAATGATCGTCTCATAACCTTCCTGCGACAACGCCCACACACTGTGTACAGAGCAATAGTCAAACTCGATACCCTGTCCGATTCGGATCGGGCCGGAACCGAGTACCATGATCTTTTTGCGTTCGTGGTTATCTTCCACTTCGTTTTCGCCATCAAAACAGCTGTAATAATACGGCGTTTCGGAAGCAAATTCTGCTGCGCAGGTATCTACCATCTTAAACGCTGCGGTGATACCATACTCATAGCGAAGGTTCTTGATCTCCTCTTCTGTTTTTCCTGTCCAACGTGCGATCACGTTATCCGGGAATTCCATACGCTTTGCCTCTTTGAGAAGTTCTTTATCTAACTTGCCTCCACAAGCTTTGATCTTCTTTTCCATTTCCACTAAGATCGCGATCTTATCAATGAACCATTCATCGATCATTGTGACCTCGTGGATACGATCATAACTTGCAATACCACGGCGAAGAATCTCTGCGATCAAGTAAATGCGGCGGTCATCAACTACATGAAGCTGTTCTAATACTTCCTCATCAGACATATTATCATAATCACCGGTTTCTAAGCAGTCCACATGCTGTGCCAGAGAACGAAGTGCTTTCATCAATCCACCCTCAAAGCTGGTACAGATACTCATAACCTCTCCGGTTGCTTTCATCTGTGTTGTCAATGTACGTTTTGCCGTAATAAATTTATCAAAAGGAAGTCTTGGAATCTTGACAACCACATAATCAAGTGCCGGCTCAAAACTAGCATACGTCTTACCTGTTACCGCGTTCGGGATCTCATCTAATGTGTATCCCAGCGCGATCTTCGCAGATACTTTGGCGATCGGATATCCGGTTGCCTTTGATGCTAATGCAGAAGAACGGCTCACACGAGGGTTTACCTCGATAACAATATATTCAAAAGAGGTCGGATGTAAGGCGAACTGTACGTTACATCCACCGGTAATACCAAGTTCATCAATAATACGAAGTGCAGAAGTACGAAGCATCTGATACTCTTTATCCGACAACGTCTGTGATGGTGCAACAACGATACTATCACCGGTATGTACACCAACCGGATCTAAGTTCTCCATATTACATACCGTAATACAGGTTCCGTTGCTGTCACGCATAACTTCATACTCTATCTCTTTCCAACCGGCGATGCAGCGCTCAACAAGCACCTGTCCTACACGAGAAAGACGAAGTCCATTTGATAAGATCTCCTCCAATTCTTCGCGGTTATGTGCAATACCACCGCCGGAACCACCCAAGGTGTACGCCGGACGAAGAACCACCGGATAACCGATCTTTTCAGCAAACGCAACGCCGTCTTCAATATTTTCCACCAATTCAGATGGTGCACAAGGCTCACCGATGCGCTCCATCATATCCTTAAATTCCTGGCGTCCCTCTGCATTACGGATCGTCTCCGCTGTTGTTCCGAGAAGTTTCACGCCATGAGACTCTAAAAATCCGGACTCTGCTAATTCCATTCCTAAGTTCAGTCCGGCCTGCCCACCCATATTCGGCAAAAGACTGTCCGGCTTCTCAACCTCAATAATGTGTTCGAGCACTTCAACCGTAAGAGGCTCGATATATACTTTATCTGCAATATCTTTATCCGTCATGATCGTCGCCGGATTGGAGTTTACTAAAATAACCTCCATGCCCTCTTCTTTCAAAGAGCGGCACGCCTGCGTTCCGGCATAATCAAACTCAGCAGCCTGTCCGATAATGATCGGACCGGAACCTATTACTAATACTCGCTTAATTCCTTCTAACTTTGGCATACGAAAACCTCATTTCTTTTTGTATTTTATTGACTGTGTCTATTATTTACTCATCATTTTCATAAACTCATCAAAGAGCAGTTCGGAATCCTTTGGGCCCGCATTCGCCTCCGGATGAAACTGTACCGTTTTGATCGGTTCATTTAAGTACAAAAGGCCCTCTACGGTTTTATCATTGACATTGATAAACCACGGCTCTGCCACCGACTTGTCAATGGAGTCTGCATCAACCACATATCCATGGTTCTGTGATGAAATATATACCTTTCCTGTTTCCAGATTCTTTACCGGATGATTCGCACCGCGGTGTCCATATTTCATTTTATAGGTTTTAGCATCATGTGCAAGTGCCATCAACTGATGTCCCAAACAAATCGCAAAGATCGGAATACCGGATCATCTGCATACAAAACGCCTAACGTACTTACCACCAATTCTTTCGCCCCTACACCGGAAAGCAAGCCAATACCTAATTTCCAATCAAATCCCAATGGCTTTATTACCGGCTCTATTCCGCGCCCCAACTGACCGATATAAGAATTTTCCTGCTGCTCGGCAACCGTTTCATAAGCATCATGATTCGGATAATATCCCAGAAACCAGATAATAATAGAAGCAATCATAATAATTCCGCCCATCTTTTTCAGATACTGCGCTCCCTTTTCCCATGTATGCCGGAAGATAGACTTCGCTGTCGGCATTCGGTAAGGAGGAAGCTCCATCACAAACGGCGTATCATCACCCTTTATCAGAAACTTGCTAAACAAGCGAGCCATTACCACAGCCAGCACAATACCAATCACATAGATACTTAACAGCACCAAACTTGCATTGTTCGGGAAGAAAGCACCCACCAACAATAAATAAATCGGCAGACGCGCACTACAAGACATCAATGGATTCACCAACATGGTAATGAGACGACTCTTCCGGTTCTCAATAGTACGGGACGCTATAATCGCAGGCACATTACATCCGAATCCCATAATCAGAGGAATAAACGACTTTCCGTGCAACCCCATTTTATGCATGATCTTATCCATGATAAAAGCCGCACGAGCCATATAACCAGAATCCTCCATGATAGAAATACAGAAATACAGAATCAGGATATTCGGTAAGAAAACAATGACAGCTCCTACCCCACCGATAATTCCATCAATCAGCAGATCTTTAAATGGACCTTCCGACATATTATTGCGCAGCAATTCACCAAGCTGCTCTACCATCCATTCAATCCCCATCATCGGATATTCGCCAATGACAAATGTACCTTCAAACATCAGATACATAAAAAGAAAGAAAATAGGAAATCCCCAGACACGATGAGTTACAATCGAATCCAGTACCTTTGTTGTCTGCGCCTGTTCCAGATGATTATCCGTGAACGTTTCTTTCAACGCACCACTGATAAATCCATATTTAGCATCAGTAATAGCCGATTCACAATCCTCATTCATTGTCTCCTGAACACGCTTCGACATCTTGTCGCGGACATGGAAAATTTCATCCGCATTCGGCAATGTGCGTACAATACGCTCAATGTCAGGATCATTCTCCAACAATTTAATGGAGAGGAAACGGGTAGAATATTTATGCCGGATAAACTCGTTCTTGGACACTTCACTTTTTACAGCCTCAATCGCTTTTTCTATATCAGGACCGTGATTTATATGAATATGCCGGAAGACACGCCCCGTCTTTTTATGTTCACGCACATAATCTTCCAGATGCTCTTCCTCATGGTTCTTACGGTCTTCCAAAGAGTCATGCCATTCAGTCAAGTCTTTGAGAACTTCCGGATTCATGTTTCCCTGTTTATCGAAGAAGTCTACTCCTTCATACAGATTGATAACTACATGAAACAACGTATCCAATCCACGATTTTTCTTACTGGCAGTAGGCAGCATCGGCACCCCGAACAACTTGCTCAACAAATGGTAATCCAATGTATTTCCACTGGCTTCCAATTCATCATAGATATTCAGAGCCACTACCATGCGGACATTCATGTCTATCAATTGAGTAGTCAGATATAAGTTTCGCTCCAGATTAGAAGAATCGACGACATTAATAATCACGTCAGGAGTTTCATCGATAATATGATGGCGAACATAGATTTCTTCCGGCGTATAAGCAGATAAAGAATAAGTTCCCGGCAGATCGACAATACGGAAATGATAACCTTCGAAGTCAAAATAACCTTCTTTGGCATCCACGGTCACACCGCTGTAATTGCCTACATGCTCATGAGCACCGGACGCAAGATTAAACAAAGAAGTCTTGCCACTGTTCGGATTTCCGACCAAGGCAACATTGATGGTGCGACGTTTACCTAACGCCAACCGTTTCATATCTTCTTCTTTTACTGAAAGGTCTTCGGGTAATCCTTCATGATAAACAGTCTTTTCAGCCAGTTCTTTTGCCTCCTCCTCGCTGATTACTTCGATCATTTCAGCTTCCTGACGACGAAGAGATATTTCATAACCTAAGACTTTATATTTTATGGGATCTTTTAGGGGAGCGTTCAACAGCACTTCAACCGTTTTACCTTTAATGAAGCCCATCTCCACAATACGTTTACGAAAACCACCGTGCCCCAATACCTTTACAATAACACCTTTTTCTCCTGTTTTTAATTCGGACAAACGCATAACTCTCAAAATTTTCGGCAAAGATAATTCATAACTTCGGAGCACGCAAATTATTTAGAATGTTTTTAAATAGCAGCCATTTTCTTCCTCCAAAAGATTTAGGAAAAATAAAAAAACTTATTGATAAACTCGTATCTTTGCAGATATGATACAACAACGCGTTACAAAATATATAGAAAAAGAACATTTGTTCTCACTGGATGCCAAAGTCCTGATTGCATTGAGTGGCGGTGCCGACTCGGTGGCACTGCTATGTATTCTGCACACAGCAGGTTATCATTGCGAAGCCGCACACTGTAATTTCCACCTGCGAGGCGAAGAATCAGACCGGGATGAACTGTTTGTCCGCCAACTTTGCAAAAGAACCGGAATCCATTTGCATACAATTGATTTTAACACGACACAATACGCAAAGGAAAAACAGATTTCGATTGAAATGGCTGCACGGGAATTACGCTATGACTGGTTCGAGAAAACGAGAAAAGAATGCCAGGCAGATGTGATCGCCGTAGCACATCATCAGGATGATAGCGTAGAAACCATACTACTCAATCTGATTCGAGGTACAGGAATTACCGGTTTATTAGGAATCCGCCCCCGCAACGGAGCAATCGTGCGGCCTCTGCTTTGCGTCAATCGAGAAGATATCATTCATTATCTGGAGAGCATCGGACAAGATTATGTAACAGACAGCACCAATCTGGAAGACGAATATACCCGTAACAAAATCCGACTCAATCTCCTTCCTCTTATGCAGGAAATCAATCCGTCAGTCAAAAAGAATCTGATAGACACGAGCAATTATCTGAATGATGTAGCTACCATATATAATAAATGCATAGAGGAAACCAAAAATAATATTGTAACGACAGAAGGTATCCGAATCAGTGATTTAGTAAAGGAACCGGCACCCGAAGCTATTCTATTCGAAATCTTGCATCCTCTAGGCTTCAATTCTGCACAAATCAAAGATATTGCCTTTTCGCTTCACAGCCAACCGGGCAAACAATTTTGCAGTAAAAAATGGAGAGTGATAAAAGACAGGGAATTCTTTTTAATAGAAGCAATCGAATCTAGAAATAAAGTTCTTCCTCCTTTTCAAATCATCAAAGAAGAAAAAGAATACACCCCTGATTTCCTAATTCCACGCGACAAAGGAATAGCCTGTTTTGATGCCGACAAACTGAATGGAGATATTCATTACCGGAAATGGCAGACAGGAGACACTTTTATTCCTTTCGGAATGAAAGGAAAGAAAAAAATAAGCGATTATCTGACCGACCGCAAATTTTCTATCAGTCAAAAAGAACGCCAGTGGGTACTCTGCTGTGGAGAACACATTGCGTGGCTGATAGGCGAACGAACAGACAACCGCTTTCGTATTGATGAAACAACTAAGCGTGTCGTAATCTACAAAATAGTTTGAGGCAATTTCTGTTTCTTGAAGCAATCTGACAACAAAGCCGCAAAAGGAGTATCATACACCCGTGCTTTCTTAACGCAAGCTTTTACACAGGCACAACACTTGATACATTTAGCTTCATCTGTATGCAGTTCATCCCCTTTCGTTATAGCCCCTGCCGGGCAACGGACCACACACAATCCACAATGGGTGCACAAATTTTCATCCTCCACCCAAGGAGTGCGGGGAAGCGGTGTTCCACTTTTACGTAACTTGATAACTTTCCTCAAAAAGCGAAACAAAGGAAAAAATGGCTGGCTCGGACGTTTAATAGCACGTACGTCTACCGGATAAAGGGTATCCATGCTATCAGCAGCCTGTATTTTTTCCATGATTTTCTTCCCAAATTCCGTAGCAAAGGCCAAATCCGACTCATCGGGACGTCCCATCGCAATCGGGTGTTTATCAGTACTATATGAATGCTCTCCAATAAAAGTTGCCCCGGCAATCACTTTCAATCCATGAGGAATAGCAAAAGCATCCAGTTCCATTAAAGCTTTCTCATAAGCACGGTTTCCATATACCACCACCAAAACGGTCGGAGTATCCACTCCCCGGATGTACTGCAAACGCTCCATTGCCAGAGGAGCGACATGACCTCCATACACAGGCACTACAATAATGGCCAAAGCAGATGCAGGAATCACGATTTCATCTGCAATCTGCTGCGTTACATTGATAGGAAGGATATTTTTTATGCCCGTACCGTGAACAATCGCTTCCGCAACTTGTTTAGATGTGTGTGTAGGCGAAAAATAAATTAAATGAGCTTCATTTACTGTCATACTATTTTCTTTTATGTAGCAAAGATA
>ENA-UESU01002610-UESU01002610.1-human-gut-metagenome-genome-assembly--contig:-NODE-2610-length-11335-cov-4.868183_pt1 | contig 11335 bp, 6 predicted proteins | sample MGYA00243007_ERZ508008 | MGnify/ENA primary metagenome ERZ508008 (study PRJEB26167, sample SAMN06115399) | human gut metagenome | host: Homo sapiens | place: China:Henan | collected 2016-06-23 | study...
ATATTTCATGATAAAATCCTCCATCTCGTCATTGATCTCGATCGTATGGATCAACGCCCCCTCTTCCATGCCTTCCGTGCAGGATTATGTAGATGCATTTCTTCCTTTTGTCAAGGCGGGAACTCCCATCATCTGCATCTGTATCACCACCAAGTTCAGCGGCTCCATGCAGTCTGCTCTGAATGCAAAAGCGATCATGGAAGAGGAATATCCCAATGCACAGATTTATGTCTGCGACTCTACTGTGAATACCGTATTGCAAGGCATCTATGTATTGGAAGCGGTACGCCTTAGAGATGCGGGGAAGAGTTACCAGGAGAGTATCGATCGCCTGAATGAGATCAAGAGCTCCGGCAGAATCTTTTTCACCGTAGGAAATATGGAATATTTAAAGCACGGCGGACGTATCGGCAAAGTAGCCAGCGTGGCCGGCAGCCTGCTTGGCATCAAGCCCATCATTACCTTAAAAGAGGGAGAAATCTTCCCCTCCGGTATCGGCAGAAGCCGTCGCAAGACGGTAGATAAAAATATCGATCTGCTGTTAGCATATTTTGCAGAGGAAAAGGCAGATATTGCCAATTACAGCGTCTGCGTGGGATATGGCTACGATTATGAAGAAGCCGTAGAGTTCCGCGACAGACTGGCAGGCAGACTGAAAGAAAAGGGATACGACATCGACACCATTCCCACCTTCCAGATCGGTGCCACCATTGGCGTACACACCGGGCCTTATCCGTTGGGAATCGGTGTCGTGAAGAGAGCTATTTAAAATTTATTTCACCCTGGCAGGCATTTAATAATTCCTGCACATTTTCAAAAGCATAGTCCGGCAGATATTGGGTATTCGGCTCCCCCTCGGGAGTCAGAATATCCTTTTTTTGTGCCTCGCCGGTGAAGAGAACACAGGTGTCCACACCACCGTTGATGCCGCAGGCAATATCGGTGTACAGACGATCGCCAACCACCAGAGTCTCCTCGGGAGTGAAGCCGGAGACTTCAAGGCAAAGCTTTACGACCTCTTTGCTGGGCTTGCCCAGATAGATGGGCTGTTTGTCTGTGGTGGCGGTGATCATGTCGCAGATGGCACCGCAATCGGGGATAAAGCCGAAGTCGATGGGGCAGCGCAGATCCGGGTTGGTGCCGTAGAAAGGAACATCCTGGGTGAATAAAATCTTGCAGACTTCGGTAAGCTTTGCATAATTTAATTCACTGTCATAGGCAACGACCACGCAGTCAATGCTGTCCTCGCAGACCTCGGTTACCCAGAGGCCATTCTTTCGCAGTTCCGCCACAAAGGAAGCGGTTCCCAGAACGAAGATTTTCTTGTCTGCATAATTCTCCTTCAAAAAACGCAGCGTCATATAGCCGGAGGTGATGAACTGATCCTCCGTGCTGTCCAGGTGAAATGCATCGTGGAATTTTTTCACATAGTCCAGTCCGCTTTTTGTGGAATTGTTGGTAATGTAATAAGCCCTGCCGCCGATGGCCTGAATGTAGCGGAGAAGATCCGCACTTCCCTCATACAAGGTATCGCCTACGGCAATGGTGCCGTCGATATCGAACAGGAAAAGCTTTTTATCTTTCAGACGAGCCAGCTTTGCGGCATCGCTGTAAATGTGCTTCGGGTCAAAAGTATCCATAATTATCCTCATTTCTAAGCATCAAACGCTCAGGTTCATGTTAGCAACGAATATCCCCACTGTCAAGGAAAAGACGGCTTCTGGAGGGAAACGTGAGTGGAATTGCGGAGGCATTTATGGTATGATGGACATAGGCATAAGCTGTGTTGCCTGTGGCTCTTATGGAATTCGACAGATTGCATACAAGATTGCGCAAGGGACATGGGAAATAGGATGAAGTGATTTAACGACTACAATTAAAAAGGACAACATTACGGTTATGGACGAAAAGAAAGATAAAGGTTTACAGGGAAATGAGAAAATAGAGGAGGCAATTCTGGCATTACAGCAGGAGCCGACAGAAGAACTTCTGGCGCATGCTCTGACGGTGGTGCGCAGACGTATGCGGGAGCAGGGACAGCTTATCGTGGCGGTGGAACCGCCCTCAGCAGATGTGCAGGAAGCGGTGACACAGGCCGCCGGAACTGCCATGCGCCTGCAGGCGGTGCAGACCTCCGATGGGAAAAAATGGTGGTCGGCCTTCACCGGATTTGAGGAAGAATTAAAGGGAAGCGGCAGCGTAATGTCCACTTTTCTCACGGATATGGAGCAGCTGTTCCGCATGACGTTGACTGCCGATGGTATCGAGGGTGTGATCCTGAATCCCTGGAACCGGACGTTGATGCTGGACAAGCGGTTCCTGCATATTATTCTCGGAGAATAGCAAAAGAGGGAGAAGCGGAGCATGACAGAGAGCTATGAACTGCCCGTGCTTTTTACGGACGATGAATGCAAGGCTTATGCCGCATGGGGCATGAAAAAAGAAAAAGTACTGATGCTGTTTGCCCTGATCACTATACTGATCTATATGGTAGCAACCGTGCTGGTAGTGATGAAGGTCTGGGGTGTGCGGGAGGGTGACCATCTGCTGTTCCAGATGCTGTTGTGGGGTGACTGGATTCCGGAACTGACGGGAGCGCTGGCGGTTTTCATGACGATCCTGTTGCTGGGACCGTTGAACTTTATACTGGATAAATTATGGAAAAAACCTGCAGAGCCCATGTGGCTGTGTGTAGTACCGGAGGGTGGAACCGTGAAGGTCACTGCCGTGAGAGGTCTGGAAGGTAATCCACGGACACCGGCAGAGATCTATCCACTGACGGAACTGGAAACCTTTTTAAACCCGGCGGACAACACGATCTGCTATCAGAAGAAATGGTATCGGATCGGGGAAAATACCATAGAAAATATTTATCCGCCGGAAAAACAGCATCCATGGATGGATCACCCGGAAAATAAAGCCAGCGGCATCATCGATGTACAGAGACTTATGGAGATCCTGAAAGGGTACGAAGCGTCTCTGAAGGCTGCCCGGAAGGAATGTGAATGGATGGAAAAGCACGGCGGATAGAACGAATAGATGACAGAAAAGCGGATAAAAATTATGACCGGGATAAGATGGCATAAGACAAATCAGGAAAGAGGTAGGGAAAATATGAAACTGATCTCATGGAATGTGAACGGGCTGAGAGCCTGCATGCAGAAGGGATTTCTGGATTTCTTTCAGGAAACGGATGCAGATATTTTCTGCTTACAGGAGACAAAATTGCAGGAGGGACAGATCGCACTGGATCTGCCCGGATATCATCAGTATTGGAATTACGCAGAGAAAAAGGGCTATTCCGGCACTGCAATTTTTACAAAGGAAGAGCCCATACAGGTGACTTACGGCATCGGCGTGGAGGAACATGACCATGAGGGCCGGGTGATCACTGCAGAGTATTCGGAGTTCTATTTTGTGACAGTCTATGTACCGAACGCCCAGAGAGAGCTGACGAGACTGGAATACCGCATGCAGTGGGAAGCGGATTTCCTGGCGTATCTTAAGAAGCTGGAAGAGAAAAAGCCGGTGATCTATGCGGGAGACCTGAACGTGGCGCATCAGGAAATCGACCTGAAAAATGCGAAGACCAACCGTGGCAATGCGGGCTTTACTGATGAAGAGAGAGCCTGCTTTTCGAAGGTACTGGAGAACGGATTTATCGATACGTTCCGCTATTTTTATCCGGACCTGACCGGGGTGTATTCCTGGTGGTCTTATATGTTCCAGGCGAGAGCAAAAAATGCCGGATGGAGAATTGATTATTTCGTGGTATCGGAGTGTCTGAAAGACCGGCTGGCGGATGCGAAGATCCACACGGAAATTTTGGGATCGGATCATTGTCCCATTGAACTGGATCTGAAATAAACGGACAGCATAACGGAGGAGACTTATGAGCTTACGTTTCTGTTTTGGCCCTTCCGGGTCGGGCAAAAGCCACAGAATCTATGAAGAGATCATGCAGCGGGCGGCAGAGGAACCGGGCAGGAATTTCCTGATCATTGTGCCGGATCAGTTCACCATGCAGACCCAGAAGGATCTGGTCATGCGCAGTGACCGGGATGGCATCCTGAATATCGATGTCCTGAGCTTCGGCCGACTCAGCCACCGCATTCTGGAGGAAGTGGGGACCAAAGAGATGCCGGTACTGGATGACACCGGCAAAAGCCTGGTGCTGCAAAAAGTGGCGGCGGATCTGAAGGAACAGCTTCCGGCCATGGGAAGTCTCCTGCACAAGCAGGGCTATATCCATGAGGTGAAAAGTGCGATCTCCGAGTTCATGCAATACGGTATCAGCACACAGGATATGGACAAGCTGATCACCAGTGCACAGAAGCGTGGCGCGCTGGCCATGAAACTGAAAGACTTAAAGACTCTGTACCGGGGCTTTCAGGATTATATCAGGGATCATTTTATCACCACCGAGGAGACACTGGATGTACTGCGCAGATCCTTGTCCAAATCAAAGATCTTAAAGGGCAGTGTAGTGGTGTTTGACGGCTTTACGGGATTTACTCCCATACAGAACCGGCTGATCCAGGAACTGATGCGCGTGTGCGCAGAGACCATCGTTACCGTGACCATTGGAGTGGGAGAGGATCCGTATAAAATGGATGGTGAACAGAAGCTGTTCCATCTGAGCAAGAAGACGGTGGCGGATCTGGAAAAGCTGGCAGCGGAGGCAGAGGTAGAGCGGGGAGAGGATCTCTTTGTCAAGGGGGGGGCCAATCGCTTCGCCAAGGCACCGGCATTACACTATCTGGAACAGAATCTGTTCCGGTATCAGTATGAACCGTATGCGGGAGAACAGCAAGAGATCCATATGTTTGAAGCCCTTTCCCCCAGAGAGGAAGTCCACCAGACAGCGCTGTACATCCGGCACCTGATCAGAGAGCAGGGGATGACCTACCGGGACATTGCCGTGGTCATCGGAGATCTGGAAGGATACGCTTCCTATGTGGAAACAGAATTCGGACAGCTGGAGATCCCATGTTTCCTGGACCGTACCAGAGGGATCGTGCTGAATCCCATGATCGAATATATCAAGAGCGCATTGCAGCTGTATATTAAGGATTTTTCCTATGATACGGTGTTTCATTTTCTGCGCAGCGGCATGGCGGATATTTCCAGAGAAGAGATTGATGAGCTGGAAAACTATGTGATCCGCACCGGGGCGAGAGGCTATCGGACCTATAGCCGTCTGTTTACCCGCAGAACGGAAGAACTGCAGGGAAATGCGGAGGGGAGCGAACAGGCGGAAGAGAAGACCATGGAGCGTCTGAACCGTATCCGGCAACAGTTCATGGATGCGGTGGAGATTCTGCACATGGGAAGCCAGGAAAAGGCTGGAGACTATGTCAGCCATCTGTACGATTTCCTGGAACAGAATCAGGTGCAGCAAAAGCTTTTGAACTATCAGCAGCAGTTTGAAAAAGAGGGAGACTTATCCAGAGCCAGAGAGTATGCACAGATTTACCGGCTGGTCATGGATCTGCTGGATCAGGTCTATGAACTGTTGGGAGAGGAAGAAATCTCCAGACAGGAATTTGCGGATATTTTAGAGGCCGGTTTCGGCGAGATCACTGTCGGTACGATCCCTCAGAACGTGGATCGTATCGTGGTGGGCGATATGGAGCGAACCCGTCTGAAACAGGTGAAGGTATTGTTTTTCCTGGGAGTCAATGACGGAAATATTCCGAAAAATGCTTCCAAGGGCGGGATCATTTCGGATATGGATCGGGAATTCCTGATTGAATCCGGGACAGAGATGGCACCCAGCCCGAGACAGCAGATGTATATCCAGAGATTATATCTGTATCTGAATATGACCAAGCCCTCAGAACAGCTGTATCTGTCCTATGCCAAGGTAAACAGTGAAGGAAAGGGCATAAGACCGTCCTACCTGATCGATACGGTGCGGAAGCTGTTCCCGGCAATGAGCGTGGAGTATCCCCAGAACCGCAGCCGTCTGGAACAGATCGAGGGCAGACAGGAAGGTGCCAGATATCTGGCGGAGGAACTGCGGGAATATGTGGAAGGAACCCTGCCGGAAGAAGAGAGGCAGGACTTCTATCTCATGTACCGTGCCTACGAGGCGGATGCGGCGGGCAGAGACCTGCTGACCCGGGCGGCATTTCGCAGATACAGGGAGAGCGGTCTGTCCCGGATCGTGGCCAGAGCATTGTACGGACAGCAGCTGGAAAACAGTGTCAGCCGTCTGGAAACTTATGCTGCCTGTGCCTGCAGACACTTTTTGCAATATGGTCTTTCCCTGCAGGAACGGGAAGAATTCGGCTTCGAGGCTTCGGATATGGGTACGGTATATCATGCAGTACTGGAAAACTTTGCAGGAAAACTTGCAGAATCCAACCTGACATGGTGGGATTTTACGGAGGATTTTGCAACCAAAGCCGTCAAAGAATCCGTGGAAGCCTATGCGGCAACCTACGGGGAGACGGTATTATACAGCTCTGCGCGGAATGAATATGCCATTACCCGCATGAGCAGGATCCTGACCCGCACAGTGCTGACCTTGCAGAAACATTTGAAACAGGGCAGTTTCCAGCCAGATGATTATGAACTTTCTTTCCGGTTTGCGGAGGATCTGGACAGCATTCATGTGGATCTGTCTGAGGACGAGAAGATGCATTTGCAGGGACGGATCGATCGTATCGATGTGTCGGAAGATGCAGAGCATGTCTACGTCAAGGTCATTGATTATAAGTCCGGCAACCGGAAATTTGATCTGGCGGCATTGTATTACGGTCTGCAGTTGCAGCTGGTGGTATATATGAATGCAGCCATGGAGATGGAGAGCCGAAAGCATCCGGACAAGGAGATCGTTCCGGCGGCACTTCTGTATTATCACATCGATGATCCCACCATAGAGACACCGGTGGAGCTCACGGATGAGCAGATCAATGAACAGATCCTTGCAAAGCTTCGTATGAACGGTGTAGTAAACAGTGATCCTGGGGTCGTGGAGCGGCTGGACCGCTATATGCAGGATAAGTCTGTGGTCATTCCGGTGGAGAAGAAAAAGGATGGAAGCTTCAGTGCCAGATCCGGTGTCTTAAGCCGGGAGGAGATGCAGCTGATATCTTCTTATGTAGATGCCAAGATCCGCAGCATCGGGCGGGAGATCCTGGACGGAAAAATAGCAGCCAATCCCTATGAGAAAGGCAATGAAGGGGCTTGTACTTATTGCGCCTATAAAAAGGTCTGCGGTTTCGATGGCAGTATTCCGGGCTATGAGAAGAGACAGCTGGAAGATCTGGATAAGCAGGCGCTGATGCAGCGGATGCAGAAGACCGTGGAAGCTTAGGGCAAAGGGTGCCCGGCGGGAGTGTGTGCCTGACAGGAAGCTCGAAGAGAAAGCACCCGCTGCCCGGAGGAACAGGACGGCAACAGGAGAAAAGAAACAGGAACAGAGGTAGCGTATGGGAATGAATTTTACCCCGGAACAGCAAAAGGTAATCGAACTGCATAACAGCAACATTCTGGTATCGGCGGCCGCGGGAAGCGGTAAGACGGCGGTACTGGTAGAGCGTATCATCCGTATGATCTGTGAGGGGGAGCATCCGGCGGACATTGACCGCCTGTTGATCGTGACTTTCACCAATGCGGCGGCTGCGGAGATGCGGGAGCGTATCGCAGCCGGGATCGCCGCCAGACTGGAAGCGGATCCGGGGAACGACCATATCCAGAAGCAGTCCGCCCTGTTACACAATGCCCAGATCACCACGATCGACAGCTTCAGCCTGTTCCTGATCCGGAATCATTTTAATGAGATCGGTCTGGATCCGGATTTCCGTGTGGCAGACGAGGGTGAGATCAAGCTGTTGCAGCAGGAGGTGCTGGGACAGCTGCTGGAGGATGCCTATGCGGGGAAATTTGTTCCGGATGATGTTCCGACGTCCCGGGAAAACCGTGACAGCGGAGCGATGATACCGGAGGAAGCGTCAGGGAATGATTTTGCGGAAGAGGTTCCGGGAAAACGTGACAGCGAGGACCCATCCCGGGAGGCACGGGAACGTTTCCACGCCTGTGTGGAATATTTCTGCCCCGGCGGCAGAGAGAGCGTGCTGGAACAGCATATCCTGAACCTGTCCCGCTATGCCGGAAGTTTTCCCTGGCCCGCAGAATGGCTGGAAGAGCGTAAAAACGATTATGCGGCGGGAGATCTGGATGCCCTGCTGCACAGTGATTACGGACAATATCTGGCAGAGCGTGTGAGCCGTGTCCTGCAAGGGTGTCTGGAAAAACTGGTGGAAGTGAAAAAGCTGTGTGAGCTGCCGGACGGTCCATATATGTATGGAGAACTGACAGAAGCGGAGAGCGAACAGCTGGAACGCCTGGCTGCCTGCAAGGATTTGAAGGAACAGGCAGCAAAGGTTCCAGCAGTGACTTTCGGCCGTCTTTCTTCCAAGAAGGATGAGAGCGTGGATCCCGCCAAACGGGAGCTGGCGAAATCCATCCGTAATAGCGTAAAAGACACGCTGGCGGATCTGACGGAACAATATTTCAAGACACCGTTAGAGTTGGTGGTGGAACAGGGAAAAGCCTGCAGAGAGCCGCTCCGGATGCTGCTTAACCTGGTGCTGGAATTCGACAGAAGGCTTCTTGCGGCCAAACAGGAGCGACATCTGATCGACTTTTCCGACATGGAGCACTATGCGTTACAGATTCTGCTAAAACGGGAAAAAGTGGAAGAGACCGGCGATGCAGGGACGGACAGCACCGGTGATACAGGAATGGATAGCACCGGTGTGAAATATGATATTGTGCCAAGTGACGTGGCATTGGAGTATCGCCAGTATTTTCAGGAGATCCTCATTGACGAATACCAGGACAGTAATCTGGTACAGGAATATCTGTTAAGTGCCATCTCCGGGGAAGTGGAGGGGCATTATAACCGCTTCATGGTAGGTGATGTGAAGCAGAGTATTTATAAATTCCGTCTGGCCAGACCGGAACTTTTCCTGGAAAAATACGACACCTATCAGGAGAGTGGGGATCTGTGCCGGATCGACCTGGCGAAGAACTTCCGAAGCCGTGTGCAGGTGGTGGATGCGGTAAACGATGTGTTTTCCCGCATCATGAGCCGGGAGATCGGCGGCATTGCCTATGATGATAAGGCAGCATTGTATCCCGGGGCCACATATCCCGCCACAGAGGATCCTGCATACGGCAGTGAACTATTACTGATCCGTAAGCCGGAGAAGGGGGATGGTGCGGAAGGCGGCAGCGGAGAACAGCGTCCCGACGGGGCAAGAGGTCACGTGGACTATGACAACGTAAGACAGCTGGAAGCACTGGCTATTGCGGCACGTATCAAGCAGCTGAAGGGCAGTCTGAAAGTCATGGAGAAGGCTACGGGAGAATTGCGCCCGGTGCGGTACTCGGATATGGTGATTTTGCTTCGTACCACCAGTGGCTGGGATGAGGAATTCAAGAAAGTACTGGAACAGCAGGGAATCCCTGTCTACATTACATCCAAGACCGGATATTTCGGGGCCCTGGAAGTACAGGAACTGCTGCAGTTTTTACGAGTGCTGGACAACCCGAGACAGGATATTCCGCTGTTCGGCGTGATGCAGTCGATCTTCGGAGGCTTTACCCAGGAAGAGATCGCCCGGATCCGCAGCGGAAGCAAAGGGCATTCCCGGAAGAGAATGACACTGTATGAGGCATTGAAAGAAGTGGCGCAGAGGGGACGGATGGCGGAAGCGGGAGAAGAGGCATCAGCGGGCGAAAGCGCCGGGGAAGAAACCGCCGGGGCCGGACAGTACTGGCAGCGCGCATTGGAAGCTGCCACAGTACCGGAGGACATGGAACCGGAGACAGAACTTTCCCAAAAGGCAGATACTTTCTTACAACGTATTGATCGTTACCGTGATCTGACTCCCTTCACCTCCATCCGCGACCTGCTGCAGCGGATCCTGGACGATTACGATTATCTGAACTATGTGACGGCACTTCCTGCTGGCAGCAAGCGCCGGGCCAACGTGGAGATGCTGCTGACGAAGGCTTCTGCTTTTGAGAAGACCAGTTATTTTGGACTGTTCCATTTCATCCGTTATATGGAACAGTTGGAAAAATACGATGTGGATTACGGTGAGGCGGATACCCTGGACGAAAATGCCGATGTGGTGCGGATCATGAGCATCCACAAGAGTAAAGGTCTGGAATTCCCCGTGGTATTTGTCTCCGGGCTGTCGAAGCGTTTCAACATGCAGGATGCGAACCAGTCCCTGATCGTGGATATGGATCTGGGCGTAGCGGTGGACTATGTGGATTCCGGCCGCCGCATTAAAAATAAGACCCTCCGCCGGGCCGTTCTGTCAGCGAAAATGAAGGAGGACAATCTGGCGGAGGAACTGCGTGTGCTTTACGTGGCACTGACCCGTGCCAGAGAAAAACTGATCCTGACAGCGGTGTTGGATAAGGCGGAGGAAAAATGGGAGCTGTCCCGGATGACAGGACAGGAGAAGCTGACCTATCTGGATTTCTGTGAGGCGGGGAGCTATATGGATTTTCTGCTGCCGATCCTGCCTAAGACAGGAATTGCAGTAACAACGCTGGGAACAGAAGACCTGGCAGCAGAGGAGATCAGGGAACAACTGCGCATGGGAGACCGCAGGGAACTGTTGCAGCGTGTGACGGACGGCAAGACTCCTTTGCCTGGGGACCCGGAGGAGAACGAACGAAAGCTTGCGAAACTGCGGGAGCGATTTGCCTATGCCTATCCGTATCCCGGCCTGCAGAAGCTCTATACCAAGGTCACGGTATCGGAACTGAAGATTGCTGCCATGGCGGAGAAGGATGAAGCGGCATTTCATACCTTCGAAGAAAAAGAAGTGGTGCCTTATATCCCGGCTTTCCGCAGAGAACAGGAAAAGGTCAGCGGAGCCGTCCGCGGTAACGCGTTCCACCGGACCATGGAACTGTTGGACTTTTCTTATCTGTTTATGGAATCCGGACTATTTGCCGGATGCCCTGGGACTTATGAGGAATACCGTCAGGGCCTGGATACGGACCGGTTACAGGAACGTCTGAAGGAATTCCTGCAGCGGGAGACAGCTTCCCTACGACTGACAGAAGAGTATGCGCAGGCCGTAAGCCTTCCCAAAATCCGGCATTTTCTGGAACAGGAGCTGGCCTACCGCATGTGGAGAGCTTTCGAACAGGGCCTTTTGTACAGAGAGCAGCCCTTCGTGCTGGGCATTGATGCGAAGCGCCTGGATCAGGACCTTCCTGAAGGCGGCTCTCCATCTGCGTATCCGGCTGCTTCATCAAGTCAATCTTGAGTTCTTGCAAGGAATTATTAAACCGG
>ENA-UESU01002620-UESU01002620.1-human-gut-metagenome-genome-assembly--contig:-NODE-2620-length-11306-cov-5.001870_pt1 | contig 11306 bp, 10 predicted proteins | sample MGYA00243007_ERZ508008 | MGnify/ENA primary metagenome ERZ508008 (study PRJEB26167, sample SAMN06115399) | human gut metagenome | host: Homo sapiens | place: China:Henan | collected 2016-06-23...
TCTGGGAGTATCCAGGTATCAATGAGGTTAAGATTGAATGTCCGGAATGTGGCAGCATAGAGATAGCTATTGAGGACGTTTGGATGATCCGGATCTGCTTCCTTTATTGAAGGATAAGGGAATCACGATCTCCCGTGTGATCCCGGACAACACTTCCACATGGATTTACAATATTTTAAGCTTCCTGCTTCCGCTCGTACTGATCTGGATACTGATGGGTGTTTTGATGAAGCGTATGGGTGGCGGTGCTATGGGCGTTGGCAAGAGCACTGCAAAAGTTTATGTGGAAAAAACCACCGGCGTTACCTTTAAAGATGTTGCCGGACAGGATGAGGCAAAAGAGTCCTTACAGGAAGTCGTTGATTTCCTTCATAATCCAAAGAAATACCGTGAGATCGGAGCAAAACTTCCAAAGGGAGCACTGCTGGTAGGACCTCCGGGTACAGGTAAGACATTACTCGCAAAAGCAGTAGCAGGAGAGGCTGGTGTGCCATTTTTCTCTCTGGCAGGTTCTGATTTCGTAGAGATGTTTGTGGGTGTCGGTGCATCCCGTGTGCGTGATCTTTTCAAAGAGGCACAGAAACAGGCACCATGTATTATTTTTATTGATGAGATCGATGCAATCGGTAAAAGCCGTGATTCCCGCTATGGCGGTGGCAATGATGAGCGCGAGCAGACCTTAAACCAGCTGCTTGCCGAGATGGATGGTTTTGATACTTCCAAGGGACTTCTGATCCTGGCTGCGACCAACAGACCGGAAGTTTTAGATAAAGCGCTGCTTCGTCCGGGACGTTTCGACCGCCGTATTATCGTCGATAAGCCGGATCTGAAGGGAAGACTTGAGACATTAAAAGTTCATTCCAAAGATGTCCTTATGGATGAGACCGTAGATCTGGATGCATTGGCACTTGCAACAGCAGGTCTTGTTGGTTCTGATCTTGCCAATATGATCAATGAGGCTGCGATCAATGCGGTTAAGAAGGGAAGAAAATATGTTAATCAGGCGGATCTGTTTGAGGCTTTTGAGTTAGTAGCAGTAGGCGGTAAAGAGAAGAAAGACCGCGTGATGAGTGACAAAGAGCGTAAGATCGTTTCCTATCATGAGGTTGGTCATGCGATTGTGACAGCACTTCAGAAGAACATTGAGCCGGTTCAGAAGATCACGATCGTTCCAAGAACGATGGGGGCACTCGGTTATACCTTGCAGACACCGGAAGAGGAGAAGTTCTTACAGACGAAGGATGAACTGCTTGCCAAGATCACAACCTACATGGCAGGACGTGCGGCAGAAGTACTCGTATTTTCCTCTGCAACAAGCGGCGCTGCAAACGATATTGAGAACGCAACAGCAATCGCAAGAGCAATGGTTACACAATATGGTATGTCAGATAAGTTTGGCATGATGTGTCTTGCAACAACAGAGAATCAGTATCTGGATAACCGGGCAGGACTGATCTGCGGTGAGGAGACCGCAGCACAGATCGATGGAGAAGTTCTTTCCATCATTAACAAATGTTATGATGACGCAATGCAGCTTCTGATCGAGAACCGCGAATCATTAGATAAGATTTCTGAATACCTGTATGAGCATGAGACAATCACCGGAAAAGAATTTATGAAGATTTTCCGTGAGATCAAAGGTATTCCGGAACCGGAGGAAGAGAGCACAAAGAAGAGCTTTATGGAACAGGCAATGGACGCTGAACGCCAGAGTAAAGGCAATGATGGTGAATAATGTTTGAGATTGCAGAAGAATTAAAAAAACTCCCGGATCAGCCGGGAGTTTATATTATGCATGACAGCAGGGATGCGATTATTTATATTGGAAAGGCTGTCAGCCTTAGAAAACGGGTGCACCAGTATTTTCAGGCAAGCCATGATGAGGGGATCAAAAAAGCACAGATGGTAAAACAGATTGCGCGTTTTGAATATATCATCACGGATTCTGAACTGGAGGCACTTGTTTTAGAATGTAATCTGATCAAGGAACACAGACCAAAATACAATACCATGCTGCGGGATGATAAGACTTATCCCTATATCAGAGTGACGGTCGGAGAGGATTTTCCGCGGGTTCTGTTTTCAAGACAACAGAAAAAAGACAGGTCACGCTATTTTGGACCGTACACGAGTGCAGGAGCAGTCAAGGATACGATCGAACTGATCAATAAATTATATCAGCTCAGAACGTGTAACCGGAATCTGCCAAAAGATATCGGAAAAGACCGCCCGTGCCTGAATTACCATATTCATCAGTGCAATGCACCGTGTCAGGGATATATCAGCAAAGAGGAGTACAGACAGCGTGTGGATGCAGCCGTTGAATTTTTAAATGGAAACTATGCACCAATTTTAAAATCGTTACAGGAAAAAATGATGGCTGCTTCCGAGGAGATGCAGTTTGAGAAGGCAATCGAATACCGTGACCTTTTAAACAGCGTGAAGCAGATTGCACAGAAACAGAAAATCACGCATAACGACGGCGAGGACAAAGACATTATTGCACTTGCTGCGGATGACAGAGACGCGGTCGTACAGGTATTTTTTATCCGGGATGGAAAACTGATCGGACGGGATCACTTTTATGTAAAGATCGGAAATGAAGATACTAAGGAACAAATATTGACTACATTTGTAAAACAGTTTTATTCCGGCACGCCGTTTATTCCGAGGGAGATCATGCTGCCGGAGGAGATCGATGACCATGAAGTATTGGCAGAATGGTTAGGGGAGAAGCGCGGCGGCAAAGTCTATATCCGTATTCCGCAAAAAGGAATGAAGGAAAAATTGGTGGAGCTGGCGCAGAAGAATGCGGAACTTGTGTTGTCGCAGGATAAGGAGAAGATCAAGCGTGAGGAGGGAAGAACCATCGGAGCGATGAAAGAGATCGCAGGATGGCTGGATCTTCCGGGCTTACAGCGTGTGGAAGCGTTTGATATATCCAACATCAACGGATTCGAGACGGTTGGTTCCATGGTGGTTTATGAAAAAGGAAAACCAAAGCGCAGCGATTACAGAAAGTTCAAGCTCCGCACTGTCACCGGGCCGGATGACTATGCTTCCATGCATGAAGTCCTTACAAGGCGTTTTACACACGGCATGCGGGAGCAGGAAGAAATGCAGGAGAAAGAACTCGGTGCAGAGTATGGCAGTTTTACACGCTTCCCGGATCTTATTATGATGGATGGTGGAAGAGGGCAGGTCAATATCTGCCTGAAAGTGCTGGATGAATTACATCTGAATATTCCGGTCTGTGGTATGGTAAAAGATGATAATCACAGAACCCGTGGGTTATACTATAACAATATTGAGATACCGATTGACCGGGGCAGTGAAGGATTCAAACTTATCACAAGAATTCAGGACGAGGCGCATCGTTTTGCTATCGAATACCACAGGTCACTGCGCAGCAAAGAACAGGTGCATTCCATACTGGATGATATTCCGGGAATCGGTCCGTCCAGAAGAAAAGCTTTGATGAAAAAATATCAGTCGTTAGAGGCAATCCGAGAGGCCTCGGCAGAAGATCTTGCCGACACCGAGAGCATGAACGAAAAAGCGGCGCAGGCAGTATATGAATTTCTTCACAAAGACGCTGTTCTGTGATATATTTATGACAATGGGTTTTCTATGCGGCAGAAGTATTTTCCGGCGCAGAGGAAAACAAAAAATCCCCAGAACATAAAGGAGAAAAGGGTATGAATGGAACGAATGGAGTAAGTGTCAGCAAAGTAGCACAGATCATGGATCTGTATAATTTCCTGCCGGACATGGATTTGAAAAAACACCGTATTAAAATCAGTGATGTGAACCGTCCGGCGTTGCAGTTGAGTGGGTTCTTTGAACATTTTGAGCAGTCGCGTGTACAGATCATCGGAAACGTTGAGTACACCTATTTACAGAGACTGGATGTGGAGAAGAAGGAAAAGATTTTACAGAAATTTACCACATATGATATCCCATGCATTATCTTCTGCAGGGATTTACAGCCGGATGAAGATTTTTTACAGATTGCTTCGGAAAATGATGTTCCGGTTTTGGGAACGAGGAGAAGCACATCGGAATTTATGGCAGAATTGATTTTCTGTCTGAGTGAACAGCTGGCACCATGTATTTCCATTCACGGAGTTCTGGTCGATGTCTATGGTGAAGGACTTCTGATCATGGGTGAGAGCGGAATCGGTAAGAGTGAGGCGGCATTGGAGCTTGTGCGCCGTGGACATCGTCTGGTAACAGATGATGTTGTGGAGATCCGCAAGATTAATGAGCATACGCTGATCGGCACTTCTCCGGACATCACGAGATATTTTATCGAGGTGCGTGGTATCGGTATTATCGATGTGAAAGCGCTTTACGGTGTTGAGTGTGTCAAGGAAAAACAGCAGATTGACCTTGTCATCAAGCTAGAGGACTGGAAGAAAGAAAATGAGTATGACCGTCTGGGTTTAGAGGATGAATACGCAGAATTTCTTGGAAATAAAGTGGCGTGTCATTCGCTTCCAATCCGTCCGGGACGAAATCTTGCAGTCATCTGTGAGACAGCAGCGGTTAACCACAGACAGAAGAAAATGGGTTACAATGCAGCACAGGAGCTTTACCGCCGTGTGCAGGAGAATATCACAAAAGGTCATGATGATGACGATTAAGCCGGAGACGACATATTTACATTTTTGCATATAGCGGAAAAACCGTTATAAATATATAGTTAGATTTGGAGACAAAATTATGGAAAACAAAATTGCATGGGAAAAATACCCGGAAGGAAATAAACGGGAGGAAGTATTTCAGTTCGCAGAGAATTACCGCAAGTTTATTTCTGATTGCAAGACAGAGCGCGAGTGCGTTACTTCTTTTGTGGAGAAAGCAGAAAAAGCAGGTTTTGTAAATCTTGAAAAGGTAATCGCAGAGCATACAGCATTGAAAGCAGGCGACAGAGTATATGCCAATAACATGGGAAAAGGCATGGCTTTATTTGTAATCGGAAAAGAGAGCATGGAAAAAGGAATGAATATCCTTGGAGCACACATTGACTCACCACGTCTGGATTTAAAACAGGATCCATTATATGAGGATACCGATTTCGCTATGTTAGACACCCACTATTATGGTGGAATCAAGAAATACCAGTGGGTAACGTTACCTTTGGCATTACATGGTGTTATTGCAAAAAAAGACGGAACTGTTGTAAAGGTAAATGTCGGCGATAAACCAGGCGATCCGGTGTTTGGAGTGAGTGATCTTCTGATCCATTTATCAGGAGAACAGTTAGAGAAGAAAGCTGCAAAAGTGATCGAGGGTGAAAATCTTGATCTTTTGATCGGAAGCATTCCAATGCAGACAGAAGACGAGAAAGTAAAAGAAAAAGTGAAAGCAAATATCATGAATCTTTTATCCAAAGAATATGGTATAGAGGAGGAAGATTTCCTTTCCGCAGAGATCGAGGTGGTTCCGGCAGGAGAAGCAAGAGATTACGGCTTTGACCGCAGCATGATCATGGGTTATGGACATGACGACAGGGTGTGCGCATATCCATCCTTTGAAGCAATGCTTGTGTCAGAAGATCCGGAGATCACAAGTGTCTGCCTCTTAGTGGACAAAGAGGAGATCGGAAGCGTGGGAGCCAGCGGAATGCAGTCCAGATTTTTCGAAAATACCGTTGCAGAAGTAATGGCAGCAGCAGGAAGTTATTCAGAACTGGCACTCAGAAGAGCACTGGCAAATTCCAGGGTGCTTTCCTCCGATGTATCGGCAGCGTTTGATCCGAACTTCCCAAGCGTTATGACAAAACGAAACACCGCATATTTTGGAAAAGGACTTGTATTTAATAAATATACAGGTTCCAGAGGCAAGGGTGGTTCCAATGATGCAAATGCAGAGTATATTGGAAAATTAAGAAATATTATGGATACAAATGAGGTATCCTTCCAGACAGCCGAGCTTGGTAAAGTAGATCAGGGCGGCGGCGGAACAATCGCTTACATTCTTGCAAATTATGGAATGAATGTCATCGACAGCGGTGTTCCGGTATTGAATATGCATGCGCCATGGGAGATCATCAGTAAAGTTGATCTGTATGAGGCATACAGAGGCTATATTGCATTCTTAAAGGAAGCTTAGGGAAGATCAATGAATGACCAGTTTTTGACAGAACTTCAAAATGTAATGGGTGGCTCCGGGATATTTATGGAAGAGCCAATGAAAAAACATACAACGTTTCGTGTGGGTGGACCGGCAGATGTGCTGGTCCAGCCGGATGAAACAGCACTTGTGGCTATCCTTGCACTCTGCAGACAGTATCATGTGTCATATTCTTTTATCGGAAATGGCAGTAATCTGCTTGTGGGAGACAAGGGAATCCGTGGTGTGGTGATCGAGATGACAGACCCAATGGGAAACATTGAAGTGGATGGAACGAAAATCACGGCACAGGCAGGTGCGATGCTTTCGAAAATTGCCAATACTGCGGCATCGAATGGTCTGGGCGGCATGGAATTTGCTGCCGGTATTCCGGGAAGTGTCGGCGGAGCAGTTGTCATGAACGCCGGAGCCTATGGCGGAGAGATGAAGGACATCATTGAGAAAGTATATGTTCTCGATGAAAACGGTGCACAGTTGGAACTTGACAGAGATGCGCTCGACCTGGGTTACCGGCATAGCTGTATTCCAGAGAAAAAATATATTGTTACAAAAGTTGTTTTGGAACTTGTGCCGCGCAATGAGGCGGAAATCCGTTCCGAAATGAAAGAATTGAATGAAAAAAGAGCAGAGAAACAGCCACTGCAGTATCCGAGTGCCGGAAGCACTTTCAAAAGACCGGAGGGATATTTTGCAGGAAAGCTGATCATGGATGCAGGACTTCGCGGCTATCAGGTGGGTGGTGCGCAGGTGTCTGAGAAACACTGTGGTTTTGTGATCAACAAAGGGGATGCAACAGCAGCAGATATCTGTCAGCTGATGAGGGACGTATCGGATAAGGTACAGGCACAGTTTGGTGTAGTATTGGAACCGGAAGTGAAAATGATTGGTGAATTTTAAGCTGCAAACTTATGAGAAAGGTGTGGTTATAATATGAAATTCGTGATATTAACAGGAATGTCTGGAGCCGGAAAAAGTACAGCACTGAAAATGATGGAAGATATCGGCTTTTACTGTGTCGATAATCTTCCAATCCCTTTATTGGAAAAATTTGTGGAATTGTCTGATCTGCAGCAGAATGCAGAATTACAGAAAGTCGCTGTTGGGATCGACATCCGAAGTGGACAGGCACTTGAGGAACTCCGAAGTGTGCTTGACCGGATCAAGGCAAACGGCGGCGCTTATGATATCTTATTTTTGGATGCGGAGGATTCCGTACTTGTAAAGCGATACAAAGAGACGAGAAGAAGCCATCCACTGGCAGGCTCGGAGCGTGTCGATAAAGGAATTGCAAAAGAGAGAGAGAGACTTGCCTTTTTAAAAGAGCGGGCAAGTTATATTATAGATACCAGTCAGCTTCTGACAAGAGAGCTGAAAGCGGAGATTGAAAAAATATTTGTGCAGAACCAGGATTATAAAAATCTGTTTGTCACGATTTTATCGTTCGGATTTAAATATGGAATCCCGGCGGATTCCGATCTGGTTTTCGATGTGCGTTTTCTGCCGAATCCATATTACGTGGAAGGGCTTCGTGCCAAGACAGGAAATGACAAGGAAATTCAGGATTATGTGCTTCAATTTAAGGAGGCGCACGAGTTTCTGGATAAATTAGAGGATATGATCAACTTCCTGATACCAAACTACATTGCAGAGGGAAAAAACCAGCTTGTCATATCAATTGGATGCACAGGCGGAAAACACCGCTCGGTAACGCTTGCCAATGAATTGTACAAGAGAATGGCGGACAAGAAGGAATATGGTCTGAAGATTGAGCATAGGGATATAGGAAAAGATGCCCTGCGAGGTAAATAGAATGTCTTTTTCAAGTGAAGTAAAAGAAGAACTTTCCAGACATCTTGGGAAAAGCCGTCATTGTCAGATCGCGGAGCTGGCGGCGCTGATCGCATTTGATGGAAAAGTGCAGGTGAGTGAATCCGGGTGTGACCTTTTTCTGGATTCTGAAAATGAACTGTTAAATACAAAGTACGATCTTTTGTTAAAAAAACTGTTCGATTTTTCGGAGGAGAAAAGAGAAAAATCCGGAAGAGAACAGAAGAAAATTTATGAGACAGTAAAAATGTGGGATGAGGATCATCAGATCCCGATGATCACAGAGACAGTCAATGGTCTGTTACTTTTGCAGGGCTGTTGTAAAAGAGCTTACATCAGAGGGGCATTCTTAGCTGGTGGTTCCATCAGTGATCCAAACAAGTCCTATCATTTTGAGATTGTGTGCAGAACTATGCCGCAGGCAGAACAGCTTCGGGATACCATGAACAGTTTTGATGTGGATGCCAAGATCGTGGAACGAAAAAAACATTTTGTTGTTTACTTAAAAGAAGGGGCACAGATTGTTGATATTTTAAATGTGATGGAAGCGCATGTGGCACTGATGAATTTAGAGAACGTGCGCATTTTAAAAGAGATGCGTAATTCCGTCAACCGTAAGGTCAACTGCGAGACTGCCAATATCAGCAAGACGGTCAATGCGGCAGTAAAACAGCTGGAGGACATTACATATATCAGGGAAGTGATGGGGTTAGACAGCCTGCCGGACAATTTAAAAGAGATGGCGTTATTGCGGCTGGAATACCCTGAGGCACCACTCAAAGAACTTGGAATGTATTTAGATCCGCCGGTTGGAAAATCGGGTGTGAACCACAGACTTCGGAAGATCAGTGAGATCGCAGACGGATTGAGGGAATAGGAGGAGAATGATAAGACGATGAGAAAGACAGTAGAAGTGCAGATGGATGCAGGAATGGAAGCAAGACCGATCGCATTGATGGTACAGACCGCCAATCAGTTTTCCAGTCATCTTTATCTGGAGATGGACGGGAAACATGTCAATGCAAAAAGCATCATGGGAATGATGAGCCTTGTTCTGACAAACGGAGTGGTTGTCACGATAGATGCGGAAGGAACAGACGAAGTGGAAGCAGTGGAAGCATTAGAGAGACTTTTGACAGGCAAATAAATGTTGAATGAATAAGAGAGTATAGTGATTTATGGATATGAAAAAGAAATTATTGTTTGTATTCAATCCGTGCTCGGGAAAGGCACAGATTAAGAATCAGTTGTTAGACATCGTGGACACCATGGTAAAAGCGGATTATGAGGTTACGATATATCCGACGCAGTGTGCAGGAGATGCAAAAGAAAAAGTGGAAGCGTATGCCGAAAATTATGATCTTGTTGTGTGCAGCGGTGGAGATGGTACATTAGACGAAGTGGTAACCGGAATGATGCAATGCAAAGCAAAAGTTCCATTGGGATACATACCGGCCGGAAGCACGAACGATTTTGCTTCTTCGATTGGAATACCGAAGGATATGGAAAAAGCGGCAGAGGCGGCCGTCACAGGAAAACCGTTTCCGTGCGATGTCGGTCTGTTTAATGGGGATTATTTTGTCTATGTCGCAGCATTTGGACTTTTTACAGAAGTGTCTTATAAGACGAGCCAGGAATGGAAAAATGTGCTCGGTCATGCCGCTTATATTTTGGAAGGCGCAAAATGCCTTCATGATATCCCATCCTTTATGATGCAGGTGGAATATAACAATATGCGTATTCAGGACGAGTTTATCTACGGAATGATCACAAATTCTACATCTGTAGGCGGATTCAAGGGGATGACCGGAAAAGATGTTCTGCTTGATGATGGTGTTTTTGAAGTTACACTGATCAAAAAGCCGAAGAACCCGATGGAACTGAATGAGATCATCGCATCCCTGATCAATCTCGTAGATGACACGGATATGATTTATTCATTTAAGACAGCCGAAGTGAAGTTTACCGCTTCCAGGGAGATCCCATGGACTCTGGACGGGGAATTTGGCGGTGACCATGAGGAAGTCTGTGTGAAAAATCTGAAACAGGCAGTGGACATTATGGTCAAAAAGCCGGAAGAATAAAAGATTTGACAGTTATATATGTTAAAAAAATAACTTTATCTTCTTTTGGTAACTTTTCAAAAAACTCAGAAACACCATCTAATAGAGTATCGTATCCGTCGATTTTATAGCCATTATGTTTTACAATAGTTCCATCTATGTCAAATATCCAAGTTTTTGCCAATGATGAAAGTTTTAGCATTTATAATACCTCTCCTAATTTTGCAATTCCATTATAAAATGCACCACATATTGAGTCGTAGTCTTCCCAAGCGTAGCTAGTCAAAGAAAGCCAAATTATAGCATGAAGCAATTTTATTTTATTCTTGTTAATATTTGGTAAACAATCAAAAAAATAATCTTCCATATCAGCCCAATTATTAGGTTTAATTGCCAACTCAACATCGTCTTTTTTTATATCTAACGAGAATTTTTTCTTATTGAATTGATCATATTCCCCTTTTATTGAATAGTATAATTTTGCCCAGTCATAATCTGTATCTCCGTATAATTTTGTATTTCCGAAATATCCTCTCGGATCAATTAGTACAGCTTTCATATTAAATGTGTCAAACATTAAATTTGAAAAAGTACAGTCACCATGTATTAACCTAAATTCTTTCGGGTAGTAATTGGTAAGGGCCTGCTTTAACTCTTCTTTATTAAAAAGAACATTTTTATAGTATCTTCCATTAATTTTTATAAATTCTTTATCGCTGAAGGGAACTAATTTCTTAATTTTATCAAGCCTGTCAAAGGTTTTGTTAAAATAAATATTTTCAGCATCTTCTATTACAGAAGGCTTGGCATCTTCAAGATAATGAAGCTTATTTAGTGCATCAATTATTTTTTTTAAAACATCTTGTTTTTGAGTTTTCGTTAAGCAATCATATTCATAAATATTTTTACCGGTGACAAGTTTCATTTTTAATGGCTCATAATCATATATCTCCGGTATATTTTCAAAATTTAAAGTTTTTACATGTTTATACCAACCGACTTCATCTTTTGAAATTTTTTTGCCGAGGTCATTTATTCCGGTTTTGATTACTGTATTTCCATCTATTTGAATTTTATTAAAAGGACGGCATCTCAATTTATTATCTTCTAACTCACTGTATGTAAGCATCGTGCCGATTTCTTTAGCACCATTTAAAATAAGTTTTTTAAAAGAAATATTTTGATTTTTTAACCAAGGTACCAATGCACCTTCGTTTGGCATATTTTTTAATACATTTTTATTTTTAAATACAAAAACTCCCGCTATACCATTTTCTT